>Ga0213872_10000919_pt1 | contig 20914 bp, 19 predicted proteins | sample VelepicomBERX_R2_FD_160071 | JGI IMG/M metagenome (GOLD analysis project Ga0213872, IMG submission 160071) | Rhizosphere microbial communities from Vellozia epidendroides in rupestrian grasslands, the National Park of Serra do Cipo, Brazil - RX_R2 | ecosystem: Host-associated > Plants > Roots >...
GAACCCGGCCAATCTGGGCGAGCGCGTTGGCCAGGTGTTCGATGCCACGGCCGAGGACGCGCAGCGCGCGGTGACGCTGGCCGTGGATGCCGCCGCCGGCTGGGCCGCCACCCCCCCGGCCGAGCGCGCCGCCTGTTTGCTGCGCGCCGCCGATCTGCTGGAGGCGCATCGGGCCGATCTGATGGGGCTCGCGGTGCGCGAGGCCGGCAAGACGCTGCCCAATGCCCTCGCCGAAGTGCGCGAGGCGGTCGATTTCCTGCGCTATTACAGCCGGCAGGCGGCCGATGAGCTGACGGGCAAGGCGCCGCTCGGTCCGGTGGTGTGCATCAGCCCCTGGAATTTCCCGTTGGCGATTTTTCTCGGCGAAGTCAGCGCCGCGCTGGCCGCCGGCAATACCGTGCTGGCGAAGCCGGCGGAGCAGACGAGCCTGATTGCCGCCGAAGCGGTGCGCCTGCTGCATGAGGCCGGCGTGCCACGCGGTGCGCTGCAATGCTTGCCGGGCCGCGGCGAGGATGTGGGCGCCGCGCTCGTCGACGACGCGCGCGTGCAGGGGGTGATCTTCACCGGCTCGACCGAGGTGGCGCAACTGATCAATCGAACGCTCGCCGCCCGAGGCGGCGACACCGTGCTCGTGGCCGAGACCGGGGGGCAAAATGCGATGATCGTCGACAGCACCGCGCTGCCGGAGCAGGTGGTGGCCGATGTGCTGGCTTCGGCGTTCGACTCCGCCGGGCAGCGCTGTTCGGCGCTGCGCGTGTTGTACCTGCAGCACGACGTGGCCGACAAGATTCTGGCCATGCTGCGCGGGGCCATGGACGAACTGATCATCGGCGATCCGGCCCAATTGGCGACCGACATCGGCCCGGTGATCGATGACGAGGCGCGCGCGGGGCTACTCGCGCATATCGACAAAATGCGCGGCGTGGCGCGCGCCATGCACCAGACGGTGTTGCCGGCCGAAACCGCCGGCGGCCACTTCGTGGCGCCGACGCTCATCGAGCTCGATTCACTCGCGCCGCTTACCCGCGAAGTGTTCGGCCCGGTGCTGCACGTGCGCCGCTTCGGCGCCGATCAGCTCGATCTGGTGCTCGATGAGGTCAACCGCAGCGGCTACGGCCTGACGCACGGCGTGCACAGCCGCATCGACGAAACCATCGATTACGTGGCGGATCAGGTCAAGGCGGGCAACGTCTACGTCAACCGCAATATCGTCGGCGCCGTGGTCGGCGTGCAGCCGTTTGGCGGCGAGGGCAAGTCCGGCACGGGGCCCAAGGCGGGCGGTCCGTTCTATTTGTACCGGTTGACCCGCGCCGCCTGGCGTCCGCACTTGGACGTGGCGCAGCTTGAGGCACGGCTGCCGGGTCTGATCGCCTTCGAAGGCGCGATGACGCATTGGGGCTTGGCGCCGGCGGAACTCGCCCGGATGCGTGAGCAAGTGACCCATGCACGGCTGGCAAGCCCCTTGCTGACTCTGGTGAACCTGCCCGGACCGACCGGAGAGCAGAACACGCTGCGCTTCGCCGCGCGCGGCGTGGTTGCGTGCTTGGCACCCGAGCGCGGCGAGCTATTGCGGCAGATGATCGCCGCGCTGGCGTGCGACAACCGCATTTTGTTGCCGCACAGCGCCGAGAACGACGCGCTGTGCGCGCTGATGCCCGGCTGGGTCGATACCGCCGACGCGCCGCTGGCGGCGCCGCGGCTCGATGCCGTGCTGTTCGCCGGGCCGGCCAATGTGGCTGATTCGGCGCGGCGCGAACTGGCCGCGCGCGACGGCGCCATCGTGCCGTTGATCTGCGCCGGCGCCGACGGTTACGAATGGCATCGGCTGGTGGTGGAGCGCGCGCTGTGCGTCAATACCACGGCCGCCGGCGGCAATGCCAGTTTGATGAGCATGGAAGCGTAGTAGTAGTTGCCAGGGGGGTATTCATTAGAAATAATGGGTGGCCTCCTGGTGAGGAGAAACCGCGCGCTCTCGATGGCAGTGCGGATATAAACATAAGGAGAAGGACGAACGATGCAAGCGAGCAAACTGACTGCAGTTTCCCTTACCGTGGCGTTGGCCCTGGCCGTGACCGCCTGCGGCAAAAAGGACGATACCGCCGCTGGGCAGGCGGGCGCCTCCGCGGCGTCGGCCGACAATAGCCCGGCCGTGGTGAAACTGGGCTTCGTCGCACCGCTGACCGGCCCGCAGGCGCACTATGGCGCCGAATACAAAAACGGCGTGACCCTGGCGGTCGAAGATGCCAACGCCGCCCACCCGACGCTCGGCGGCAAGCCGGTCAAGTTCGAGTTGGAACCGATGGATGACCAGGCCGATCCGAAGACCGCCACCGAAGTGGCGCAGAAGCTGATCGACGATAAGGTCAGCGGCGTGATCGGCCACTTCAACTCGGGCACCTCGATCCCGGCGTCCAAGCTCTATTCCGACGCCGGCATTCCGCAGATCGCCATGGCCACTGCGCCGGCCTTCACCGCGCAAGGCTTCAAGACCACTTTCCGTTCGATGACCTCCGACACGCAGCAGGGCAGCGTGATGGGCAACTACGTGGTCAAGAAGCTCGGCGCCAAGAACATCGCCATCATCGACGACCGAACCGCCTATGGCCAAGGCCTGGCGGACGAGTTCGCCAAGGCGGTCGAAGCTGCCGGCGGCAAGGTGATCAAGCGCGAGTACACCACCGACAAGGCTACCGATTTCGCTGCGATTCTGACCGCGCTCAAGGGGCAGCATCCGGACGTCATCTATTACGGCGGCGCGGACGCGCAGTCGGCGCCGATGGTCAAGCAGATGAAGCGCTTGGGCATCAGCACGCCGCTGGTCTCGGGTGAAATGACCAAGACGCCGGACTTCCTCAAGGTGGCGGGCAAGGATGCCGATGGCACGCTGGCGTCGCTGGCCGGCCTGCCGCTCGATCAGATGCCCAAGGGCAAGGACTACGCCAGCCGTTACAAGGCGCGCTTCAGCGAGGACGTGGCGACCTATTCGCCCTATGGCTATGACGCCACCCGCGTGCTGATCGCCGCCATGCTCAAGGCCGACTCGTCCGACCCTGCCAAGTACCTGCCGGTGCTGGCCGGCATCGACTACACCGATGCCGTCACCACGCCGCACTTGGGCTATGACGGCAAGGGCGACTTGAAGATCGGCGGTATTACCGTGTACAAGGTGGTCGACGGCAAGTGGACCGTGCTGGAGAGTGTCGGCGGCGCTACCGCATCCGCCGCGCAATAAGCCCGCGTCGTTGGGCCGCAAAAGCCGCTTCCTCGGAAGCGGCTTTTCTAATTGAATAAGTTGCCAGGCTCAGTGTTTGAGCTGGTCGAGCTCCTGCGCGGAAAGGCCTGTGCATTGCATGACGACAACACGGTCGATGCCGTTCATGAGCATGGATCGAGCCACCTCTTGCCGTCCTTCTTGCCGTCCTTCTTGCCGTCCTTCCTGACGGCCCACCTGCAGGGCTTCCTCACGGAGTCTTTCCGCAATGGTCATGACAACCTCCTCGTACTGCGGCGCGCTGTGCGCCAGGGCGTCCAGCAGGACGTTCGGCTGGGTCGTATCGCCAGCCAGCAGCATGTAATTAATTAAACTTTCCAATTGCTCTCGGCTACACGTGCCGAGGCTCAATAAGAATCGTAGGTCATCGATCAGTTCCATCATATCACGCTGACGGTGATGCTTCTGTACCAGCTCCAGCAGTGCCATGCGCCCATGGCCCCGGATTTCCTCGTCCGGGATCACGGTCACGTCGACCAACGCAAAGGCGTGACCGTACAACTGGGCGGCCATGTCCGGCTCGGTAAACAAATCGAGCCAGCACGTGCTGTAGGGGTAAGGCGACGTGGCGCCATGATAGAACAACAACGGCACGACCAAGGGTAGCGTGTCGTACCCTTTTTGCAGATGGCTTTGCATCGCGTCCAGGCAATAGGACATCAAGCGAAAGGCCATCCACTTGTCGGGTGACGATTGGTGTTCGATCAGACAATAGATGTAGGCCGGTTTGCTGCGCATTTGGACCGAATAGAGGATGTCAGAATGGCGCGCGCGCAGGTTACGCTTGATGAAGCTGCCCGGTTCGAGTCGAAGCGTCGACAGATCACATACGCCATGCACGGCCGGCGGCAGGTGAATGTCGAGAAAATCGCGCGCCGTGGCCGGGTCGGTCAGGAACTGTTTGAAGACGGCGTCGTGTGGGGTGGAGATGGGCATGGGCCGATGATAGCGGCCCATGGCTTGGCTGGCACGTCAGCGCGGTTCGCGTATGGCGGAAGGGCGAGGACGGGGGCTCCCTCGCCTTTTTTCACGCCATTACAGCAATGCGATTAACTGCCGCGAATGCCGTTGTACCTCGCGGCACGACAGGTCCAACTGGGCCAGCAATTGACTTGTGCTGTCGGGATATTTCACTATTGTCGCATAACATCATTTGCCAATCTTGATCATCCTAGACGACCGGTCTAATTGAGGCGTATCATAGCATATCCCCTTACTACGCTTGGACGTCCGCATGCTTAACTTCACCTATTACAACCCGACACGCATCGTGTTCGGGCGCGACACCATTGGTCAACTGTCAGAGCTTGTGCCGGCCGAAGCCCGCGTGTTGCTGCTCTATGGCGGCCAAAGCGCCGAGAAAACCGGTACGCTGGCCGAGGTGCGCGCCGCGCTGGCGCCGCGCACTGTGCTGGAGTTCGGCGGCATCGAGCCCAACCCGCATTTCGAAACGCTGATGGGCGCAGTGGCGAAAGTGCGCGAACACCGTCTGGATTTCTTGCTGGCAGTCGGTGGCGGCTCGGTGGTCGACGGTACCAAGTTCGTGGCCGCCGCGTCCTGTTTCGATGGCGATCCGGTACAGATCCTGAAGACGCGCGGCGCTGCCATCACCCAGGCATTGCCGTTGGGCGCGGTGTTGACGCTGGCTGCCACCGGCTCGGAAATGAACCCCACCGGGGTGGTGACGCATGTCGCGAGCCAGACCAAGCTGCCGTTCCGCAATCCGCTGCTGTTTCCGCGCTTCTCCATTCTCGACCCGGTCAAGACCTTTACCGTGCCGCCGCGCCAAGTGGCCAACGGCGTGGTCGACGCTTTCGTGCACGTGGCCGAGCAATATTTGACCGTGCCGGATGCCGCCCCGGTGCAGGAGCGTATGGCCGAAGGGCTGATGCAAACGTTGGTCGAGCTAGGGCCGCAAGTCCGCGCCAATCCGCAGGATTACGATGCGCGCGCGAGTCTCATGTGGGCCGCGACGATGGCGCTCAACGGCGTGGTGGGTGCCGGCGTGACGCACGACTGGTCGACGCACGGCATCGGCCATCCGCTGACCGCGCTCTATGACATGGACCATGCGCGCACGCTGGCGATCTTGTTGCCAGCCAACCTGATCGTCCGCCGTGGCGTCAAGCGCGCCAAGCTGCTGCAATACGCCGAGCGCGTGTGGGGCGTGCGCGACGGCGACGAGGAGGCGCGCATCGATCAGGCGATCGAACGCACGCGCGCGTTCTTCGAGGAGATGGGCTTGCCGACGCGGCTCTCCGCTTATGGCTTGGGCGACGAGGCCATCGATGCCGTGGTCGGCCAATTGGAGAAGAACGGCATTACCCGGCTCGGCGAGCGCGGCGAGGTGACACCGGCTGTGATGCGCCAGATTCTGCAAGCGGCGCGCTGAGCGCCGCTTGCGGTGGTGAAACGGACCCCGGACGCCGAAGGCTTACTTCGGATCGGGGTCTTTTGATTTGCGGATGAAAAGGGTCGCGCATACGCCCACCACCAGCGTGGCGACGACAATGGTGATTAAACTAAAAACACCTACATCGTCAGACAGAAGTTGCTGAATCAACGGCATTTTCATCTCCCTGTTGTCATTTATTATTTGCACAATATCTATATGGCATTGCTGCTGATCGACAAGATAACCATGCTATCAGTATGGTTTATTGATGCACGTCAAGGGTGTGTCGCCGTCGCCAAAGACCAGTGACGGGGGTTGATTCGCCGCGCGAAGATTGAATACGCTTGTCACTGCCGTCAACGCCATGAAGGAGCGTCTGTGTCATTGTCCGTCTTTTGCCTGGTATTGCTGGCCGCCGCGTCGCACGCCAGTTGGAACACCATCGTCAAGCAGGGCGCCGACAAGCCGCTGAGCACCGTGCTGGTGGCGACATCGGTCGGACTGCTGGGCGCGGTGCTGCTGCCGTTTTTGCCGTCGCCGGCGCAGGCGAGCTGGCCGTACATCGCCATTTCGGTGGCGTTGCAGATCGTTTATTTCGTTTTGCTCGCGCGCGCCTACCACCTGGCCGACATGAGCCAGACCTACCCGTTGATGCGCGGCGCGGCGCCGATCGTGGTGGCGCTGGTGGGGGCGTTGTGGCTGGGCGAGGTGTTGCCGTTGCCGGCTTGGCTTGGCATTGGCGGTATTGCCGCCGGCATTTTGAGCCTGCTTGCCGGTACGCCGAAGGGCGCGGATCGGCGAGGCTTCGCCACGGCGCTGACCAATGCGCTGGTGATCGCCGGCTATACCCTGATTGACGGCATGGGCGTGCGCCTATCCGGCGCGCCGCTTGCGTATGCCGCGTGGCTGTTCGTGTTGACCGGTCTGCCGCTCCTGGGGTGGGCGGCGGTGACGCGCGGTCCGGCTTTGCGCGATTATGCCGCGCGCCACTGGCGCTTGGGGTTGATCGGCGGCTTGGGCTCGCTGGTGTCCTATGGCGTGGTGCTGTGGGCGATGACACAGGCGCCGGTGGCCCTGGTGGCGGCGTTGCGCGAGACCTCGATTTTGTTTGGCGCGCTGCTGTCCTGGCGGCTGTTGGGCGAACGGACCGGCGCTAAGCGCGTGCTGTCGATCGGCATGATCGCGCTGGGCGCCGTGGCATTGCGCGCGAGTCGATAGCTCGTCTGGAGAATGGCGCGCGCGCGCCCAATTTGCTAGCCTGCGCCCTCTTGTTGGAGGGCAGTATGAAACCGGTTGTATCCACTTCGATTTCTGCATCGTATTTCGGCATGGTGCTCGGGCTGTGCGGCCTTGGCCAGGCCTGGCGCATCGCGGTCAAACTCTGGGGCGCACCGCCGCAAGCCGGCGAGGGCGTGCTGCTCTTGGCGGCATTGATCTGGGCCGGGCTGTTGCTGGCTTATCTGGCGCAGGCGTGGCGTCAGCCCGACGTCGTGCGGCGCGAGTTCGCGCATCCGGTACAGGGCAGTACGCCGGCGTTGTTGGCGGTATCGACGCTGCTGGTGTCGCTGGCGGCACTGCCGTATTCGCGCGCGCTGGCCTGGGGGTTGGCCGCCGCCGGGCTCGCCTGGCACCTGATGTTCGCGCTGTGGCATACCGGGCGGTCGTGGCAGGGCGGGCGCGAAACGCGCGACACCACGCCCAGTCTGTATTTGCCGACCGTAGCCGGCAATTTCACCAGCGCGGCGGCACTGGGCGGCTTGGGTCACCCCGATTGGGGCTGGCTGTTTCTAGGCGCCGGCGTCTTCTCTTGGCTAGCGATCGAATCTCTGATTTTCCAACGACTGTGGCAGCCGAGCGGCCTGCCGGCGGCGCAACGTCCGCTGATCGGCATCCAGTTCGCGCCGCCGGTGGTATGCGCCATGGCTTGGCTGATGCTGGTGCCGGGCTCGACCGACCATTGGCTGCTGATGCTGTGGGGCTATGGGCTGTTCCAGTTGCTCTTGGGGCTGCGCTTGCACCATTGGCTTGGCGAACAGCCGTTTGCCGCCTCCTATTGGGCCTATACCTTCGGCGTTGCCGCCACGACCGTCAGTGGCTTGAAACTGGCGTTGGCCGGCATTCCCGCGGCGCGCATACTATCCGTGCCGCTGTTTGCCGGCGCCAACCTGTTCATCGGTTGGCTGCTGATGCGCACGCTGGCGCGCACGGTTCGCCGCGGATGGGCGCATCGCTTTGTCGTTTGCCCCTGGCAGTGAATGACACTGCGGCGGGGCGCACTCCTCGCGCTGCATCCGGCGGACACCGGCCGCAGCCGCAAATAGTTTGCAGACAGGCCCTAGACCATGAACGATTTGTCGCGGTTTCTGGATGCGCAGCGTGATGTCTACGCCAGCGCTTTGGCCGAGCTGACCCGTGGCCGCAAAGAGGGCCATTGGATGTGGTTCGTCTTCCCCCAGTTGCGTGGGCTTGGCCACAGCGCGCACGCTGATTTCTATGGCATCGCCGACCTGGCCGAAGCCTCCGACTACCTGCAACACCCGGTTCTAGGGCCGCGGTTGATCGAATGCACCCAAGCCGTGCTGTCGCTTGCGCCGATGCCGCTCTCGCAGCGCTTCGGCTACCCCGACGACCTGAAGTTTGTTTCCTCGATGACACTTTTCAGTCTGGCGGCAGGCGCGCCTCCAGTCTTCTCTCTGGCGCTCGACCAATGCAATCGGGGGCAGCGCGATGCCGCGACGTTGCGATTGTTGGCGGGTAGATGAGGTGTGGTAGAGCGACCTTGTGTGATTTGATTGAATAATGTACTATTAATTTATGAATCAAATTGCACCATTGCCTCAAGACGAGGTGCTCGACAGCGCCGCCCGGGCCCATCAACTGGTTGCCGGCGAGCCGTTGGGCGATAAGGAAATCGCCGTGCTGTTGCGACTGAGCACCACCAAGCTGATGCATATGTTGTCGCAGCGGTTGGAACCGTATGGCCTCAACAGCAATAGCTATATCGGCTTGATGATGTTGCTCGGCACCAGCCGGCAATGTCTCAACCCGTCCGAACTGGCGTCGATGATCGGCGAGACGCGCGCCAATATGACGCGCATTTGCGACGATCTGGTGAAAAGGGGATTCATCCAACGCCTGCCTGACCCGCAAGACCGTCGGCGGGTGAATTTGTCGCTCAGCGATGCCGGACGCGCGCTGATCACCGCGCTGCAGCCGCAATCCAAGATACATATCGAGCGGACTTTCGAGATTTTTGACCAGGCAGAGAAAACGCAACTGGCTCGGCTGTTGAGCCGACTGAACCGTCATCTGGATTCATTGCTTTAACCCAATTGGCATGTAAATCCATGCCAATTTATTTAGGTGAATAGTTGAAAAATGAACTATCTATTTATCAATGAATGGTGTGGCCGTTGGCTCGCCGTGCTGACGCTGCTCTGCGTCAGCGGTTGTGCCTCGCTGCCGGCGCCCGACCCGGCGCCCCGTCTCGTCCAGGCGGGGCAGGCCGATTTCATGCTGCATGGCGACGCCGCCGCGCCCCGGCTCGACTGGTGGTCGCGCTATCACGATGCGCAACTCGATCGCTTGATCGCTCAGGCACTAGAGGGTTCGCCCAGCATGGCCCGCGCAGAGGCTCGCGTGCGCGCGGCGCGGGCCGCGGCAGGCGAAGCCGACGCCGAGGGGGGCGCCAGCCTGTCGGCCAACGCGAGCGCCTCGCGCCAGCTATATAGTCAGACGTCGATCTATCCGCCGCCGGTGGCCGGCAATTACCGCAACAGCGGCCTGCTGCACCTGGACTTCGCCTACGATTTCGACTTCTGGGGCCGCCATCGCAAGGCGCTGGAAGGCGCGCTCGGCCGCGAGGCTGCGGCGCGTGCCGATGGCGCTGCGGCGGCACTTACCTTGTCAGCCAGCGTGGCCACGGTTTACTTCCAGTGGCAGGCGGCTCAACAGCGGCTGGCGCTGACCCAGGACATCGCCACGGCTCAACAGCGCCTCTTGGCGGTGACTGCGGCGCGGGCCGGCACCGGCATCGCCAGCCAAGACGACGTTCAGCCGCTGTACGCCAACGCCGAGGCGCCACGGCAGAATCTCGTGGCGCTACGAACGCGGACGCTGTTGCTGCAAAACCAATTGCACGCGCTCTTGGGGCCGGAAACGCCGCTGCCGGTATTGCAGGCGCAAGCCTTGCCCGCCGACGAGATCCGCTTGCCCGGCGGCTTGTCGCTTGACCGGCTGGCGTGGCGGCCGGACGTCGTGGCGGCCCGTGACCGTGTCGAGGCCGCGCTGGCCGATGTGGATTCGGCGCGCGCCGCGTTCTATCCGGATTTTAGTCTAAGCGCGTTCATCGGCTTGAACAGTTTGCAAATGGACACGCTGCTGCATAGCGCGAGCCGCGAGCAGGCGGTGACGCCGGCGCTGCATTTGCCGCTGTTCGATGCCGGCCGGTTGCGCTCGATGCTGGATAGCCAGCGCGCCGCCGCCGCCCTGGCCGTGGCCGATTACGATCAGGCCGTGACCGATGCCGTCAAGGAAGTGAACGACGCCATGCTGCGTTTGCAGGGCAGTCAGGATCAATGGCCGGCGCTGCGTCATCAACTGGCGGCGCGCGAGCGCAACGTCGTCAACGCGATGGCGCGCCAGGCGGCGGGGCTCGCCGACCAGCGCGACGTGCAGCAAGCTCGTTTGGCTTGGCTCAACGTGCGCATTGAGGATATCGATCGACAGGAACAAACGCTGATGGCTCAGATCGACCTGAGTCGTGCCTTGGGTGGCGGCTACGACCGCGACAGCATGGCCGCCGTCCAACGAGAAGGAGCAAAGAACCATGAGTGAAGCCATTTCGCAGCCGGACGGCAACAACCGTCGACGTAAGCTGACCATCGCCGCCGCCGTGTTCGGGGCCATCGGCCTCGGCTATGGCGGTTGGTATCTGCTGTTTGGCCAATACGCCGAAAGCACCGACGACGCCTACGTCAATGCCAACATGGTGTACGTCAACACCCAGGTCACCGGCACCGTCACCGCGCTCGGCGCGGACGACAATCAGCCGGTGCGCGCCGGCCAGCCGCTGGTCACGCTCGACGGCGCCGACGCGCAGACGGCCCAAGCGCTGAGCGCAGCGCAACTGGGCGAAACCGTGCGCCAAGTGCGCGGCGCCTATGTGGCGGTGGCGGCCGCCGAGGCGACCGTGGCCCAACGCCAGAGCGATCTGACGCGGGCGCAGGGCGACCTCTCGCGCCGCCAAGCCTTGCCGGTGGGGGAGTCGGTATCGCAGGAGGAGCTGGCCCATGCTCGCGATGCCGTCCAGAGCGACCAGAATGCCCTGCTGGTGGCCGAGCGTCAGCTGGATCAGGCGCGCGCGGCAGTTGCCGGGGCCGTCTTGCGCCAGCACCCTAGCGTGATGCGCGCGCGCGCCGCCTATATTCAGGCGACGCTCAACGTGCTGCGCAATCAGATTCCCGCCCCGGTTGACGGCTATGTGGCCCGGCGCAGCGTGCAGGTCGGGCAACGGGTGGCGCCCGGCAGCGCGCTGATGGCGGTGGTGCCGCTGCAGGCGGCCTGGATCGACGCCAATTTCAAGGAACCGCAATTGCACAATATCCGCGTCGGTCAACCGGTGTCGGTGAACGTCGATCTGTATGGCGGTCGCGTGACCTATCACGGCACGGTGGCGAGCATGTCGGCGGGGTCCGGCGGCGCCTTCTCGCTCTTGCCGGCGCAAAACGCCACCGGCAACTGGATCAAGGTGGTGCAGCGGGTGCCGGTGCGTGTGGCGCTCGATCCGCGCGAGCTCGCCGCCCATCCGCTACGGGTCGGCTTGTCGGCGGAGGTCGAAGTCGATACGCACCATCGCGACGGCCGTGTTGACGCGGCGCTGCCGCTGCCTAACGTGGTCTTGAGCACGCCGGTGTTCGCTGCGCAACTGGCGACCGCCGAGCATCAGGCCGACGCTATCGTGGCGCGCGAGGCAGGGAGCGCGCCATGACAGAACTCGCCGCCCATCGCTTGACGCCGGGGGGGCTCGCGCTGCTCACGGTGGCGATGTCCTTGGGAACCTTCATGGAGGTACTGGATACCTCGATCGCCAACGTGGCGGTGCCGACCATCGCCGGCAACCTGGGCGCCAGCGCCAGCGACGGCACCTGGGTGATTACGTCCTATAGCTTGGCCGCGGCGATCGTGGTGCCGATTACCGGCTGGATCGCGCGCCGCTACGGCGAGGTGCGCACCTTCGTCACGGCGGTGGTGCTGTTCACGCTGGCGTCCGCCTTGTGCGGCTTCGCCACCAGCCTGCCGATGCTGGTGGGATTCCGCTTTTTACAGGGGCTTGTGTCCGGGCCGATGGTGCCGCTGTCGCAGACGCTGCTGTTGTCCAACTATCCGCCGCAGAAACGCGGCATGGCCATGGCGTTGTGGTCGATGACCGTGGTGGTGGCGCCGATCTTCGGCCCGCTGTTGGGCGGCTATATCACCGATAATCTGAGCTGGCCGTGGATCTTCTATATCAACGCGCCGGTCGGCGTGTTCGCCGCCATGACCACGTGGACGTTGCTGCACAAGCACGACACCCCGACGGTCAAGGTGCCGTTCGACGCGGTGGGGCTGGTACTGCTGGTGGTCGGCGTCGGCAGCCTGCAGCTGATGCTGGACAACGGCAACGACCTCGATTGGTTCAACTCCAACGTCATCACCACCTTGAGCGTCCTGGCGATTGTCGCGCTGACCTTCCTGGTGATCTGGGAATTGGACGACGCGCATCCGCTGGTGGACCTGACGCTGTTCAAATACCGCAATTTCCGTTTCGGCGTGCTGTCGCTGGCGCTGGGCTTCATGAGCTTCTTCGGCATGACGGTGCTGTTGCCGTTATGGCTGCAGACGGTGATGGGCTATACCTCGACCTGGGCCGGTGTCGCCACGGCGCCGGTCGGCATTCTGGCGCTGGTGTGTTCGCCGCTGTTGGGGCGCTTCATGCACCGCCTCGATCTGCGCGTGTTCTCGACGCTGGCGTTTGTGGTGTTCGCCTGGACCACCTGGTGGTTCTCGCGCATGACCTTGGACGTGTCGATCGGCGAACTGATGTTGCCGCGGCTGGTGCAGGGGGTGGCGACCGCCTGTTTCTTCGTGCCGATCAACCAGATCATCCTGTCGGGCATCGAGCCGCGGCGCTTGGCGGCGGCCTCGGGGTTGTCCAATTTCTTCCGCTCCTTGTCGGGCAGCATCGGCACCTCCATCGTCATCACCCTGTGGGACCATCGAACGCAGATGCACGAGGTGCGGCTATGGGAGAACATCACGCCCAACAGCGTCGAGGCCGACCATTATCTGTCGCAGCTGGGGCAGGTGGCGGGGATACAGGGCGATGGCGCTTGGCGCTACATCGGCAACCTCGTGCATCAGCAGAGCGCCATGTTCGCCACCAGCGAGCTGTTCTGGGGCATCGCCGTCCTGTTCTTCTGCCTGATCGCAGTGATTTGGCAGACGCGGCCGCCGTTCGGCGCGCCTTCCGGCGCCGGCGGGCACTGATCCGCGCGGGCATAAAAAAAGACTCGGCCATGGGCCGAGTCTTTTTTGCGACGGTAAGACGGATCAGTCTTCGTGCACGTTGAGCGCGTTGATATTGTAGCCGGCGTCGACGTACGTGATTTCACCGGTGATGCCCGAGGCCAGGTCCGACAGCAGGAAGGCGGCGGCATTGCCGACCTCCTCGGTGGTCACGTTGCGGCGCAGCGACGATTCCTGCGCGACGTGGTGCAAGAGCTTGGAGAAATCGCGGATGCCCGAGGCGGCCAGCGTTTTGATCGGGCCGGCGGAGATGCCGTTGACGCGAATGCCGTCGCGGCCGAGCGCGCTCGCCATGAAACGCACGGCGGCTTCCAGGCTGGCCTTGGCCAGACCCATCACGTTGTAGTTGGGGATGGCGCGCACCGCGCCGAGGTAGGACAGCGTCAACAGCGCCGCCTTGCGGCCCTGCATCATCGGACGCGCCGCCTTGGCCAGCGCCGGGAAACTGTAGGCGGAAACGTCATGCGAAATCTGGAACGCCTCGCGCGTCAGCGCGTCGAGGAAGTCGCCGTCGAGCGCTTCGCGCGGCGCGAAGGCGATGGCGTGCACCAGGCCGTCCAGGCCGTCCCAATCTTTGTTCAGATCGACGAACAGCTGCGTGATCTCGGCGTCGTTTTGCACGTCGCAACGGTAAACCTGCTTGCTGCCGAATTCGGCGGCCATGTCGCGCACGCGTTCTTCCAGCTTGTCGACGACATAGGTAAAGGCCAGCTCGGCGCCTTCACGATGACAGGCCTGGGCGATACCATAGGCGATGGATCGGTTGGAGATCATGCCAGTGATCAGAATTTTCTTTCCTTGCAGAAAACCCATCGTCAGTCCTTATTAGCTAAATGTAGCGTGCCATTATACCTAAGCGCCGCCTGAAGGGCAGCGGCCAAATTGTAGGACAGCCGAAAAAATCTATCTTGCATGGTATTCGGCCATACTGCGGCCAGGGTTGCCCCCTCCGGGTTGGCTTGCTACCATTTCTGCATCAAATAGACATAAGTAGAGAGCCAAACCATGAGTGATCTGATTCTGCACGTGACCGACAACTCTTTCGAACAAGATGTCCTGAAGGCCGATCTGCCGGTGCTGGTCGACTACTGGGCCGAGTGGTGCGGCCCATGTAAGATGATTGCGCCGATCCTGGAGGACGTGGCCAAGGAGTACGACGGCCGGCTGAAAGTGGTCAAGCTCAATATCGATCAAAACGAGCAGACGCCGCCGAAATACGGCATTCGCGGCATCCCGACGCTGATGCTGTTCAAGGACGGCAACGTGGTGGCGACCAAGGTCGGCGCACTGGCCAAAGGGCAATTGACGTCTTTTGTTGACAGTCACATTTAAAGTGTTTATTCTCGGCTGAATTCTTTAAGCGGGCGGCGGAAGTCGCCCGTGTCGTATCTGCTTCCACATCACAATCTCCCTCGCCAATCGTATTCGAGTCGAAACCGGCTGCTATGCATTTATCTGATCTGAAACATCTTCCAGTTACCCAGCTCGTCGAGATGGCTATTGCCAACGAGATCGACGGTGCCAACCGGCTGCGCAAGCAAGATTTGATCTTCGCGCTTTTGAAAAACCAGGCCAAAAAGGGCGAAAGCATCTACGGCGAAGGAACGTTGGAAGTGCTGCCCGACGGCTTCGGCTTCCTGCGTAGCCCCGATACGTCGTACTTGGCCGGCCCCGACGATATCTACGTCAGCCCAAGCCAGATCCGCCGCTTCAATCTGCACACCGGCGATTCGATCGAGGGCGAGATCCGCACGCCGAAGGACGGCGAGCGTTATTTCGCCCTGGTGAAGGTCGACAAAGTCAACCATGACGCGCCGGAAAATTCCAAGCACAAGATTCTGTTCGAAAACCTGACGCCGCTGTTTCCGACCGAAGCGCTGCATCTGGAACGCGAGATCCGCGCCGAGGAAAACATCACCGGGCGGATCATCGACCTGATCGCGCCGATCGGCAAAGGCCAGCGCGGCTTGCTGGTTGCGCCGCCCAAGTCGGGCAAGACGGTGATGCTGCAGCATATCGCGCACGCGATCACGTCCAATCACCCGGAAGTCGAGCTGATCGTGCTCTTGATCGACGAGCGCCCGGAAGAAGTGACCGAAATGCAACGCTCGGTGCGTGGCGAAGTGGTGTCGTCGACCTTCGACGAACCGGCCACCCGTCACGTGCAAGTAGCGGAAATGGTGATCGAGAAGGCCAAGCGCCTGGTCGAGCACAAGAAGGACGTGGTGATCCTGCTTGACTCCATCACCCGTCTGGCGCGTGCCTACAACACCGTGGTGCCGGCCTCCGGCAAGGTGCTGACCGGCGGTGTCGACGCCAACGCGCTGCAACGCCCGAAGCGCTTCTTCGGCGCGGCGCGCAACATCGAAGAGGGCGGCTCGCTGACCATCATCGCCACCGCCTTGATCGATACCGGCTCGCGCATGGACGATGTGATCTATGAAGAATTCAAGGGCACCGGCAACATGGAAATCCACCTTGACCGCCGCATGGCGGAAAAGCGGATTTTCCCGGCACTCAACATCAACCGTTCCGGCACGCGGCGTGAAGAGTTGCTGATCCCGCAGGAAAACCTGCAGCGGATCTGGGTGTTGCGCAAGCTGCTCTACCCGATGGACGATCTGGATGCGATGGAATTCCTGCAGGACAAGATCCGCGCCACCAAATCCAATTCGGCCTTCTTCGACTCGATGCGTCGCTAAGGCAAGCAAGCGTTTCCCTCAACGCCAGGTCGACACCTGGCGTTTTTTCATGTTCGTTGCACAGCTCAAATCAAATTAGAAAAATGGATACAGCAAGCCGTTTGAATTTAATGGAATGGATCTCGGCCATCGGCACCGTGGCCTTTGCCTTTTCCGGTTACCTGGTGGGCGTGAAAAAACGCCTGGATCTGTTGGGCATCCTGATTGTCGCGCTCTTGACCGGCATCGGCGGCGGGATCATGCGCGACGTGCTGGTTCACCGCGTGCCGTTGGTGTTCTACGATTATACCAACGTCGTCATCATTGCCATCACGCTGCTGCTGTCCTGGCTGACCGGATTGCACAAGCGCGAGAGCCAGACGTTTTACCGCGCTTTTATCGTCGCCGACTCGCTGGGGCTCGTGGCGTTCAGCATCACCGGCGCCCAGGTCGGCCTGATGTACGACCTCAACGCCTTCGGCGTGGTGCTGCTCGGCTTCATCACCGCCGTCGGCGGCGGGGTGGTGCGCGATATGATGGTGAACGACATTCCGTTCATCCTGCACGAAGATTTTTATGGCACCGTGTCGATCCTGGTTGCCGGCGGACTGTTCGTGCTGGATCAGCTGGTGTATGTCAACTATTTGAGTTTGCAATTGCTCTTTGGCATTGGTCTGGCCATTCGCCTGATCGGCCATTGGCGCGATATGACCCTGCCGAAGATCGGGATGGGTGGAGACAAGGAATAATACGATGTTGCCGACTAACCGGGCGGCCGCGTCCGAATGGATCGCGGATCGGCTCGCGCGCGGGCCGGATGATCGCTGGCACGACGCCATGCCGCCGCGGCATGCGTTCGAATCGGCGAGTCCCGCCGCGGTATTGATTGGCCTTGTTTGGCGGCCCGAGGGGCCGACGGTGCTGTTGACGCGCCGTAGCGACGATCTGCCCACGCATGCCGGCCAGGTCAGTTTCCCCGGCGGCAAGCAGGAGGCGCAGGACCAGGGACCCATCGACACCGCGCTACGCGAGGCCGAGGAGGAAATCGGCCTCGACCGTGCGCTGGTGCGGGTGCTGGGCACGTTGCCGCGGTTTGTCACCATCACGCGTTTCTCGGTGGTGCCGGTGGTGGGCATGCTCGACGCGCCGCCGGTCTTGACGCCGCACCCGGGCGAAGTGGCCGCTATTTTCGAGGTGCCGCTCGCGCATGTGCTGCGCGCCGATTTGTATCGGCGTCACGCTTATGAGCGCGACGGCGTGAAGGGTTTCTATCTGTCTCTTAGTTGGCAGGAGCATTTCATCTGGGGGGCGACCGCCGCCATGCTGCACCTGCTGGCGCTGACCCTGTCAGAGGGGCCCTAATGTTTCGTCGCACATCAGTTGATTGCCGCCGGCATGCTTGGCGTCGTTCATCAGATTTTCCGCCCGCTGCGCCAACGCTTCCGCCGAGTCTCCCAATCGCCAGCAGGTGATGCCGCCGCTGAAGGTGACGTTATGTTCGGCAAACGGAAAAATCGTGGCCGCTACCTTGCAACGAATCCGCTCCACAACCTGATAGGCGTAGTCGATCGACGTATTGGTGAACACCACCATGAACTCCTCGTCGGCGATGCGCGCGCAAACATCGGTGGCGCGTGTGCAATCGACCAGCGTGTTAGCCACCGCGATCAAGACGTTGTCGCCGGCCTGGCGACCGTAGCGTTCGTTGAAGTCGTGGAAATGATCGATGTCGAAGCACGCCAGCGATAACGGCAGATCGTAGCGTTGGCTGCGATGAATTTCCCCGCTCAAAGCCTGTTCCGCCGACTTACGGTTGGCCAAGCGGGTCAGCATGTCGGTGCGCGCCATGGCGTCGAGCTGCTGCTGATGATCGGCGAGGCGCTCGGCCAGGCGATAGTGTTCGGAGCGGTCCGTTAGCGTGATCATGCACTGCGTGCGCCCTTCTACCCGCAGATTGTGCATGCTGATCCTGACCCATAGCCGCGTCTGCGTGTCGCGTTCGATCTCGATGTCTTGATCGTGAGCCAAGTGGCCTTGGCGCAGCCATTCAATCACCGGGTGCAGCTGAAAGCGCGGCAGCGGGTCGTCGGTGCCGCCCGCGCGCCAATCGTCATCCGGGTTGCCCCAGTCGAGCAGGGCGCGTGCCGCCGGGTTGGCGAAGTGCACGTGCTCGCTCTCGGTATCCACCAGCACGATGCCGAGCGGCACCGCCGCAAGGAGGCCGCGCCAGCGCTGCTCGCTGTCGTGGAGCGCCTCGCTGCAAGCGAGCAGCCGCTCGCCGACACATAGGTGCTGTACCTGCTGGCGCGCTCCCCAGCGCACCAGCACCGCCAAGAGAAGCCAAACCAATACGTCGCTGCCCAGCTGCCAATAGAAGGCGGCGCGGTCCGCGCTCGTGTCCCGCCCGACCGCCACGGTCAGCGGATAATTGTCCAATTGCCGTTCGCTATAGAGCAGTGGCGTGCGGCCGCTGCTCGCGCCGGCACGATAGATCTGATGTTTGTCTTCCTGCCAGAGCATTTGGCGCGGCGCGGCCGCCGGCTGCGCGTCGGCGCTGTCCCTGGCCGGCCAGGCGGCGGCCTGGTGTCGGAAGCGATCAAAAATCAGGACCTCGCCGCGCTCGCCGGCGGCGGCGTTGGCGAACATCGATTGCATGCTGCTTTCCGCCAGCTCCGCCACGGCCATGCCGATGACGTTATGCTGGGCATCGTACAACCGCGCGGCATGAAGGATCTCGTCGTTGCCGCCCGCGCCGGCCGAGGCGGTAAAGAAAATATCGTTGCGGCGGCCCTCCTCGTGCATCCAGGCGCACAGATCGTCCGGAAGGGATTTGCGCCTCCCGCTTTGGCTGCTGAACGCCGGCGCGCAGTGAAAGTCGACGATGCGGATCTGCGACAGATAGGCGATGCGCTCAATGCTGGTGCTGACGAAATGGCGCAGTTGGTCGCGCTCGCGCTGGGACAGCGGCTGATTGTTCAAATGGGCGGCAACCAGCGGATTGTCGCCGAGCGCGTCGAACACCAAGTCGATGTCGCGCAGGGTGTCGCTTAGCTGATTGGCGAGATATTGGCTGGCGGCGGCGACGCGCTGCTCGGACTCCCGTTCGCGCGCGGCCCGGTCTCGCGCCAAATCGAAGGTCAGAAGCGCCAAAAACGCCAGCAGCAAGGCGATACTGGCGAGCCGAACGCCCAAGGCGCTCTTGAATGCGCGAATGCCGCCCGAGTCCATGGTAGGCCGTTCTTCTTAATGACCCCTTCAGTTTATACCATCGGCCTGGGAGAGGGTCCTAGGATTGGAAGCGCATCGACAAGTCGACGGCACGGATATCCTTGGTCAGTTTGCCGATGGAAATGCGGTCGACGCCGGTTTCGGCGATGGCGCGCACCGCCTCGAGCGCCACGCCGCCAGAGGCCTCCAGTTCGGCGCGGCCGGCGGCCAAATTCACCGCCTCTCGCATGGTGGCATTGTCCATGTTGTCGAGCAGCACCAGCCGCGCGCCAGCGGCCAGCGCCTGGCGCAGTTGGTCCAGCGTTTCGACTTCGATCTGCACGGTAACGTGCGCCGGCGCCAGTCGTGTCGCGGCGGCGAGCGCCTCGGCCACGCCACCGGCCGCCATGATGTGGTTTTCCTTGATCAGAATGCCGTCGAAGAGGCCAATGCGCTGATTGTCGCCACCGCCGACCGTGACGGCGTATTTCTGTGCCAAACGTAGGCCAGGCAGGGTTTTTCGCGTATCAAGGATGCGTGCGCGCGTGCCGGCGACGGCGTCGACGTATTGACAGGTGACCGTAGCCACGGCCGACAGTGTTTGTAGAAAATTGAGGCCGGTGCGCTCGCCCGTCAGCAGCGCGCGCGCAGGCCCGCTCAGGCGGCACAGTACTTGGCCGGGTGCGACGCGTTCGCCCTCACGCGCGAGCCAAGCGATCTCCACCGCGGGATCGACTTGGCGAAAGCATTCGGCAAACCAGGGTGTGCCGCACAGCACGGCCGCTTCGCGCGCGATCACCGTGGCGGTGCCGAGCGCGTCGGCGGCGATCAGCGCCGCGGTCCAGTCGGCGGCGCCGATATCCTCTGCCAGCGCGCGGCTAACGTCCTGAGCGATTCGATGCGGGGGGGGCGGCGTGATCATGGCATATCCTGTGAGGCAAAGAGCGCATTGTACCCAATGCGGCGCCATGATGGACGCGCGGGTTATGGCAAATCGGTTATCATCGGTCATTCGATTGTCATGGTGAACCCATGAATTTCCCGGCCGGCCTGTTTCCCTTGCCGTTTTTGCTGGTGTTGGACTTCGCTACGCTGGCGGCGCTTTGCGTGGCGGCATGGCGTTTCCCCTGGCGCCAATTGACCGCGGCGCAAATCAATGCTTGGCTCGGCGCCTGCGTGGCGGCAATGGTGCTGTGGACGCTGAAATACGATGCGCGGCCCGGGCTCAGTTACCATTTGCTCGGCATGACGGTGCTGACCCTGATGATGGGGCCGGCGTTGGCGATGCTCGCCGCCGCGCTGGTGATTGCCGTGGCGTGTTTGATGGCGGGCGGCGCTTGGCAGCCGCTCGGTCTTGATTGGCTGACCAGCGGCGTGCTGCCGGTGGCATTGACTTGGGCCTCGTTGCGGTTGATCCAGCGCCGGCTGCCTTGCAATTACTTTGTCTATCTGTTCCTGAACGCCTTCCTGACCGGAGGGCTTGCCATGGCGGCCGCGGGGTTGGCGGGGGTGGCGGTGCTGGGGGCGTTCGGCGTTTATGCCTGGGACGGCTTGTTGAGCGAGGCGCTGCCGTACTATCTGCTGCTGGCCTGGTCGGAGGCGTTCCTGACGGGCTTGCTGATGGCGATCCTGATCGTCTACCGGCCGCGTTGGGTGGCGAGTTTCGATGATGCGCGCTATTTGAAGAATTGAGGGGGGAGAAAACCGATGCCTTTCGCGCTATGGAGTATCCTGATTGCCGCTTTTCTGCCGTTGGTCTGGGTCGGGGTCGCCAAATTCGGCGCGCCTTACGAC
>Ga0213872_10000920_pt1 | contig 20894 bp, 14 predicted proteins | sample VelepicomBERX_R2_FD_160071 | JGI IMG/M metagenome (GOLD analysis project Ga0213872, IMG submission 160071) | Rhizosphere microbial communities from Vellozia epidendroides in rupestrian grasslands, the National Park of Serra do Cipo, Brazil - RX_R2 | ecosystem: Host-associated > Plants > Roots >...
GGGCTGAACGGTGATCTGGACCGCCTCCCGATGCTGACGTGGATCATGTTCCTGAAATTCCTGGACGATTTGGAAACTGACCACGAATACAAGGCGGAACTTGCGGGAAAACAGTATAAGTCGATCATCCAACGGCCATACCGCTGGAGGGACTGGGCCGCTGATGAAAAGCTGACAGGTGACGATCTTCTACACTTCATCAACGACCAAGAAGCCGCACTGCCGAACGGCAAGAAAGGGCCGGGGCTATTTCAGTACTTGCGCCAACTTCGTGGAATGAATGGTGGCACGGACCAGAGGGATGTGATCGCCACGATCTTTAAGGGCGTCGTCAATCGGATGGAAAGCGGCTATCTCCTCCGAGAGATCGTGAACAAGGTCGACGGAATCCACTTTTCTTCAACGGATGAGATCCACACGTTAGGCCGCTTGTACGAGTCCATGCTGAAGGAAATGCGGGATGCCGCTGGCGATTCCGGCGAATTCTACACGCCCCGGCCCGTCGTCCGGTTCATGGTCGAAGTAATGAACCCCCGACTCGGGGAAACGGTACTGGACCCAGCGTGCGGAACGGGCGGGTTTTTGGTGGAAGCGTACAACCACCTCGCGAAGCAAGCCAAAACTGTGAAGGATAGGCGGATTCTCCAGGAGGAGAGCATTTTCGGGGGCGAAGCAAAATCACTGCCGTACTTGCTGGCCCAGATGAATCTACTGCTGCATGGTGTTGAGGCACCGCAAATTGACCCTCAGAACAGCCTTTCAAAGCGCCTGACGGACATCGGTGATTCTGAACGGGTGGACATCATCCTGACGAATCCACCCTTCGGCGGCGAAGAGGAAAAGGGCATTCAGGGGAACTTCCCGGAAGACAGACGAACTGCCGAGACCGCACTCCTTTTCTTGCAACTCATCATGCGGAAGTTGCGCCGCCATCCTAGGCCGGGGCGTGCCGGGGTGATCGTCCCGAACGGGACACTCTTTGGTGAGGGTGTTTGCGCTCGGATCAAAGAAGATCTGCTAAGAAATTTCAACCTGCATACCATCGTGCGTTTGCCGAATGGAGTATTTTCTCCTTATACGGGGATTCCTACGAACCTTCTCTTCTTTGACCGGAATGGTCCAACCGAAGAGATTTGGTACTACGAACAGCCGCTGCCTGAAGGTCGGAAAAACTACTCCAAGACACAGCCATTGCAGTATGAAGAATTCGCTGACTGCATTTACTGGTGGACTAACCGTAGCGAGAATAACCGGGCATGGAAGGTTTCGCTCCATCACGTGCTCCAATACGACACGGATGGAGCGTTGGTTTCTGCCAATTTGGATTTGAAGAATCCGAACGGGAAGGATGACTTCGAACACCTTCCACCAGCGCAATTGGTGGATGACATTATCGCGAAGGAGCGCCAGCTTCTGGAGATGCTTGCCCAGATCAAAGTGGATCTCGGGGCGACCATATGACGGATTGGCCTATTACTCCATTGCGAGACATAGTTGTACCCGCAGAGAGGTGGGAGACCCCGGTTGCGGGTGTATCTTATCGGCAACTCGGGGTTCGGCTGTGGGGTGAGGGAGCCTACGAACGTGAACCATTGGATGGCTCGGACACGAAATACTCCAAGCTGAACCGTGTGGAAGCTGGAGATCTGGTCGTGAACAAGATATGGGCGAGAAACGGGAGTGTTGCTGTGGTGCCCGAATCCCTCGGCGGTTCCTATGTCTCTGGTGAGTTCCCGACGTTTATCCCGTCACCTGACAAGGTGGATTCACGATGGCTGCATTGGTTGACAAAAACCAAGCCGTTCTGGGACCAGTGCGACGAACGGTCAAGAGGTACGAGCGGCAAGAACCGCATCCGGCCAGAGCAATTCCTTTCCGTGTTGGTTCCACTCCCAGCGCTTGAGGAACAACAGCGTATCCTGGCGGATATTGAACAAATCGCAACTCGTATCGGTGTTGCACAAGAACTGCGTAGCCAAACAGCACAGAAATTGGATACGCTCGTAGCTTCTACGTCCGCATTCTTCATTCAGTTGGCTCAAAGTTCAAGCAACGTTCGACTAGAGGATGTGTGCGATCTGATTACTGACGGGACGCACGACACGCCAGATTATGTGGAAGAGGGGGTACCGCTCTTAACCGCGAAAAACGTGTTCTGGGACAGGATCGATACCAGAAACGTTCGGCGGATCTCCCGAAGCGATCATGAGCAAATCTACCGCCGTTGTCCTGCTTCTAAGGGCGATATCCTCTTCATCAATATTGGCGCAACCACCGGGACGGCCAAGAAGATCGACATCGACCTGGAGTTTAGCCTCAAGAACGTCGCACTTTTGCGGACTTCCCCGACCAAGCTGAACGCGGACTACTTGGTACATCTGCTTCGCAGTTCCATCATCCGAAATCAAATCTCCGAGCGACAGGCACAGACCTGTCAGCCTTTTCTTGCGTTGCGGGATATTCGACGGTTGACCATTCCCATTCTGCCGATGCAACAGCAACTCCGTGTGGTGGCGCTGTTGAATGAAATACAAGCGAAAATGACGCTTGTAAGGACAATGCAGACCCGTACGTCGTCAGAGATCAAGGCCCTGCTCCCGGCTCTTTTGTCGAATATTTTTGGTGGCTCTTATTGCGCTCTGTAGCATCATGTCTCGTGATTCCCGATTGCTTGTTTTCAATCGAGTCACTTCAGAACTGACGCTTTCGGGCCTTCGAGGCGTCCGGGACGTGGCCTCATAGTTCCGTGCAGGGTCGAGACCGCCGAAAATGTAGCAACGCCGCTACTCGCAATCCCAGCATGGCGGCGGCGTTCTGTCGGAACAGGGAACCATCCCTGATATAACGGCGTACCATCGTCACGGAGCGATGACCTGTGATTTCGAGGCTGGTGCGGCAGTCCCCGAGAGGTGTCGAAGAAGAGATACTTGAGGGGATTCTGACAGGTGCTGCGGAGGGGGCATGGTGGGCTTGACAGAACTCGAATCTGTGACCTCCGCTGTGTGAAAGCGGCGCTCTAACCAACTGAGCTACAAGCCCAAAAGCCGAGGATATCACACCGCTTTTCGTCGTTTGTATGGTGTTTTCAAGATGGCCGTTTTCGTATGGTGTCTATTCTGGTGTTTTCCTCCACACACCCCCAAAACGACCCGAAAACACCAGACGGACCCAAGCACAAACCATTGATAACATTAGACAACTCGTGCTTCACACGCAGGAGGTCTGGGGTTCGAGTCCCTACGCGCCCACCATCCATTTCAACCAGATACAAACAGGGGAAACCGTTGGAGGCAGTGGTTGTGACGTAAGGTCTCAATTCGCTTTCCTTGACTCGGTTCCACTACCAGCTTTTCGGTGCTGCGATTCGTTTCCGAGTAGAGCAAGTTGCCGAAGATTGCCGAAACTTGCCTCAGATCGTTGAAGATTGTCGAATATTGTCGTAATCTGTCGAAAACTGTCGTAGCCACGCTTCGGAGCGACCAAAGAAGCGGTATTGGAACATAAAAAACCGCATTACGCGAGCACGGTTTTTTTTTCGTGGCGGAGCCCCAGCCCGCTTCGCACTTACGCGGTATTACGTTTTTGTGCGCGTATTCGCATCGCGATACACCGGGACTGGGCCCGGCGATTCGATGAGAATGGGCTCTTTCCTACTTCTGCTCCGTTCCGGATAAGTCGGATTCACCCTCGGCGGACTGTGCTTCAAGGCCGGTCTTGCTCTGAATGTAGTTGACGAGTCCCGGATCGACGGCGGGTCGGAAGTCGCTGATGGCGGCGGACGACCAGCGGCGGCCGTCCGCAAAATCCAGGACGATCCCGGCTCTCTTGACGAGTTTTCCATCTCTGGCTCGAAACCCCCGTATGACCGACATCCGGCGCGCGTCGGAATATCGGTAGAATGCGGCGGTGCTGAATCCGTATCTGCGAGCCAGGATGCCCTCTTGCATGAGGAGGTCATGCTCGGGAACTGCGAGCAACGTCAGGACCAGACCAGGAAAGCCGATCATGACGGTCATCAGGCGCAGAACGCGTGCCGCGTCGAACCTCGCGGTAGCCATCGTCCAGTAAGCGTACAGGGCTGCTTCCTTCCTGTCGCCAAAGAAAGACCAAACTCCGAGAGTTGTTTCCCAAGCCAAAGCTATTCCCGCGAAGATCGGCACGATCCACCAGATGGCAGCTTGAGGCCAGATGACTCGCTCGGCGGGTCCTTCAAGAACTGCACCTAGCCTGTTCAGGCCGAGCAGTAGGAAGTACAGGCTGAATGCGATCGCGGTGCCGGTCAGAAGCATTCCGGCGCCGAAAAGCCATTGCCTTGATTTGAAGCGAATATTGAGTTCTTCGATGGAGTATCCCGTGCCGAATTCGCGGGCTGATTTGTCAGGAAAGTACCGGCGCGCTAACGCGAAGATCGTCAGTACGATCGCCGATATGGACGCCCTCACGAGCGAGTCAACCAGAGTATAGGCCATTTTTCAAGGAAGCTCAGTTTATCGCGCATTGAAATGAGGCACAACAAGCACGGTTCGGGCCACCGCCTCCCAGCGAGTCCGACGCATGGCTACTCCGGTCGGATCTGGTATTCAAAGCACTTCACGGTCTTACCTTCCAAGCTCACTTCAATTGCTGAATTGATTACCTCTTTCCCTCCCAGGTACTGAATGGCTGCTTCCAACAGCGCGCGCTGGACGGATGGGACAACGTTCGGGACGATTACGATCAAGCCAGCGTGCAGCTCTATTTTGCCGAAGAGCCGAATAAAGTCCACGCGGTTGTTGGTGACAGCGACTCATGCAGGCATTCGTCAATCAGGAACCTCATGCACCCCTGAGCAGAAAGCTGAGTGGATAGGATTTCCGGCCTCGCGCCTTTTTCCCCTGCCAGGGGCCGGCTCGGGCGTCCCCGCCGTGGGAACGCCCGCATATAGAGCGGCACTATGGCGATCTTTTCCTTGCTGAGAGTCGGATAGCCTTCGAGAATCTCCTCCGCCGCGGATCGCAGCAACCCTTCCGCTGTGAACAGGGTCCTCTGCGTGTCATCGGTAATCGCACCGATTCGCCCGTAGCAGGAGCGAAGTCGCGAATGCCGCCCGCCCAAAGCGGCGATGGATCTCGCTGATATTCATGAACTCGACAGGAGCGCCCAGCGCATTGCTAACCGCATCACCAAGCAGGCACCCTCTACACCGCTGCAAAGCGGTCAGAGGTCAGCCACACAGACAATCGTAGGGCGCGGCGCGTGTTAGGGCCGGCGAAGAACGGAGCCATTTTCGCCGATGTAAGCCGGAGCCAATGAGACCGGGCAGACGGGTGCGTTGGCGGGGATGCGGTAGGAAACTCTAAATCAGATTCTAAATTTTGATTGCAAATTTCCGTGATCTCTCGCAAAATGCCGGCAGCGCTATTTGCTCATGCTCACGTTGACGAACGGCTGGTCAGACGCCCCAGGTGTACTTGAGTGGATCACAGGCAGCAAATGGATGCTGTTAGTGCCGCTGGCCTGAAATAAACCCGATCCCCGACACTAAGGCGCGACCCGCTATTCAAAGTTCTCGCTCTCGTTGATAGCGCTGGAGGGTACCGTTCTGCCGCAATAACCGCATCGATCAGTTTATAGCCCCGCCGCCATGTCCGGATCACCGACGTTCAGGCGTTCGGATGCAGTTAGTGTGTTTCGATCGCGAAAAAAGCCCGGATGGTACCCTCTCAAACCGGCGAAAGTGGCTCCCTCTTACGCCGGCGCTAACAGCGGCGGTCAGCAAGCGCGATACTAGCTCTACTTTCGGCGTACCATTACGCTGAACCGAGGCGAACAGGGCTGGCCGCTCCCGCGAATCGCGATGAAGGAGAGCATCGGGCGAAGCCCGCGAGCGAGTGATCTGACGAACGCATCGGCTGATCCTGATGTCGGTGTTGCGTAGGCAGCGCTTCGGAACCTGCCGATTTGCAGTCCTGCCAACTTTGTGGAACGTCGCGTGCTGAATGAAACGCGACTATGGCTCGCAGTGCTCTCGATATGCGCTCTTTGCGTTCGCGCCCGACTCTCTCCACCGCAGCGCAGCCGCGCACGCAACTGAGGGTCCTGAGGAAGATTGAGAAGCCCGTTTCATCTTGCAGTTCGTCCGGCACGCCAAACCGTACCGTATTCGATCTGCTTTACGATTCGTACCTCCCTTTCAGGCTTTACGCGGACTATATGTTGGGTTCCTCGCCAGCGGAGTTGGCTAAGCGGTTTGCTCTTCCAGAGTATTGGGTGACCGAACGCATTGAAGCTGTTCGCCTTTGCGGTAAACAGATTCGGTTAAATCTGCTCGGCTCGATGCCTCCATTCAATTGCGATTAACCGATTGGATAATCGCGATAATAACCCGGTTAATTAGCGTCTCCTGAATCGGTTTAAGTTCGGCCCCACCAAGCCGCTATGAGGCCCAGAGACCCGGAACGCGCCGGAGGGCCGAAGGCGCTGCTGGCGTTATGATGGGCGGGCGCTCGTTCTGTAGCAGTGCTCTCAAAGTCGGAGCAGGCAGAGGTCTGGGAACTATTCGGAAATTCGCAGTCGCTGGTTCCAATAGCGGTGCCTACAGAGAAATGTCCGCTGGTCGGCATATATCCCGGAACATGAAACATAGTGGGCGGGAACACGTATTAGCTGGTGCGCTGATGGGATTGCTGGCCGATTTCGTCATTGACTTCATCTACGAATGCGTCGTCGCGCTACTCTGGGAACTGCCCGATGCAAATGATCGGAAGGGCAAATTTCGGAGTAGGGCAGGCCGCCCAGACGGAGGTCAATGGGCGATATGAGAAAAGCTGGAGTTGATGATTCGCTACGGTGTTCGTTTTGTAACAAGAGTCAAAAAAAGTCGGCAAGCTGATCTCAAGTCCGAGCGATTACCCTCGCGCTTACATCTGCGATGAGTGCATCGCCGTTTGTGCAGCAATCATAGAGGACGATGCGGCCCAATCTCAACAAGACGAATCAGAGTCCTTGGAAGAGAGTGCACACCCGTTACTGAACCATCCGCTTGCTTCAACGCTGATGGAAGCAATTGAGGGCTGGATCCAAGACGAATCGCTGGGCAGGGACGGGAACATACCGTTGGGCGAGGTTCGCAGCCTCGCACAGCAGATGATGCAAGACGTTTTGCGCACTCAGAAAGGGGCTGTCGAGCACCATTAGCGCAAGAGACGTGGCGTTCACGCATTGGGAAGGTCGCGGGGACGTTGCGACCGCGGCACCGTCACCGTCTTCCCGCCTGCGCCGTTGATATTCTTGGACCATCGCTAAACCCTATGAATCTGAAAGCCCGGCCCCTCACGCCGGAGTTGTGGCCTGCCCTAGCGGACCTTTTCGGCCCGCTCGGTGCCTGCAATGGCTGCTGGTGCATGTATTGGCGCATCGGCAGTGCCTACCGTAAGCAGCCCCGCGAGGCAAACAAAGCCGCCTTTCGCGAAATCGTGAAACGGGGTCCGCCGCCTGGCTTGATCGCGTTTGACGGCGATCTGGCCGTAGGTTGGTGCCAACTAACGCCCCGCGATTCTTTGCCTTGGCTCGACAGAGTGTGGCGGCTGAAGCGCGTAGATGATGTACCCGTGTGGTCGATCTCGTGCCTCTATGTGCGTAGGGGATACCGAAGGCGGGGCATCACATCGACGCTGATTGCGGCGGCATTGAAAGCGGCCAAGGCGGCAGGAGCACCAGCGGTCGAAGCATACCCGCTTGACGCCGATTTGACTCCGAGCGCATCCGGTACCGGCTACGTCTCCACGTTTGCCCGCGCTGGCTTCCAGATCGTGGCTTGCCATACGCCGCCTCGCCCGATCATGCGCCGTGACCTCAGGACATCACCCAATTTGGCCGCCTCTAAGAGACTCAAACCCGGCTAGAACGGCGGTCTGCTTGCGATGGCTACGGCGCCCCAAAAAAAAAATTTCTGGCCAAAAAAGTTTTATGTGGTTGGCTTCAAGTTGCACCTTTGTGGAAGCCCCCCTGGACAATTCGGCGAATAGGGCCAACCGACCTCATCACGGCAATGCTCTTCGCAAATCGGCCTTTTGCTTTTTGATGTACGGAATCGTGTACGGAAGAATGTGTCTGACTCACGGGTAAGTGCACTTTTTAAGCAGTGCCTATTGTGACCAGCTCAAAGCGCAAACGCCTTTCGGCTCTAGTACTTGCTCACTTACTTGAGCATTGGTGCGAACCTCACCCCAATAATTCACACGCAGGAGATCTGGGGTTCGAGTCCCTACGCGCCCACCATCGAACCCTTTTAGATACACGCGGCTTCGTCTTTGGTAATCGCTCTTCCACTGTAATCAAAAGATGAAAAAAAATCACTCATCTTCTTGGTCGAGTCGCGCCAACCCTGTTATCGACTGCTTTCGAAATTATTTGCCTGATGAGGAGAGCCTACCTTCAGGGCCTGTCGAAACTTGTTCTGGCGTTCCGCTCCAACCCGAACCCACAAGGCTCGCGGGTCGGTGGCAAGATTGTTACGGAGCAGTCGTTCTGCCTCCTGAAGCCGCCCCCGGGTTGTGAGGCATTCTGCCAGCGCGCTCTCGGCTTCACCGCTCTGCCAGGGCAACAACGGGACCGGTGAACGATGCGCAAGCGTGACGGCGTCTCGCAGTACTGGTTCGGCGGCCCCGATCTTACCTTCTGCCGTGAGTGCCTCACCAAGTCTCACTTCGGCTGCAATTGCAGTGGGGGACTCGGCTCCAAATTTGGCGCGACGAACGTCTAATGCGCGGCGAAACATGGGTTCGGCTGCGCTCGGGTCACCGCCGAATTCCCGCGCCAGGCCGACTTCGATCAACGAATCCGCAACCAGCGGACTCTCGTCTCCACCTATGCGCTTATATAATCCAAGGGCTTGCTGCCCATATCGTTCGGCGCTGATTGGGTCTCCTCGATCAAGCTGTAACTGCGCCAGGCTGATGAAGATCCCGGCTGCGGGGGACCCTTCACTTTTACCGAGCCGCTGCAAGATATCGAGTGCCTTGCGATAGCTCGCGTCTGCGCCGGCGTAGTCCCGCTTGAGTTCTTCGAATCGCCCCTGATTTTTGTAGAGCGTCGCAACCCGTTGATGACCTTCGCCGAACAGCTGGTGGGCTATTGCCATAGCTTCATTGAGCGGGGCCTCCGCCGCGTTCGCTTTACCTTCTTCCACCAGGATGTAGACGAGATTATTGAGACTGTAGAGACGATCGGGATGATCGCGGCCGAGGATCTTCAATCGTATTTCACCGGCTTGGCGCGTAATTGCCTCGCTCTCGATGAGATCTCCAGCGTCGATCAAAGCGCTCCCGAGATTGTGAAGGGTGGTCGGGTAGAGCACAGCACTTGGAGCGTACTTGCGCTGTGCTATGTCCAAAGCTTCGCGTAGCAACTCGATAGCTTCCGAATACCCCCCAGTCCGCTCGAGTACCAGCGCGAGATAGTTGTCGGCCTCCGCCAGCAGCGGACTGTTTATCTTTCGGTAACTGGCTGTGGCTCTTCTTAGAAGACTCTCCGCCTCGGTGTTCTTATCCTCCCAATAGAGGCACTCACCGAGATTGGCAAGGCTGGCCGCTGCCAGCTCATTCTCTTCACCAAGAGCCTTTTCTCTAATCGCTAATACCTGCCGGAGAAGAGGTTCAGCCGCCTCGAAATGGCCGTCATCCCGGTATAATTCGGCAAGACTGTCGAGGGTACTCGAGCTCTTGAGACTATCCGGGCCGAACAGACGTGTCTTCAACTCCCAGGCGCGCCTCACAAACAAGAGCGCCTTATCGTGGATTCCCAGGCTGCGGTAAGCCAGACCGATGTTCTCCAACATCGCGGCCCGCACTTCCGGCGCCGAAGCCAGATCGTGGTCAAGACGCTGTGCTCCGCGGTCGAGCAGTTCGCGGGCTGTAATCGTTCGGCCCGCCGCTTCATCGGGCGTGGCCGCGCGAAACATTCCCGCAAGGAACTCCGCTTCGCGCTCTGCGGCCGCGCGCTCCCTGTCCGCGCGTCGTGCTTGCCACGCCGTAGTGACTGTTCCGGCGAGAAGCGCCACGAACAACGCGATTACCGCCCCGATGATCATTTTGTGTCTGAGAAAAAACTTCCGCGCGCGATATACAGCCGTATCCGGGTGCGCAATCACAGGTTGCCCCTGCAGATATCGCGACAGATCCTCGGCGAGCTGCTCGGCCGATTTATAACGCCGTGAAGGCTCCTTGCGGATCGCCATCAAAATGATGTTCTCGAGGTCACCCCGCAACTCGTTTGCGACGTCTCGCGGTAAATCCGGAAGCTCACTGGGCTTTGGCATCGCCTCCCGGCAGATGAGATGTTCCACCTCGCGAGGACTCAACCTCGCCGTCGAGTAAGGCCGTGACCCGGTCAGCAGCTCAAAAAGAACAACGCCAAGCGAATAAACGTCGGTACCGGTCGTTAGCGGCTCACCCAGAACCTGCTCCGGGCTTGCATAGTCCGGCGTCATCATCCGGTTGGTCGTCAACGTAGGAGGCAAGTCACAGAGCACCAGTTCAGGCTCTAAGAGCCTGGCGATGCCGAAATCGAGCAGCTTCGGAACGCCCGCGTGCGTCACCAGTATGTTGCTCGGCTTGATATCGCGGTGAATGACTAACTTTTGATGCGCGTGGTGAACAGCCAGGCAAACCGAACGGAATAAGAGGATGCGCTCACGAACGGACAGTTCGCGACTCTCTGAAAACTCCGTAATGCGCTGGCCGTCGATGAACTCCATCACGATGTAAGGGAGTCCGTGTTCTGTGCTGCCGCCGTCAAGAATCGCAGCGATATTGGGATGATTTAGATTGGCGAGGATCTGACGCTCATTCCGGAAGCGACTCACGATCTCTTCGGAATTCATCCCCGACCTCATCAGCTTGATCGCAACCATTTGAAAATAGTGTTCGTCAGAGCGTACAGCCAGGTAGACGGTGCCCATCCCGCCCTGGCTCAGCTCACGAACAAGCTGATAGGGACCGAATCTCGAGCCGATGTAGTTGTCGCCCTTTAGGGGAAGCTTGCTGGCCGCGTCACTCACCGCGAAGCCTATGACGCGCTCTGCAGCCGCCTCACGGGCGAGTAGAGACTCTACCTCCCCCCTCAGTCCGTCATCTCCGGAACAGATTTCCCTCAGATAGCGCGATCTTTCCTCGCTGGCTTTCTCAGATACGGCGTGAAAGATCTCCTCGACGAGTTGCCACCGTTCGGGAGTCATGTTCAGCATCTTCCGGTTAGTTCCCGGTGCAGCCAGGCATGTGCGAGGCGAAGGTCTCGTCCCACCGTAGCTACCGAAAGGCCGGTGACTTCTGAAATTTCCTGGGTTGTGAGGCCGCCGAAGTACTTCAGTTCGACAATGCGGCACTTCCGCTCATCTATGCGTGCCAGATCCTGGAGTGCATGGTCGAGGGCCACAACGTCGGGCGCCTTCTCGTCAGCTGCATCCTGTTCTTCGTTCAGGCTGATGTTTACTCCCCCGCCGCGTTTATCGGCCTTTCGGCTTCTCGCGTTGTCGATCAAAATTCGGCGCATGATGTTCGCTGCAATCGCATAAAAATGCGTGCGGTTTTGGCATGACAGCCGCGTATGATTGAACAGTTTCAGGTACGCCTCGTGTACAAGTGCGGTCGGCTGCAATGTTAGCTCGGGATTCTCTCTGCTCAACCTGACCCGCGCCAGACGACGAAGCTCATCGTAAACTATCGGGGTCAGCTGCTCCAGGGCTTCTTTATCTCCGCTGCTCCATTGGAAAAGCAATCCAGTGATATCCATTTGCATTCCAGGCGGGACTCGCCAATTCTTAGCGACAGTCACAAGATCAAACCACTCGCGGATTGGATGTTCTCGAGTCGCGGCGTGATTCCACTGCATATCTGCACATGATTCAAGATCGCAGGTATTTCTACGCAGCAGTAAGAGAGGGCCACGGAAGCTTGCTGGTGATCGAACGCGGCGGTAGTTTACGCCTTGACCTGTTGAAGGGGGAAAGTAATTGCCTCCCGACAGTGTGTATATAGCTTAAATGCTTCTTTCGAAAGGAACTGAAATGTCACTTCAACTTGGCGATACTGCCCCTGATTTCACGGCCCAAACCACCCAAGGAACAATCCACTTCCACAAATGGATCGAAGGATCGTGGTGCGTGCTGTTCTCGCACCCGAAGAATTTTACCCCGGTCTGCACCACGGAACTGGGGTATACCGCTAAGCTCACGTCGGAGTTCGATGAGCGTGGGGTCAAAGTCATAGCATTGAGTTGCGACTCGCTGGAGGCCCACGATAGCTGGTCCCGCGATATCGAGGAGACACAGGGCTACGCGCCAGATTTTCCTCTCATTGCCGACCACGACCGCAAAGTGGCGACTCTCTACGGGATGATTCATCCCAATGCGAGCGATACAGTGACTGTCCGCTCGGTCTTCGTGATAGGTCCCGACAAGAAGATCAAGTTGACGTTGAATTATCCTGCAAGCACCGGGCGTAACTTCGACGAGATACTACGGGTGATCGATTCCTTGCAACTCACTTCGAAGTTCCAAGTGGCAACTCCCGTCAATTGGAAGAAGGGCGAGGATGTCATCATTGTCCCGGCTGTCGCGGACGAGGCTGCCAGGACCAGATTCCCCGGGGGATGGAAGGCTCCGAAACCTTATTTGCGCATCGTTGCGCAACCAGAGTCTTAAGCCAAAACTCAGGTCAACGCCCAGAGAACGTACTGAGACGCATGATATCTCTCGCGTCTTCGCATTCCCTCGGCAGACCTCGGGATAAAACCCAAAAATTTACCCTTCGTGGCAAGGACAGACCCACACCGGTTCGCTGGCGTTCATCTAGCTGATTGAAATTGAAACGAAAAAGAGAAACAAGATGGAGAGAATCGAAACCGTCATTGTAGGCGGAGGGCAAGCAGGGTTGGCGGCGAGCTATTTTCTACGGTTGCGGAACCACTCTCATGTGGTTCTGGAACGAGCACGGAAAATTGCGAGTGCCTGGCGCGAGGGCCGTTGGGATTCATTTACACTGGTAACTCCCAATTGGCAATTGCAACTCCCTGGCGCCGAATACAAAGGCAATAATCCGGACGGATTCCTGTCGCGCCAGCAGGTAATTGAGTATCTCGATAGCTACGCTCAGCGATTTCATCTTCCTATTGAAACCGGGATCGAGGTTTCAAGCATAAGCCAGAAATCACGCGGCGATGGCTACACCGTGAAAACGAATCACGGTCACTATGAGGCGGCTAATGTGATTGTTGCCACGGGTTTGTATCAGAAGCCAAGAATTCCGACGTTTGCGCATGACTTCCCGATCGGCGTCCGCCAAATGCACTCGAGCGAGTATCGCAACCCTAATCTGTTGCCGGATGGCGCAGTGCTGGTTGTGGGCAGCAGTCAGTCCGGTGCTCAGATTACCGAGGAACTCTATCAGTCGGGTCGCAAGGTGCTTCTCTCCGTTGGCCGCAACATACGCGCGCCGAGACGCTACCGCGGCCGCGATATTCATCGCTGGTCCCAACTGCTTGGAGCATTCGACCGCACTGTCGACCAATTAGCCTCGCCTGCCGAAAAGTTTGATCCGCACCCGACAATTTCGGGAAAGTCCGGCGGCCGCACTCTCAATCTGCACCAGTTTGCTCGCGACGGAGTTGTTCTGTTGGGAAGGCTGCGTGGCGTTGCCAACGGGGCACTCATCCTTACTTCGGACCTAAGGGAAAACCTCGCTGAGGCGGACGCTTTCGAAGCGGCGACTGTTCAAAAGGTAGATGATTACATCTCCAGAAATCATCTGGACGCACCGGCAGAAAGGCTACTGGAACTTCGTGACGGCTTCGATGTTCCTGTGGTCGAGCGTCTCGACATCGAACAAGAGGGCATTACGACCGTGATTTGGGCTTCGGGTTACAACTTCAACTTCGGGCTGGTTCGGCTGCCTGCTCTCGATGCGATGGGATTTCCGATGCAGAAGAGGGGCATCAGTGATTTCCCCGGACTCTATTTCCTGGGTTTGCCATGGCTTTACACGCGAAAATCGGGAATCCTGTATGGCGCCGGAGAGGACGCGCAACACGTAACGTCCAGCATCCTAAAGGAGTCCTTGGATCACCCCTGTAGGGAAGCCTATCTTCGGGGCCTGCTCCCCTCAGCCGAAGGAGTGTACCCTGCCTGATGCCGCAGTGGAATTCGCAAACGCCGCGCATGGCCGCATCCAAGCCTGAGGCTGAGAGGCAAATCAGTGGAACCGGACGTGCGCATAGAAGTATTACGTGAGGGGACCTCGAAGCCGCTAATTTGCGATCCTCCTCTGTTTACGAGTGCCAAGAGTCGCTGGGAAGGTTTCCTCCTCGAAGAATTTGGCTCACTTGCCATGATCGAGGCGGCGGATCACGAACACCACACGCACGTTATCCATCTGCATACTGGTGCCGCGGCCTTGGTGGAATGGAGAACGGGCGGGCGTGTGTCGCACACCTACACGCCCCCGGGAAGCGCGTCGATAGCGCCTCGAGGCATTCGCCACTCCATGCTGGTAAGACGGGACGAACCGGGAGGCCTATTGGTCCTCGAGGTTGAACCGGTTCACCTAGACCGAGTGTTGGTGGATGCAAAGCCGGGTTGGAAGACTGAACTCATTGAGCAGCTCGACGTGCGTGACCGGCAGATCGAGCTGTTAACGCTCGCCATGTGGGAAGACATTCGAATTGGCAGTCCGGCCGGCAGGCTATACGGCGAGTCCCTGGGAACGGCGCTCATGATTTACGCGGCGCCGCGCTACGGCTCTCTGGCTTCCGCTGCGCCGCATTATCAGGGCGGAATCGCGCCCACTCGACTCAAGCGAGTGTTGGAATACATTGATGCGAACCTGGGCGAGGACGTTAAATTGTCAGATCTCGCTGGAGTCGCCGATATGAGCCTCTATCATTTCGCCAAGCTGTTCAAACAAAGTACTGGAGAAAGTCCTCACCAATTCGTTCTGCGACGTCGAATCGAGCGAGCAAAGAAGTTATTGCGAAATCCGGAAATGAGCGTGCTAGAAGCGAGTGTCAGAACCGGGTTTTCTGATCAACGGCATTTTGCCAAGGTGTTCCGACGGATGGTTGGCGCCACCCCGATCGGTTATCGATTGGCAATTTGAACGCACTCGGCGGGTACTTCGATGCGGATTACTGTGCCGTGAGAAACGCGTTTGTTTGCACGAGCTCCGGAAGATCCGAATCGGCGCCCTTCCACAAGGTTCGGAACTCCTGGTAGCGCCGGCGTGCCGTCGCCCTATCGCCCAGGATTTGCGCGCAGCGTGCCAAGCCCCAAATCGCTTTGGGGCGATTGGGTGTCCGTAGCAAGGCCCTCTGAAAGTACCCTGCCGCTTCTGCCGGTCGATTCAGTTCGAGCAAAAGATTTCCGCACAGTTCATTCGCGGGAATCGCCGGGTACGGAGGCTGCGACAAGTCGTCGATCGAATCTTCAGTGGCGATCGCCTCCTTCATCTTCGCCACTGCGGTCCCGTTATCCCCGACCGCCTCCGCCGCAAACGCCTCCGCTTCCCTTGCCTGCAGGGTGATGATCTGCCTGACAAAGGGATGCTGCCCCGGCTCTTGCGACAATGCGACCAGCCGCTCTGCCGCGGCCTTCGCCTCGGCCGGATTCCTTCGTAGCGCGGCGGCCTTGGCCTCCCATTGCAGCTTCACCGCCGCGAAATCGCGTGAAGATACCACGAGCGGAATCGTGGCGACTTCGTCCCAGCGCTCGCATTCGACGATCAGCCGCGTAAGCATGTCAAAGTAGCCGTATACCACCCGATCGGGCACTGCGTAAATTGTGCGGCCGCGGACGTGCCGGGACTGCAGCTCCGGCGTGTCAGGAGCTGTTTTCTTGTCGGGCAGCTCTCTGTATTGTTCCGAGATGATGTCCACGGTGTGTCGGGCGTCGCGATAACGCCCCAACTGCAGGTAGGCATACTCGAGATAGTTGAGGTTGTGAAAATCCCGGTAAGCGCCTGATTCGCCGGCCCGTTTCACGTCAGCCTCCGACACTTCCCACCCCCTCAGGTTTGTTGCGGCCGATTCGTCCCAATAGCCCAGCCGCGTGAAGATATGTGAAGGCATATGCAGAGCGTGAGGCACAGCCGCGGCTGCCTGCGCGTAAGCGCGCGCAGCCTTAAGGCCGAGTTGGGCATGCTCCGGATCATCATATGCGTGGATCAGGTAGTGGAGCACGCCGGGATGGCTCGGATTGTCTGCATAAACCTCTTCAAAGAGTTTGGCCGCCTCCGTCTGCTGTTCGAATCCGTGGGTTCCTTCCGGGATCGCCCCAAGAATCGATAGCCCGTAAAATAGCTTCGTCTCATCGTCCTGATAGTTTGCATAGACCGCAGCCATCGCCATGCGATAATTCTGATCGCGCTCTGACTTAGCCCCGGCGCCGGCGTCCTTATAGAGCGCCGCTACTGCACTGAGATAGAGTTTCTCGCGTGGCGACGCTTCCTTCGCCGCCATCCCTTTCTGCACAAGTTCCCACGCCGCAGACTCGTCGGCTTTTGATGGCGGATCCCAGAACGGGTGGTTATAAGTCATTGCCGCGCCCCAATAAGCCATGGCACAATCGGGATCGCTCATTGCTACCTGACTGAACCGCTCCAGTGCGCGCACGTACCAGAAATTGTGGAGCAGCGCCAAGGCCCGGTCAAATTCGTCGGCTGTAGCCGCAGAACAGGAAGTCTGCATGTGAGCGTGCCCCAGGCCCTCTTCCGTACCCGAGTAAGCGTGTTCGTGTTCTCCGTGCTGGGCAAAAACCGAGGTGGAGAGAAGCGACACGTCGATCAACAACAGAAAATAGACGAGCAGCACTCTGTCAGTAGATGGGCGCCTTCGAAATCTCTCGGGACACTCGATCCCCTCTGCTCTGAGTATCGCCCGCAAGAATCGCTTTCAGTTATGCAGATTGAGTAGAGTGCTGCTGCATTGACCCGATCAAACAATCCCAGAACCATGCCGGTTTCGCCCCCTGTGAGGAGGCGTCGATAGTCTCGGAGATATCCTCGGAAATGCGCTGACAAAATCCGTCGCTATTTTGTCGTCATGACCTCGACATCCCCCTGGCGACGTAAAATGTCTATCGCAACTGTGTGCGCGCGGCGTTCTAAAGCTAGGTCCACTGTTGCTGCGCCTACCTGGATGTTCCGGATCCGAACTGAGGGCAAGGCCTCAGGGAGCGCTGGGTAGCGCAGGTGAATGCGTGAGCGCTGACCATCTATAGACAGCCCCAAACAGGATTGCAGAATCAGGAATACGGCTCCCGACGCCCATGCCTGCGGAGAGCACGCAACCGGATAGAGAGTCGGCCCTTTCCCCTGGCGTCGCGGAAAGCCACAAAACAGTTCTGGCAGCCGGTGCAATTCCGCAAAGATGGAGAGATCCAGAAAACCGGACAGTATACTCAACGCTAATTGCTTATCGGGTGAATGTGTATCGCCAAAGGCAATCAACGCATTGTCGTGAGGCCAGACTGATCCGTTGTGATACGACATGGGATTGCAGCGCTTCTCATGGGCGGCAAGCGTTCGAACGCCCCATCCGGAAAAAAGATCCGGTGCTAGCAACGCCTCTTTCGTTCGCTGGGCATGAGCCGGCGAAGCGATGCCAGAAAACAGGCATTGACCTGCATTCGACGTTCGCACCCGACATGGACGCTTATCCCCATCGAGCGCCAATGCGTACATCGCGAGATCATCCGACCAGAACGCGGCTTCAAATCTCTTGCGCAATTCGTCCGCCTCTGAGCGCAGGTGTTCTGCTTTCTCTGTGAATCCCAAGGTCTCGGCCACAACCGCGATCTTGGTTTTAGCCGCATACACATAAGCCTGCACTTCACAGAGCGCAATCGGACCGCGAGCAATTTCTCCATCGGCGTGAAAAACAGAATCCTGAGAGTCCTTCCATCCTTGTTGCAGTAACCCGGATTCGGCATGGCGGGCGTATTCAACAAACCCATCCCTGTCCATGTCGCCGAACTGGTCAATCCAGACGAGGGCGGCGTCGATGTTCGGCCAAATGCAACGAAGGAATTCCAAGTCGCCCGTTCTTTCGAAGTATGCACCTGCAAGGAGTACGAACAAAGGAGTGGAATCTACACTGCCGTAATAGCGCCCGAATGGCACTTCTCCTAGTCGAGCCATTTCGCCCTGTCGTGTTTCGTGTAAGATTTTGCCCGGCTCCGAATCACGATGAGTGTCGTGGGTAGTGGCCTGTGTACCCGCAAGATAATTCAACACACCCTTGGCCAAGGCTGGAGCAATCCAGAGCACTTCAAGCGCTGTGATCAATCCATCGCGGCCAAAAGCAGTGCTAAACCATGGCACGCCGGCGTACGGATATGGTCCGAAGCAGGTATTCGTGACCAGCATCTGCACGTCTGCTTGCGACCGATTGAGCCAGTCATTGAATTGCTCGTTCGAAGTATAGATGTCGACGTGCGCCAGCGGGCCTCGGCTCCGTTCAGTGCTGATTATCGCCAAGCTGTGCTCATAATCCGACGGCGCCTCCATGACGCCATCACTCTGACAGATCACAGCCATGGTAAAGATCAGGTCCTGTTGCGGTCCCAGAGAAAGCGGGACGGTGAATCCGGATTCAGTCACCGCAGACGGGCTCAACGAACACTGAATTCGCGTGCGTCGCACCACGTTGTCTAAACCGCAATAGCTGAGCACAATAGTGTTATTCAGGACATCCGTTGGCAGCGGTTTGCCGCGTTGTTTGCGGATCTGACCGCGAACCTCAAAAATATCGCAGTAATCCGCTGCGAATGTGAACGTGAGTTCCAAATTGACTGCGGCGAGACCAAAATTGTGGACACTGATCTTTTCGAAGCAGCTATTTTCGGTCAGGAACTTGCCGCGATAAACGTGCACCGTTCCTCGCGGAAGCAAAACACCCGAATCTAACGTTAAATCTGGATTTGTCAGATCGACAGAGAGAAGAATGTTGTCATCACGGACCGCAGAACTGAGTAGAAGAGGCCGAGCGCCACCAATCCGCAATTCCGATTTGGAGAGGTAGCGCGTGTCCTGATGGAACACACCCTGTTCGCCCGACCAGTATGGCTGAATATCTCCATACTGATCGAAGATGGCGAACGTATCACCCTTCAATAAGACGTGCGTTTGCTTCTGCGCAAGCGACGATTGCGCTCGGATATAGAACTCATTACCGATCTCAATGACATCTCCTGCAACATTAATTGGCATTGCTTCCTCCTAGTCTACGCGGCGCACGCGAGATCGTCGTCAACCGCGGTTGCGAAATTTCGACTGCTCCATTGAGTCGGGCAGATTACACCAAGACGCGGAGACAGATCGCCCACGTAATGGCGATCTAAAATCTAGCGTCCATGGAGTATGGCGCTCCGAATCGCGCAAGTCGCGCCATTAATAGAAACGGTTCCGCCCGAATCTTACGGCGGAACCGAACGGATCGTCTCGTATTTGACGGAGGAATTAGTTCGGCTAGGCCACGAAGTCACTTTGTTTGCAAGTGGTGGCTCGAGAACGAAAGCGAAGCTTGTCCCAATTTCAGAGCGTTCGTTGCGTTCGGATCCTAATGTCACGGAACCACTCAGTAGAAGCATCGTCGAAATTGAAGAGGTCCTGAAACGAACGGAAGACTTCGATCTTGTTCATTTCCATGACGGCTATTTACACTTCCCGCTTTCGCGGCGTTTGAAGATTCCGACAGTCACAACAATGCACGGGCGTATGGATCTGCCTGATCTCGTGCCCGTCTTCCACGAATTTCCTGAGATGCCGCTGGTCTCGATCTCCGATCAACAGCGTAAACCACTGCCATTCGCAAACTGGATTGCTACCGTGCCGCACGGTATTCCCGAACAGCTTTATTCGTTTCGGCGTGATCCTGAAGACTACACCGCTTTCGTTGGGCGCATTTGTCCGGAAAAACGGCCGGATCGCGCCATCGAGATAGCAAAGCGGGTGGGAATGCCATTGAAGATTGCGGCAAAGGTAGACAAGGTGGATGAGGAGTATTTTGAAGCAGAAATAAAGCCTCTGCTCGACTCCTCTTTGATCGAGTTCATTGGCGAAATCAACGAGCCTGAAAAGAATCTTTTGCTGGGTGGCGCGCGAGCACTTCTTTTCCCAATTGATTGGCCAGAGCCTTTCGGCTTAGTAATGATTGAATCGCTAGCCTGCGGGACCCCCGTTGTGGCGTTCGAGTGCGGGTCCGTGCCGGAAGTCTTAGAGGATGGCAAGACCGGATTCATTGTTCGAACGATGGGTGAGGCAATTGGAGCGCTTCAGAAAATAGGAAGCATCAGCAGGGCGGTTTGTCGACAAGAGTTCGAACAACGATACACATCTGCGAAGATGGCCGAGAACTATCTGCGAATATTCGACCAGCTAGCTCGAACTGCTCCCCTACCACCACAATAACTAAGCGCGCAACATCGCAAAATAACGAGGATCTAAATCTGCGCTATTGCGACGGGTAGTACTTTCGCCTCGGCAGCGAACACGCGCCTCACGGACCGAGCCGGGCAGGAAAAGACGCTGGTCGCGACGAGTGATAAGGCTTATCCGCCTCAACTATCAGGAACCGTCATTGACACGTCTGAGGCGGTGATTTCCGGGGCTACCGTGCTGGTTCGGAGCGCGAACGGTGCTGTACAAATAACGACCCAGTCGGACACGAACGGCTCCTATAGTATTTCTAAACTCCCGGCGGGTAAATATCTACTCGTCGTGTCTCATCCCGGATTTGAAACCAAGAAATTCCCGTTACGATAGAGACCACCGAGCCGCCGGCCCCACTGGGCATCACTCTGGCGGTAAGCCGCGTGAGCACCACCATAAACGTGCAGGGCCGGGAGGATGACCTCATCGGAATCGCCG
>Ga0213872_10000921_pt1 | contig 20878 bp, 15 predicted proteins | sample VelepicomBERX_R2_FD_160071 | JGI IMG/M metagenome (GOLD analysis project Ga0213872, IMG submission 160071) | Rhizosphere microbial communities from Vellozia epidendroides in rupestrian grasslands, the National Park of Serra do Cipo, Brazil - RX_R2 | ecosystem: Host-associated > Plants > Roots >...
AGTGATGATGCAGACCGACATGGACTACGATTCGATCGCCAAGGCTGGTTCCATGCTGGGTTCGGGCGCCGTAATCGTGATGGACGAGACGCGCTGCATGGTCAAGTCGCTGTTGCGCCTGTCCTATTTCTATTACGAAGAATCGTGCGGACAGTGCACGCCTTGCCGCGAAGGCACGGGCTGGCTGTACCGCATGGTGCACCGGATCGAGCACGGCCAGGGCCGCGCCGACGATCTCGACATGCTGAATTCGATCGCCGACAACATCCAGGGCCGCACCATTTGCGCGCTCGGCGATGCGGCGGCGATGCCGGTACGCGCCTTCGTCAAGAATTTCCGTGAAGAATTCGAGTATCACATCGAGCACAAGCATTGCCTGGTGCCTGCTTATGTTTGAGTTTGGTAGGCGTGGATTCGGTCGATTTTGTGAGTGAAACGTAATTAGCTAAACGCACCGTCATTCCCGCCTGCGCGGGAATGACGGAGATAGTTTTTACGCCGGTTCGGGCGTAACTGGAAATACTTGGGCATACAGCCATGATTGAAATTGAAATAGACGGCAAAAAAGTCGAAGTGCAGGAAGGCAGCATGGTGATGGAAGCTGCCGACAAGGTTGGCACCTACATCCCGCATTTTTGCTATCACAAGAAATTGTCGATTGCGGCCAACTGCCGCATGTGCCTGGTCGAAGTCGAGAAAGCGCCGAAGCCGCTGCCGGCTTGCGCCACTCCGGTTTCCGCCGGCATGATCGTGCGCACGCACAGCGACAAGGCGGTGAAGGCGCAGAAGAGCGTGATGGAATTCCTGCTCATCAATCACCCGCTCGACTGCCCGATCTGCGATCAGGGCGGCGAATGCCAGCTGCAAGACCTCGCGGTCGGCTACGGCGGCACGGCTTCGCGCTACGAAGAAGAGAAGCGCGTGGTGCCTCCCAAGGACGTCGGTCCGCTGATCTCGATGCAGGAAATGACGCGCTGCATCCACTGCACGCGCTGCGTGCGTTTCGGCCAGGAAGTTGCCGGTGTGATGGAGTTCGGCATGCTGGGCCGCGGCGAACACTCTGAAATCACTTCCTTCGTCGGTAAGACCGTCGATTCGGAAATGTCGGGCAACATGATTGACCTGTGCCCGGTCGGCGCCCTGACTTCCAAGCCTTTCCGCTACAGCGCCCGCACCTGGGAACTGCAGCGCCGCAAGTCGGTCAGCCCGCATGACAGCCTCGGCGCCAACCTGATCGTGCAAGTCAAGAACGGCAAGGTGATGCGTGTGTTGCCGCTCGAGAATAGCGCCGTCAACGAATGCTGGATTTCCGACAAGGACCGCTTCTCCTATGAAGGCGTCAACAGCGAAGAACGCCTGACCAAGCCCATGATCAAGCAGGGCGGCGAGTGGAAAGAAGTCGAATGGCAGGTCGCGCTCGAATACGTTGCACATGGTTTGCGCAACATCAAGCATGAGCATGGTGCCGACGCCATCGCCGCATTGGCTGCGCCGAGCTCGACGCTGGAAGAATTGTCGCTGCTGCAGAAGCTGGTGCGCGGCCTCGGCTCCAACAACGTCGACTTCCGTACCCGCCAATCCGATTTTTCGCTGGACGGTAAAGTCACACCGTGGCTGGGCATGTCGATCGCCGAATTCGGCGACCTCAAGCGCGCCTTCGTGATCGGCTCCTTCCTGCGCAAGGATCATCCGCTGCTGGCGACGCGTTTGCGTCAAGCCGCCAAGCGCGGCGCCAAGGTCAGCGTGTTGCATACGTCGGACGATGACCTGTTGATGCCGCTGGCCGCCAAGATGATCAAGGCGCCGTCCGCCTGGCTGGCCGCCTTGGGCGAAGTTGCCGTAGCGGTGGCTGCCGCCAAGGGCGTCGCCGCGCCGGCGGCGTTTGCCGGCATCGAAGCTTCCGCGCAAGCCAAGCAGATCGCCGACAGCCTGCTGTCGGGCGACCACAAGGCCGTCATGCTCGGCAATGCCGTGGCTCAACACCCGCAGGCCGCGCAACTGCATGCTGCAGCACAATGGATTGCCCAGAACACCGATGCCAAGCTCGGTTATCTGACTGAAGCGGCCAACACCGTTGGCGGCTACCTGGCCAACGCCCTCCCAGGTACAGGCGCCGGTGCCGGCGCCAATGCCGCACAGATGTTCGAGAAAGCGCGCAAGGCCTACTTGCTGCTGAATGCAGAACCCGAGTTCGATAGCGCCAACCCGCAAGTGGCGCGCGCCGCGCTCGACCAGGCTGAAATGGTCGTTGTGCTGTCGCCGTACAAGCATGGCGCCGAGTATGCCGACGTGCTGCTGCCGATCACGCCGTTCACCGAAACCGCCGGCACCTTCGTCAACTGCGAAGGCCGCGCACAAAGCTTCAATGGCACCGTCAAACCTTTGGGTGATTCGCGTCCGGGTTGGAAAGTGCTGCGTGTGCTCGGCAACTTGCTCGAGCTGGGCGGCTTCGACTACGAAACTTCGGAAGCGATCCGCAAGGAAATCATCGGCGCCGATCAACCGGCCGACGCCAACCTGACCGGCCGCCTGAACAACATCGCCGACCTTGCACTGCAAGCCCCTGCGGTTGCCGCCGGTGGCTTGGAGCGTGTGGCCGACGTGCCGATTTACTTCACCGACGCCGTGGTGCGCCGCGCCGCTTCGCTGCAGCAGACCGCCGATGCGCGTGCTCCCAAGGCCTGGATTTCGTCCACGCTGGCGCAAAAGCTCGGCCTGACCGATGGCAGCCAGGTGCGCGTCAAGCAGGGCAGCGGCAGCGCCGTGCTGACCGCGGCACTCGATAAGACCTTGCCCGACAACGTGGTGCGCGTCGCTGCTGCGCATGCGTCCACCGCCGGCCTCGGCGCCATGTTCGGCGCGATCACCGTGGAGCAGGCATGATGGATCAAGTGTTGTTGACTATTCATACGATTGGCACCGATTGGTTCGGCGCCTGGTGGGACAGCCTGTTGTGGCCGGTCATCTGGAACCTGTTGAAGATCGTGGTGCTGCTGTTGCCGTTGATGGGCCTGGTGGCTTACCTGACGCTGTGGGAACGCAAGGCCATCGGCTGGATGCATATCCGTATCGGCCCGAATCGCGTTGGCCCGGCCGGCCTGCTGCAACAGATCGCCGATGCCTTGAAGCTGCTGGTCAAGGAAATCGTCGTGCCGACACGCGCCAACAAGGCTCTGTTCGTGCTGGCACCGGTCATGACCATCGCCCCGTCTCTGGTGGCCTGGTCGGTGATTCCCTTCGGCCCCGAAGTCGCCTTGGCCAACGTCAATGCCGGCCTGCTGTTCCTGATGGCGATCACTTCGATGGAAGTGTACGGCATCATCATCGCCGGCTGGGCTTCGAACTCCAAGTACGCCTTCCTGGGCGCCATGCGCGCCTCGGCGCAGATGGTGTCATATGAAATCGCCATGGGCTTCGCGCTGGTGATCGTGCTGATGGTTTCTGGCAGCCTGAACCTGACCGACATCGTCATGACGCAGACGCGCGGTTTCGGCGCCGAGCACGGCTTGAATTTCCTGTCCTGGAACTGGCTGCCGCTGCTGCCGGTGTTCGTCGTGTACGTGATCTCTGGCATTGCCGAAACCAACCGCCACCCGTTCGACGTGGTCGAAGGCGAATCGGAAATCGTGGCCGGCCACATGATCGAATACTCTGGCATGTCGTTCGCGATGTTCTACCTGTCCGAATACGCGAACATGATCCTGATCTCGATCATCGCTTCGCTGCTGTTCCTGGGCGGCTGGGCTTCGCCGGTTGCGCTGCTTGATTTCATCCCGGGTTGGATCTGGCTGGGTGCCAAGACTTTCTTCGTGGTCACGCTGTTCATCTGGGCGCGCGCTTCGTTCCCGCGCTACCGCTACGACCAGATCATGCGCTTGGGTTGGAAAGTGTTCATTCCGCTCATGCTGGCATATCTGCTGATCGTCGCTGCGTGGATGCAGACACCCTGGAACATCTGGAATTAATAGAGGCTGGAAAAATGGAAGCCATCAAGGATTTTTTCGGTAGCTTGCTGCTCAAGGAGCTATTCAAGGGACTGGCGCTGACCGGACGCTATATGTTTGCGCGCAAGATCACCGTGCAATTCCCGGAAGAAAAGACGCCGCAATCGCCGCGTTTCCGTGGCCTGCACGCCTTGCGCCGCTACCCGAACGGGGAAGAGCGCTGCATCGCCTGCAAATTGTGCGAAGCGGTGTGCCCGGCCATGGCCATCACCATCGAATCGGAACAGCGTGCCGACGGCAGCCGCCGTACCACGCGTTACGACATCGACCTGACCAAGTGCATCTTCTGCGGTTTCTGCGAAGAGTCCTGCCCGGTCGATTCGATCGTCGAGACGCATGTGCTCGAATACCACGGCGAAAAGCGCGGTGACCTGTACTACACCAAGGAAATGCTGCTCGCCGTCGGCGACCACTATGAAAAAGAAATCGCTGCGGCGCGCGCTGCGGATGCCGCCTATCGTTGATATGCGTTGATGCGCACTGAAGGACATTGATTCATGGAATTTAAAACTGCTTTGTTCTACGCGTTCTCGGCGATCATGGTCTTCGCCGCTCTGCGCGTCATTACCGCCCGTAATCCGGTGCACTCGGCGCTGTTCCTGGTGCTGACCTTCTTCTCGGGTGCGGCCATCTGGATGCTGTTGCAAGCCGAGTTTCTCGGCATCGTGCTGGTGCTGGTCTACGTCGGTGCGGTCATGGTGCTCTTCCTGTTCGTCGTGATGATGCTCGACATAAATCTCGAAAAGCTCAGGGAAGGCTTCTGGAAGAGCCTGTGGGTGGCGATTCCGGTCGGCCTCCTGATCGTGTTCGAAATGTCGGCCGTCATGATGCGCGGCTTCTGGACGCTCGATACGCAAATCCCGGCCGCCTCCGCCACCATTGGCAATACGCGCGAGTTGGGCAAGGTGATCTATACCCAGTACTCCTATCCGTTCGAGATCGCGGCCGTGATTCTGCTGGTCGCCATCATCGCCGCCGTGGCGCTAACGTTGCGCAAGCGCAAGGACACCAAGTATTTCGCCCCGGCTGACGCCGTCAAGGTCAAGGCCAAGGATAGGCTGCGCATGGTGCAGATGAAGGCTGAGTCGACTCGCCCGGAACCTGCGGCTGCGGATGCGCCGGCAGCGGTAAAAGAATAAGGAGATAGCCGTGGCTTTGACACTTTCCCATTACCTGATACTCGGCGCGATCCTGTTCGCGATTTCGATCGTCGGCATTTTCCTGAACCGCAAGAACATCATCGTCCTGCTGATGGCGATCGAATTGATGCTGCTCGCGGTGAACCTGAACTTCATCGCGTTCTCGCATTACCTCGGCGATGCGGCAGGGCAGATTTTCGTTTTCTTTATTCTGACTGTGGCGGCGGCTGAGTCTGCAATCGGTCTGGCCATCCTGGTGGTGCTGTTCCGTAACCTGGACACCATCAACGTGGAAGATCTCGACAGTCTCAAAGGTTGATTTGGAATTGACCGGACAACCTCGTACTACATAGACGACAAGGCATAACATGACAGGGCAACTGAACCCTCAACTCCTCCTCGCCGTACCGCTGGCGCCGCTGGCCGGTTCCGCCATTGCAGGTCTGTTCGGCACCAGCTTCTTCGGCAACAAGGTCGGTCGCGCGGTTTCGCATACGGTGACCATACTGGGCGTCGCGATTGCGCTGGTGATTTCTCTGCTGACGCTGCAGCATGTGCTGGCTGGTGAAACCTATAACGGCAGCCTCTACACCTGGATGACGGTCGGCAGCATGAAGCTCGAAGTCGGCTTCCTGGTCGACAGCCTGACCGCCATGATGATGTGCGTGGTCACCTTCGTTTCCCTGATGGTGCATATCTACACCATCGGCTACATGCAGGACGATCCCGGCTACAACCGCTTCTTCGCCTACATCTCGCTGTTCACGTTCTCGATGCTGATGCTCGTCATGAGCAACAACTTCCTGCAGCTGTTCTTCGGCTGGGAAGCGGTGGGCCTGGTGTCCTATCTGCTGATCGGTTTCTGGTTCACGCGTCCGACCGCGATCTTCGCCAACATGAAGGCCTTCCTGGTCAACCGTGTCGGTGACTTCGGCTTCATCCTCGGCATCGGTTTGCTGGTGCGTTTCGGCGGCACGCTGAACTATGCCGAACTGTTCGACAAGCAGGCCGGCCTGCTGCAGATTAACTATCCCTTCCACGACGTCTCGATGCTGACCGTGGCGTGCATCTGCCTGTTCGTCGGCGCCATGGGCAAGTCGGCGCAATTCCCGCTGCATGTCTGGCTGCCGGACTCGATGGAAGGCCCGACCCCGATTTCCGCACTGATCCACGCCGCCACCATGGTGACGGCCGGCATCTTCATGGTGACGCGCATGTCGCCGCTGTTCGAATTGTCCGACACGGCTTTGTCCTTCGTCATGATCATCGGCGCCATCACGGCCTTGTTCATGGGTTTCATGGGCATCATCCAGAACGACATCAAACGCGTGGTGGCGTATTCGACGCTGTCGCAACTCGGTTATATGACCGTGGCGCTTGGCGCTTCGGCCTACTCGGTCGCCGTGTTCCACCTGATGACGCACGCCTTCTTCAAGGCCTTGCTGTTCCTGGCCGCCGGCGCCGTCATCATCAGCATGCACCACGACCAGGACATCCGCAACATGGGCGGCCTGCGCAAGTATCTGCCCATCACCTGGATCACGTCGCTGATCGGCTCGTTGGCCCTGATCGGCACGCCGTTCTTCTCCGGCTTCTACTCCAAGGACAGCATCATCGAGGCGGTGCGCAGCTCGCACCTGTACGGCTCCGGCTTTGCCTCGTTCGCCGTGCTGGCCGGAGTGTTCGTCACGGCTTTCTATTCCTTCCGCATGTATTTCCTGGTGTTCCACGGCGAAGAGCGATTTGGTCAGCCGCATCATCATGAAGAGCATCATGCACCAGCGCATGCCGACGACGGCAAGACGCACTGGAGCGACGATCCGCATGCCCACGAGGGCCACGGCGAAGAAGAGGATGGCGAGCATCATCACGGACTGGCGCCCGGTGAGAAGCCGCATGAGGCGCCCGGCGTGGTCACCTGGCCGCTGATCCTGCTGGCGATCCCGTCCATCGTGATCGGGTACCTGACCGTCCAGCCCATGCTTTTCGGCGATTTCTTCAAGGGCGTGATCACCATCAACGAATCGCATGCCGCGATGGAAGAACTGGCGCGCGATTTCCACGGCGCCTTTGAAATGGGCATGGGCTCTTTCCTGTCCCTGCCGTTCGGCCTGGCGGTCGCCGGCGTTGCTGCCGCTTACTACTGCTACATGGTCAACCGCAAGGTGCCGGAGTGGTTCTTCAATAAGTTCCACGCGCTCTACACGATCCTGGACAACAAGTACTACATGGATAAGTTCAACGAGATCGTCTTCGCCGGCGGCGCGCGCCTGCTGGGCGGCGGTTTGTGGAATGTCGGCGACAAGGCCGTGATCGACGGTCTGATCATCAACGGCAGCGCCAAGGTGGTCGGCTGGTTCTCGCGCCTGATCCGTCTGGTGCAGTCCGGCTACATCTATCACTATGCGTTCGTGATGATACTCGGCGTGGTGGGCTTCCTCAGCTACTTCATGCTGATCCCGATGTTCGCCAAGTAATCGAACCCTATGGCCAACGAATAACGTCAGCAACACCGGACCAACAAGACCATGATGCAATCTTCCTTCCCGCATTCCTTTCCATTGCTTAGCCTGTCGATCTGGCTGCCCATCCTGTTCGGCTTGATCGTGCTGGCAGTCGGCCGTGACGACAAGCCCGCCATTGCGCGCGTGGTGGCGCTGATCGGTTCGCTGGCCAGCTTTGTCGTTACCGTGCCCTTGATCCAGCATTTCGACAAGGCCGCGCACGGCATGCAATTCGTCGAGCACGTGACCTGGATTGCGCGTTTCAACATCTTCTATTTCCTCGGCATCGACGGCATTTCGCTGTGGTTCGTGCCGCTGACTGCCTTCATCACCGTGATCGTGGTGATCGCCGGCTGGGAAGTGATCGAAAAGAAGGTGGCTCAATATATGGGCGCCTTCCTGATCCTGTCGGGCCTGATGATAGGCGTGTTCTGCGCATTGGACGGCCTGCTGTTCTACGTGTTCTTCGAATCGACGCTGATTCCGATGTTCATCATCATCGGCGTGTGGGGCGGCGCCAACCGCGTCTATGCCTCGGTCAAGTTCTTCCTGTACACGCTGGCCGGCTCGCTGCTGACGCTGGTTGCCGTGCTCTACCTTTACAACAAGTCGGGCGGCAGCTTCAATATTTTCGACTGGTACCGCCTGCCGCTGCCGCTCAATACCCAGATCCTGATCTTCCTGGCTTTCCTGATGGCTTTCGCCGTCAAGGTGCCGATGTGGCCGGTGCATACCTGGCTGCCGGACGCCCACGTGGAAGCGCCCACCGGCGGTTCCGTGGTCTTGGCGGCCATCATGTTGAAGCTGGGTGGCTATGCCTTCCTGCGCTTCTCGCTGCCGATCGCGCCCGATGCCAGCCATTACCTGTCCGGTTTCATTATTACGCTGTCGCTGATCGCCGTGATCTATATCGGCCTGGTGGCGCTGGTGCAGGCCGACATGAAGAAGCTGGTGGCGTATTCCTCGATCGCCCATATGGGTTTCGTCACGCTCGGATTCTTCGTGTTCAACGACATCGCCTTGCAGGGCGGCGTGGTGCAAATGATTTCGCACGGCTTCGTGTCGGGCGCCATGTTCCTGTGCATCGGTGTGCTGTACGACCGCATGCATACGCGCCAGATCGCCGAATACGGCGGCGTGATCAACCGCATGCCGAAGTTTGCCGCCTTGTTCGTGCTGTTCTCGCTGGCCAACTGCGGCTTGCCGGCGACTTCCGGCTTCGTCGGTGAATTCATGGTGATTCTCGGCGCCGTGCAGTTCGATTTCTGGATCGGCCTGCTGGCCGCCACTGCGCTGATCTTCGGGGCTGCCTATTCGCTGTGGCTGGTCAAGCGCGTGATGTTCGGCGCCGTCGCCAACAAGCATGTGGCTGAATTGACGGACTTGAACAAGCGCGAATTCCTGATTCTCGGCGTGCTGGCCATCGCCGTGCTGTATGTCGGTATCTATCCTGCAGTGCTGACCGACGCGGTGCAGACCTCCGCCATGGATCTGCTCAAGCAGGTTTCGCACCCCAAGCTGTACTAATCGCGGTCACCAATTGCAGCCATAGCGCAAGTGAATAACATGAATCTGAATCCCGTCTATCCCGAAATCTTCCTGGTGGTGGCCGCGTCCGCCATCCTGCTGATCGACATGTTCATGGCCGATGCCAAGCGCAATGTCACCTACGTGCTGTCGCTGGCTTCGCTGGCAGTATGCGCCTGGCTGAGCTACGACCATTTCCAAAGCGGCGCGACGGCGTATGCCTTCCATGGCATGTTCGTGTCCGACCCGATGGCCAGCCTGCTCAAGCTGTTTTCCTATCTCGCCGTGGGCGTGACGCTGATCTACTCGCGCCGGTATGCGACCGATCGCGGCATGCTGGGCGGCGGCATGCTCGGTGGCGAATTCTACGTGCTGGCGCTGTTCTCGCTGGTCGGGCAGATGGTCATGATCTCGGGCAACAACTTCCTGGTGATCTACCTCGGCCTCGAACTGATGTCGCTTTCGCTGTATGCGCTGGTGGCCCTGCGCCGCGATCACGCGGTGTCGACAGAAGCCGCAATGAAATACTTCATCCTCGGTGCCCTGGCTTCCGGCTTCCTGTTGTACGGCATGTCGATGCTGTACGGCGCCACCGGCTCGCTGGAATTGAACGAGATTGCCAAGGCTACGGCTTCGGGCACCATCAAGCCCCTGATCCTGGTGTTCGGCGTGGTGTTCATCGTCGCCGGTCTCGCGTTCAAGCTTGGCGCCGTGCCTTTCCACATGTGGGTGCCGGACGTGTATCAAGGTGCACCGACCGGTGTCACGCTGCTGTTGGGCGGCGCGCCCAAGCTGGCCGCTTTCGCCATTTGCATCCGCCTGCTGGTGGAAGGTTTGCTGCAGCTCGCCATCGACTGGCAGCAGATGATCATGGTGTTGGCTGTGCTGTCCATGGTGATAGGCAACATCACCGCCATCGCCCAGACCAATCTCAAGCGCATGCTGGCTTATTCGACCATCGCGCAAACCGGCTTCATGCTGCTTGGCCTGATGTCGGGCGTGGTTGGCACCGATGCCCAGCACGCCATGTCGCAGAATGCGGTTCCCGCCTATAGCGCGGCCATGTTCTACTCGATCACCTACGTGCTCACGACTTTGGGCACTTTCGGTCTGATCATGCTGCTGTCGCGCGCCGGTTTCGAAGCCGAAAACATCGACGACCTCAAGGGCCTCAACCAGCGCAGCCCGTGGTTCGCACTGGTCATGGGCTTGTTTATGTTCTCCCTGGCCGGTATTCCGCCGCTGATGGGCTTTTACGCCAAGTTCGAGGTGCTGAGCGCCGTGATCAACGCACACCAGGTCTGGCTGGCCGTGGTCGCCGTGCTGCTGTCGCTGATAGGAGCGTTCTACTACCTGCGTGTGGTCAAGGTGATGTATTTCGACGAGCCGGCCGACCAGGCCAAGATCGAAGCGACCGGTGAAATGCGCCTGGTGCTGAGCCTGAACGGCTTGCTGGCCTTGGCACTGGGTATCTTCCCGGGCTCGCTGATGGCGGCTTGCGCAACAGCGATCTACAAGACCCTGACGACCTGATGGATAAGCACTTGAGGGAGGAGCGGGTAGACGGCAAGCTCGTCTATGACGGTGACTTCCTCAAGGTGCGGCGCGACACCATCCGCCTGCCCGACGGCAAGCTGGCCGCGCGCGAATATATCCGCCATCCCGGCGCTGTCGTCATCCTGCCGCTGTTCGATGACGGCACCGTGCTGCTGGAACGCCAGTACCGCTATCCCAATCAACAGGTTTTCATCGAATTCCCCGCCGGTAAAATCGACCCGGGCGAAGATCCGCTGGCCTGTGCTCAACGCGAACTGCTGGAAGAGACCGGCTATACCGCGCGCGACTGGCAGTTCGTCTGCACCATCCACAACGCCATCGCGTATTCCGATGAACACCTCGACATCTATCTTGCGCGCGGCTTGACCGCGGGCGAGAGCAAGCTCGATGAAGAGGAATTCCTCGAAACCTTCACCGCACCCCTGACCGACATGCTGGCCTGGGTGAGGGAAGGGAAGGTCAGCGACGTCAAGACCGTCATCGGCGCGTTTTGGCTGGAGAAGATCATCGCCGGCCAGTGGCAAGCGACCACGCCTCTTTAACTTGAGTTGTCATCCGGTTCGCACCGGACCTGATCGCTGCGGCTATCTGCCCAGATTCAAGAACAAGGCCATCACGTTCGGCGCTCCCAGACCGGTCACATCGTCATAGCCGACAGTAGCCGAGCACAGCGTGCACGAATTGGCGTTCAGATTGTTGGAGCCGGCGACGATGTCATAGAAGTTATTGTTCCCGCTTTGACTGTAGGCAGCCTTGTACAGAAGGGCATTGAATCCCCCCGGAGTGCCGCTTACCAGTTGCGCCAGCGAGCTGTGCTGGTTGGCCAGATACTGGCCCAGCAATGCACCGATGCCGGCCCAGAGCGGGGTCGACGCGCTGGTGCCGCCTTCCAGCAGCCAGGCGTCCTTGTAATAAATACCGATGGCGCTGTGTTGCGGATCGGCCACGGCGGCGACGTCGGGTGTGGCGCGCATCGAGTTGTTGGCGCCGGCAATGGCGGCACCGAGCCAGGTCAATTGCCATGTCGGCACGGATTCGTAGGCAGTCGCTCCGCCACCTGAATACTGCCACGCGGTTTCGCTGGCCGGCGAAGTCCATTGCACGGCATTGATCCGGGTGCCTCCCACCGCTGTGACATATTGTGACGACGCGGGATATTGCACGCTGCCGGTGTGTCCATTGTCGCCGCTGCTGGCAAAAAATATCGGCGATCCGCGCGCCTGGAATGATGCGAATTGCGTTTCCTGAGTCCACATGAAGCCGCTGCCGCCGAAACTCATCGATACCGCCGTTACGCCCGGCAGGTTTGCCGCGTAATTGACGGCGGCATACAGGTCGGTGCCCGACATGCTGGCCGCGGTGACCAGGATGATGGTTGCACCCGGCGCGATCGCGTGCACCATCTGCGTGTCGAGCGCCACTTCCATGCCATTGTCATTGGCGCCGGAAACCTTGGCGCCGTTGGACAGGTCGACGTGCTGGAAACAGGGATTGGCGCTATTGCATGTTGGAAGATTGAAATACCGGCTGTAAGCGTTGAGGTCGTCGGCGACGTCGCCGGTACCGGGCCCGTCGACGATGGCGATGGTCTGTCCGGTGCCGTCGAGATTGACGGGGACATTGTAATGTGCGCGCAAATCGGCGGGAGCAAGCGCGCCGTTGATGCCGGTGCCGCCGATGCCGAACAGGTCCGAGGTCGAGTTGACCGTTTGCGCATTGCCTGCCTGTGATCCTGCGGTTACGGAGCCGGTAATCACACCTTGTTGAATGCTGCTGACGGCCGCTTGATTGAGCGTGATCACATAGTTGACGACGCTGCCGTCAGCCTGTTCGTAAGCGAACGGCGTACCGTCCTTTTGCAGGAATCCCATGTAAACGTTGCCGTTCATCTCGTAATAGACGCGAAAGGTCTGCGACGGCGATTGCGCCAGGGGCAGCGGCGAGCTGGCGACCCACATGCGCACACCTTGCACCGTCGAGATCGTGCCGCCGCTCAGGAAATCGGTTTCGTTCGGATGACCTGCGCTGTCGACTTGACTGATGGGGAAGAAATTGTCGAGCGTGGCGTTGGTTTGGCAAGGGGTGAGCGAGGTCCCGCTGGTGTAAGTAGGGCTGGCCACGTTCGCGCAGTCCAGGGCGGTAATGTAGTCGCCGACCCGGTACCCCTGCTTGCGGGTATAGGCCGCACCAGCCTGCCATTTTGCGTTGGCCGAAAAATTGTTGAACTTGATCCAATCGTCGATCGGAACCGATGCCAGCAGCTCCTCGGGGGCATTGTTCATCAAACCGTTCAAGGGAACGGAAATGTAGTTGTAGAACTGCGCCGATGTCAGAGCGGTGCTCCCATCCGAAGCCAGGTAGTCGACCTGTACATGGTTGCCGGAATACGAGATGCGGCGTTGCCCCAGGCTGGACAACAGCCAGATCTGGCCATTGAGCAAAATCCGGCCGTTGCTGGCGCTCTGCGGTGCGAGCAGATTGTCGAGCGAGGTGGTATAGGTCGATGAAATCTGCGGCCCCGAGGACGGGGATTGAGTCAGGGAGTTGATCGACGTGGAATAAATGTAGTTAATGCCCGGTACCAGGTTGCCGCCGCCGTAGGGAATGTTTTCCGTAATGGTGGCTTCGCCGCCGCTCAATGCCGTGCTTTCGAAGATTTCTTCGTTGTTGATGGTCGTGATGGTATTGGCAACCGTCGTCTGAAAAGCGGCCGTATCGGTGGCGCTTCCTACCTGCGTCAACATGGCCCTGGCACTGCTATTGGCAGTCGCGCCGCTATAGACGCCGTTGTCATTCAGATTGGAGATTTGATTGGTGAAGTAATTTGCCACCGCCAGGCGGTTGGCCACCACTTGCTCGTCGCTGCTGGTGGTCGGCTCGCCGGCCGCGGCGGACAGGATGGCGAGCGCGGCTTGCGCCTGCGTCATCGTGCCGCTGGCAAGCAGCCCGCTCCAATATGCTGCTCCTGCCGCGTCGCTGGCGGTGGAGCGGTCGAGTATGTTTTGATAGATGGCGTTGATGAAGCCGCTCGCATTGCCGCTCCCATACAGGGCCAGCAATTCGGCGCTATTGCCGAAGCTGTCGACGATAGCCTTGACCGCAGGGGTGGTGCTGTAGGCCGTGTTGAGATCGGCAAGGTTGGTCGGTGCATTGGCCGCCTGCAGCACGCCTTCCCAATAGGCCATCCCGGCCGGGTCGGCGGGGCGTCCGTAATAGGCAACGTAAAGCTGCTCCAGCAGGTTTTGGTAGTTGGATGCGGCGCTGGCGGCAGTCTTGTCTGCGCGCTGTAGCTGCTTGGCGTCGGCGCCCGTGCCTGATGTGCCGCTCTGTCCGCCGCAAGCGATCAACGTTCCCGCACATGTCAGCGCAAGGAGGAGAGACTTAACCTGGTTGCGCATAAGCCGGGACACTTCAAATCCTCTAATTCACAAAAAACAAGCGAAAGCAATGCGGTGCACATTAACCGGTTTTGGATTGCATCGCAATAGCTCGCTGCGATGCCGCGGTGTGTTGTCGCAAAAGCCGCGAGGGAGGAACTATCGGTAACGTGCCAGAATGCGTTCGACCGTACCGTCCTTGATCAGTTCATCGACGGCGCGAGAAGCTTGTGCAAACGATATGTTGCCGGCTGGAGAAAAGCCGCACTGCGCTTGGTACTGCCGGATCGTCAACGCGGGGAAGCTGCGCAATTCAGGATTCGTCCGCAACTCCCAGTCGAATGTAATTTTGTTCACGACCGCGTAATCGATATGGCCGGCCTGTAATTTCATGATGCTGTTGACCATGGTGGGAGCGTCGTCACGACGGTAGGCGCCGCCTACTTGGGCATCCAGGTCCGGATAGACATAACCGAATACGCCGCCGACGGTTTTGCCACGCAATTGCTCGAATCGGGACACGGCCGTCGCGCCATTGCGCATGATGAGCACGTTTGCATTGACGAAGATGGGAGCGCTCCAATTGAGGCGGCTTCCGTACCATTCCGGCCGCGCATCGCAGATCGCATCCACTTCTCCTCTTGCCAATGCGTCATCGATGCGCAGGCGGGGAATCGTCACGAATACTGCAGTGGTGTGCAATTTTTCCGCGATAGCTTCACCCAGATCCTTGAGTATTCCACCCTCCAGAGTGTTACTGCGGAAGAAAGCCAGGGGAACCGGTTCCGACCTCAGTGCCACGAAGCTGATGGGGCGAGGGGCGGCAAGGCAAAGCGTGCTGTGCAAAGATAAGGCGAACAAGGCGCCGAACAAAGCGCCACCCAATGCGTATCTGACTTTCAATTGAATCACCCTCGTTCGAAATGACTGCTTGTATATCGTCCGGAGTGATGCCGATTGTCCGTCGTACGTTCAATTTGGCTTGCGTTATTTATATGTCGCGCCAGACTCGCTATACATATGTGCCCAATATGGGACGGAATCCGGCGAAGGCAAGTGGACGCCATCGCTGCGCGAGAAAAAAGAGCGTGGAAAAAAGAGAACGGGCGCCGCAATTGGCAAAGAGCCAAGGGGCTTGTGTGGAACTTGTATAAGAGACACGACGAAACCGCGTCCAAGGGGCAAACGACGGTATTGATACCTTGACAGTTTGTATCCATTTGGATACAATTGTTCATGTTTAAAATCCTCCAAACCGAAACCTTTGCGAAGTGGTTGCGCCGCCTCAAGGACGAGGAGGCTAAAGCGCGTATTTTTGTGCGTATGCGCCAATTGGGACAAGGCCATTTTGGCGATAGTAAGTCAGTCGGTGAAGGTGTGCATGAAATGCGCATCGATCATGGGCCCGGTTACCGTGTGTACTATAAGCGGAAGGGTGCTCAAATTATTGTGTTGCTTGTCGGCGGCGATAAATCTACGCAGAGGCGCGACATTGATAAAGCTATCGCGTTGGGAAAGGAAACAGAGTAAGGAGTGAACATCATGAATCACAAGGAAGCACGCAAGGAAAAGCTTACGGAGTTTGATGTAGCAGAGTATTTGACTAATGAAAACCTGATGGCCGAGTATCTTTCGGCTGCGTTTGAAACCGGGGATTACCCCCTTATCGTGGCTGCGCTAAACGATGTAATCAAAGCGCAAGGCGTTGCAATAATTGCGGCGTCAGCGGATGTTGGGCGTGAAAGCCTTTATAAGACGCTTGCACCCGGCTCAAAAGCCCGATTCGAAACGGTCATCAAGCTCCTCGGGTCACTTGGCATGAAAATGAAGATCGAGCCAGCCGACGATACGCCGCCATCGCCGAAATCAAAGCATCGACAAGCGGCAATCGCGTAGGCGTCAAGAAGACTTCCATGTCTGACGGAGATCACTCCTTGGAAGAGTTCCATCGCCGCTATATCGATTTTCCGAGCCCTTCGCTGCGGATCGATGGGCTACGTACTGCTCGGCAAGGTATAGAAGATCAGCTTGTCTTCCTGAGTGACCAGGGTGCGGTCAAGGTGTGAGCCCAACTTGCGCGCGACAGCGGAAAGCTACGCGGAACACGCCCTTGATCTCGTCGCTGCTCATCTTGAGGCATTTGCGGAGCGAGTCTACAGGTCCATCCACCCCGTTCCTTTGTGCGACTAACGCCTAAAATAGAACAGCTGCAACAATTGGGCGTCAAAATTCACCTTTTTGCTTGGATTGTTCTGAGTCAAAATTCCTGCTTCGGAAAAGTCCCCGAAAACTTGCCGCAGAAAAGAAAAAGGACTTGGAAGCAAAACTTCCAAGTCCTTCTTTACAACTGGTGCGGCTGGCAGGAATCGAACCCACGACCCCTTGGTTCGTAGCCAAGTACTCTATCCAGCTGAGCTACAGCCGCGTAAGCAAAATGAAAGTATAACATGATTCAAATCAATATTGGAAGCCCTTTTTGTACATTGCTAATACATTCCGTGTAGCAGTATGCGCGATCGGGGGGCGATGTTGCGCCGCGATTGATTTTACGTATGGGCGGAGCGTCATCGCGTGGATAGCGGCGAGGTTACAAACAGCATTGCCATATTGCATCCCTTTCGTCGTATGATATTGCCAATCTTGTCAAATGACTCAGCATGCTGACCGGGGATTGGATACACTGGTTTGTGTCGGACGATGGATACAATCGCCAGCGATGCCATGCGGGCGGATCTGCATCATTTGACCGAGACCGATAGTGCGGCCGAGACGGATGCGGTGTTTATAAAATGCGGGAGTCGATTCGATGGCGTTGAAGCATAGAGCGTGGTCTCGATCGGTTTTCATGGCTGGGCTGCTGGCGCCGGCAATGGTGTGCGCAGCCACGCTGACGGTCGACGTGAGCGACAGCACCGGCGCGCCCATGCCCGACGCCGCCGTCTATGCTGAAGCGGCGGGCGGCCAGGAGCTGCCCAAGGCCATGCATGACGTCGAGATTCAGCAAAAGAAGCGCCAGTTTCTGCCTTTGCTCACAGTGATACAGGTCGGCACCAAGATCAGCTTTCCCAACAACGATACGGTCAAGCACCACGTCTATTCGTTTTCTCCTGCCAAGGTATTCGATATTCCTCTGTATTCCGGCAAAACTGGTGCGGCCCAGAGCTTCGACAAGATCGGGACGGTGGTGTTGGGCTGCAATATCCATGACCAGATGATCGCTTACGTGCAGGTGGTCAATACGCCGTATTTCGGCAAAACCGATGCCAGCGGCAAGGTCAGGATCGAGGGACTGCCGCCCGGTAAATATACGCTCAAGGCCTGGTACTACAATTTGCCCGTGACGGCACAGGTGGTCGAACAGGCGCTGACGATGACGGCGGCCGATGCCGATGCCAGCTTCAAGCTTGGCGTCAAGGCCGGTCCTCCTCCTGTATCGGAGGGGCAAGCGTGGTAATGCGTTTCCAAAGCCTGCAGGGCCGTATCGTCACCTTGTTCCTGGCGCTGATCCTTGTGGTCCAGCTGGCGGCATATTTCGTGATCGAGAACGGTATTGTCGGAAACGCGCAAGCCTCGGTGCATGACGAGCTCGAGCGCGGTGTGCCCCTGTTCAATCGTCTGCTTGAGCAGAAGGCGCAGAAACTGATTGGCAGTGCGCGCGTATTGGCCAAGGACACCGGTTTTCGTGCGGCTATCGCCACCAACGACGTCGAAACCATCGTCTCCGCGCTGACCAATACCGGCAACCGTATCGGTTCGTCGCTGACGCTGTTCGTCGGACTCGACCGCCAGATCAAGGCCACCACCACCAAGCAGCCGACCGGCAATCTCGAGCGTTCCATCCTGCGGTTGATCGACAAGGCCGAAGAAAAAGACGGCGCTATCGACATCAGCGTTTTCGACAGCCGGCCCTACCAGGTGCTGGTGGTGCCGGTGCGGGCGCCCATCACCATAGGCTGGATCGCCATGGCTTTCCCGCTCGACAAGCAGCTGGCCCAGGACGTGCGCGCCTTGTCTTCGCTCGACGTCTCTTTCCTTGCGGCAGGCAAGAACGGCGAATGGGTTTCGGGTTCCTCCACCTTGTCCGATGCCGATGCCAACAGTGTTGCCGGGCAATTGCGCGGCAATGCGGACGAGGCTCTTCATCACACATCGCGTTCGGTACATATCGGCGAAGGCGAGTACAGCATACGTATTCTGCCGCTGAAATCCGACGGCGACGAGCACGCGATAGTGGTCTTCCAGCGTTCGATCGACGAAGCCGAGGCGCCGTACCGCAAACTGCAAGCCAGGCTGATCGTGATCACCGGCGGATTGACCGTAGTCGCCTTTGTTCTCAGCTTCCTGGCGGCCCGGCGCATCGCCAGCCCCTTGAAGGACTTGACAGAAACCGCCAAGCGGCTCGGCGACGGTGATTACGAAGGACAGATCGTCATCAAGCGCGAAGATGAAATCGGCAAATTGTCGAGCGCCTTTGAAAGCATGCGCAACGGCATCGCCAAGCGCGAGCAGGAAATCAGGCGGCTGGCGTATTGGGACCCGCTCACCAGCCTGCCCAACCGGGCACAATTCTCGCTGCTGCTCGACGACGCCATCGATCAGGCCAAGCTGGGCAAGGGTACCTGCTATGTGCTGATGATGGACCTGGACCGCTTCAAGAACGTCAATGACGTGCTCGGCCACGGTTTTGGCGATGCACTACTGCGCCAGGTAGGCATGCGCCTGGCGCAGACCATGGACGGCAAATATCCGATCGCCCGTCTGGGCGGGGACGAATTCGCGGCGCTGCTGCCCATGGCCGACGCCGCCGAGGCGCGGGCCGTGGCTGCGCGTATCCTGAAGTCTCTGGAAATGCCGATTTCGCTCGAAGACCAGACCGTCGACCTCGGTGCCGGCATCGGCATTGCCGGCTTTCCCGAAAACGGCACCGATGCCGAATCGCTGTTGAGCCGCGCCGAAGTCGCCATGTATACGGCCAAGATGAGCGGCAATGAAGCTGTCTTCTATGACCCCGCACTCGACAAGGCCAGCCAACAGAATCTTTCGCTGCTCACCGAATTGCGGCGCGCGCTCGACCGCGACGAATTCAAGCTGTTCGTGCAGCCCAAGCTGCGACTCGATACCGGCGAATGCACCGGCGCGGAGGCCCTGGTGCGCTGGCAACATCCGGAAAAGGGCATGATCTTCCCGGACAGCTTTATTCCGTTTTCCGAGAAGACTGGTTTCGTGCGCCTGCTGACGCGCTGGATGCTGGAGAAATCTGCTGTCTTGAGCCGCGATCTGGCGACTGCCGGCATCAAGGTCAAACTCTCTGTCAATTTGTCCGCGCGCGACTTGCTGGACCAGAATCTGGCCCTGAAGTTTTCCGAGGTGTTGTCGCGTTACCGCGTGCAGGCATCCGAGTTTTGCCTCGAAATTACCGAGAGTTCCATCATGGACGATCCTATCCGGGCCCTGCAGACCCTGGAGGGCTTGCATGCCATGGGCGTCGATCTGTCGATCGACGATTTCGGAACCGGCTATTCCTCGCTGGCCTATCTGAAACGCTTGCCGGTCGACGAATTGAAGATCGACAAATCCTTCGTCATGAACATGGAGCGCGACGTCGACGACGCCAAGATCGTCCGTTCGACCATCGATCTCGGACACAACATGGGTCTGCGCGTGGTTGCCGAAGGCATAGAGAGCGAAGCCGTATGGGAGATCCTGTCCAGGATGGGGTGCGACCAGGGGCAAGGCTATTTCATGAGCCGGCCGATTGCCGCCGACCAGTTCGCCGAATGGGTAAGGCAATGGGTGCCGCCGCGCGCGGTCGAATTGAAAATGACTTCGGTCTGATTTGGGCCCATTCCCTCATGCCAGCCGCCTTGCCATGAAAAAAACAAGCGAAGCGCACAACGACGCCAACTACGAGGCCAGCTATCGTGCAACCGCGTCACACACGCCGGGCCTGGTGTTTCAACAACTCTTGCATGCCGACGGCAGCGTCGCTTTTCCCTATTTGAGCGAGGGCTGCCACGCTCTGCTCGGCATTGAAGCTGGGCGCTTGCAAGACCATCCCAAGCTCTTCTTCGACCTTATCCTGCCGGAAGACCAGCCTGCCTACTTGGCTTCGATGCGCACCTCGGCCAACGAAAACAAGGTCTGGAACTGGGAAGGGCGCATCCGCATCGAGGAATGGAACGACGTCAAATGGGTCAACCTGCGCGCTACGCCCAATGTGCTGCCGGGCGAGAGCGTGCAGTGGGACGGCATCATGACCAACATCAATGCCAGCAAGATGGAGCAGGTCAAGATCAGCCGTTCGCGCGCCCAGTTGGCCGAATGGACCGCACACGCCGAGTCCGCCAAGGAAAAGGAGCGCGAGCGCATCGCGCGGGAAATCCACGACGACCTGGGCGGTAACCTGACCGCCATCAAGATGGCGCTGGCGCTCTTGACGCGCCGCTTGCCGGCCGACGACGCAGCGCTATTGGAAAAGGCTGCCTATGTCGATTCGCTGGTCGATCGCACTATCGAAGCCGTGCACCGCATTTCCGGAGACTTGCGGCCCAGCATACTCGACTTCGGCCTGGTTGCCGCGATTGATTGGCAGGCCAAGGAATTCGAGAAACAGCTCGGCATCCCCTGTGAATTTACCGCGAACCGGGAAGAAGTCGACCTGCATGTCGATCATGCGACCGCCTTGTTTCGCATTTTCCAGGAAGCGCTGACCAATATCGGCAAGCACGCCCAAGCCAGTCGCGTAGTGGTACGCCTGGTGACTGACAAGC
>Ga0213872_10000922_pt1 | contig 20872 bp, 20 predicted proteins | sample VelepicomBERX_R2_FD_160071 | JGI IMG/M metagenome (GOLD analysis project Ga0213872, IMG submission 160071) | Rhizosphere microbial communities from Vellozia epidendroides in rupestrian grasslands, the National Park of Serra do Cipo, Brazil - RX_R2 | ecosystem: Host-associated > Plants > Roots >...
CGGCATCCTTGCGAGCCAGCCAGGGCGAGACGAACTGCGCCTCGATGCCCGCCGGAATGTCGGTCCCGGTATGCGGGAACGACACCACCAGCGGAGCATCGCCCCGGCTGATCTCCAACCAGCTCATTCCACACCTGGGAGTTGGACCTCGCGGGCGGCCTGCCACACGGCGCCGCTCTTCACCAGATTGTTGGCCGCGCGCATGTCGGGGTGGAAATAGCGGTCGTCATCGAGCGTCGGCACCCGTTCCCGCAGCAGGGAGCGTACGGCTTCCAGGGGGACGGAGGAGGCCAGGCCGGCATGGAAGTCGCAGCCCTGGGCGGCGGCCAGCAGCTCGATGCCCAGCACGGCGACCGCGTTCTCGGCCATCGCCATCAGGCGGCGTGCGCCATGGGCGGCCATCGAGACATGGTCTTCCTGGTTGGCCGAGGTCGGGATCGAATCGACGCTGGCCGGATAGGCCCGCTGCTTGTTCTCCGAAACCAGGGCCGCGGCTGTGACTTGCGGGATCATGAAGCCGGAATTCAGCCCCGGTTTCGGAGTGAGAAAGGCAGGCAGGCCGGACAAGGCGGGGTCGACCAGCATGGCGATGCGGCGTTCGGCCAAGGAACCGATCTCGCAGATGGTCAGCGCGATCATGTCGGCGGCGAAGGCCACCGGTTCGGCGTGGAAATTGCCGCCCGACAAGGCTTCGTCGGTGTCCGGGAAGATCAGCGGATTGTCGGACACGCCATTGGCTTCGATCGCCAGGGTGGCTGCCGCCTGGCGCAGCACGTCGAGAGCGGCGCCCATCACCTGCGGCTGGCAGCGCAGGCAATAGGGATCCTGCACGCGCGGATCGTCCTTCAGATGCGAGGCGCGGATCGCCGAGCCGATCATCAAGGCGCGCAAGCCGGCGGCGGTCTCGATCTGGCCGCGATGGCGGCGCAGCGTATGGATGCGCGGATCGAACGGCGTGTCCGAACCCTTGGCGGCCTCGGTCGACAAGGCGCCGGTGACCAGGGCGGTGCGGTAAAGGTTCTCGGCCTCGAACAGGCCGGCCAGGGCGTTGGCGGTCGAGAATTGCGTGCCATTGAGCAGCGCCAGCCCTTCCTTCGGCCCCAGGACCACCGGCTCCAGCCCGGCCTTGGCCAGGGCTTCGGCGGCGGGAACCTTCTCGCCCTGCACGAAGATTTCGCCGACGCCGATCATGGCGGCGGCCATGTGTGACAAGGGCGCCAGATCGCCAGAGGCGCCGACCGAGCCCTTGGCTGGGATCACCGGGGTCAGGCCGCGCGCGAGGAAGGCTTCCAGCATGGCGATGCTGGCCGGGCTGATGCCGGACGCGCCCTGGGCCAGGCTGGCCAGCTTCAGGGCGATCATCAGGCGGGCGACCGGCACCGGCAGCGGCTCGCCGACGCCGGCGGCGTGCGACAGCACGATGTTGCGCTGGAGCGTGGCCAATTCATGGTCCTCGATCCGCACGCTGGCCAGCTTGCCGAAGCCGGTATTGATGCCATAGACCGGCTCGCCCTTGGCCAGGATGCGGGCGACGGCCGCGGCACTTTCGGCGATGGCGACGCCGCTCGACGGGTCGAGCGCGGCGCTGGCGCCCCGATAGATGGCGCGCCAATCGGCCAGGGAGACCTGTCCGGGGATCAAGGTAATGGTCGTCACGAGAACCTCCAATAACGGGCATGCAGCGGGTTGAAGCCCACGCGGTAAACAAGTTCGGCCGGGCGTTCGATGTCCCACACGGCCAGATCGCAGAATTTGCCGGCTTCCAAAGTGCCGGTTTTGTCGAGCCCCAGCGCCCGCGCCGCTTCGCGGGTGAAGCCGGCGATGCATTCGGGAACGGTGAGGCGGAACAGGGTGGCCGCCATGTTCATCGCCAGCAGAGGCGAGGTCAGCGGCGAGCTGCCCGGATTGCAGTCGGTCGCCAGCGCCATCGCAACACCCTGGCGGCGCAGCATCTCGATCGGCGGCAATTTCGTTTCGCGGGTGAAATAGAAGGCGCCGGGCAGCAGGACGGCGATCGTTCCGGATCTGGCCATGGCGGCGGCGCCCTCTTCGTCGAGATGTTCGAGATGGTCCGCCGACAGGGCGCCGAACTCGGCGGCCAAGGCGGCGCCGTGCTGGTTCGACAGTTGTTCGGCATGCAGCTTGACCGGCAGGCCGAGCTTTTTCGCGGTCTCGAAGAGGCGGCGGATCTGGGCGGGCGAGAAAGCGATGGTTTCGCAAAAGCCGTCCACCGCATCGGCCAATCCGGCTTGGGCAGCGGCCGGCAGCATCTCGTCGCAGATCAGCGAAACATAATCGTCGCCGCGGCCTTTGAATTCCGGCGGCAGGGCATGGGCGCCGAGGAAGGTGGTGACGATGTCGATCGGGCGGCGTCCGCCGAGATCGCGCGCCGCCTGCAGCATCTTGAGCTCATCGGCGGTCGACAGGCCATAGCCCGATTTGATTTCCACGGTGGTGACGCCCTCGGCGATCAGCGCATCGAGGCGGGGCAAGGCGGAGTCGGTCAACTCATTGCGGCTCGCCTCGCGGGTGGCGCGCATGGTCGAGACGATGCCGCCCCCCGACCGGGCGATTTCTTCATAGGTGGCGCCGGCCAGGCGGCGCTGGAATTCGTCGGCGCGGTCGCCGCCATAAATGAGATGGGTGTGGCAATCGATCAGGCCCGGGCTGATCCAGCGGCCCTCGCAATCGACGACTTCCGCGGGATTGAAGGTCGGAGCGTCGGCGGCCGGCCCGGCATAGAGGATCGCGCCGTCGCGGGCCGCGATCAGGCCGTCATCGACCTCGCCCAGCGGGCCGTTCCCCTCGGCCATCGTCATCAATCGGGCATTTCGCCACAGGCGGTCGCACCGCATGTTTTTTCCTTCTGCTCAGCCTCGATATTGTCTATACATATATCGGTCGATGGAGAGATGTCCAGTGATTAGAAACAACGTTCTTTACGCCGCCTCCGCCCTGTTGCCGGACGGCTGGCACGAGTCGGTGCGGATCGAAATCGAAGGTGGACGCATCGCCGGTGTCGAGGTCGGGGTGCGTCCCAAGACCGGCGATCAGCGCGCCGCGATCCTGGTGCCCGGCATGCCGAACCTGCACAGCCACGCCTTCCAGCGCGGCATGGCCGGACTGGCCGAGCAGCGCGGGCCCGAGGATGACAGTTTCTGGACCTGGCGCGACGTGATGTACCGTTTCGTCGGCCGTCTTTCGCCCGACGATCTCGAAGCCATCGCCGCCCAGGCCTATGTCGAAATGCTGGAGGCCGGCTTCACCCGCGTCGGCGAATTCCACTATCTGCATCACGATGTGTTCGGTGGTTCCTTCGCCGATATCGGCGAGATGAGCGGCCGCATCGCCGCCGCCGCGGAAAGTGCCGGCATCGGCCTGACCTTGCTGCCGGTGTTCTATGCCCAGGGCGGTTTCGGCGGTAAAAGCCCGGGCGCGGCCCAGGCGCGCTTCATCAGCAATCCCGATTTCTATGGCCGCCTGGTCGAACGCTGCCGCGCCATCGCGGGATCGGTTTCGGGCGCCGTAGTCGGCATAGCGCCGCATTCCCTGCGCGCGGTCTCGCCCGACCAGTTGAAGGCGATCCTGCCTTTGGCCAAGACCGGGCCGATCCACATCCACATCGCCGAGCAGGTGAAGGAGGTCGAGGATTGCCTGGCCTGGTCGGGCAAGCGGCCGGTCGAATGGCTGTTCGATAATGCCGCCGTCGGTCCCGCCTGGTGCCTGGTGCACGCCACCCATCTGACCGCCGACGAGATGCGCCGCCTGGCCGACAGCGGCGCGGTGGCCGGGCTGTGCCCGATCACCGAGGCCAATCTCGGCGACGGGCTGTTCCCGCTCGACGCCTTTTTGCAAGCGGGCGGCGCGCTGGGCGTGGGATCGGATTCCAATGTGAGGATCGATCTGGCCGAGGAATTGCGCCTGCTCGAATATGGCCAGCGCCTGATCCACCGCGCCCGCAATGTCGCCGCCGCCGTTCCCGGGCAATCGACCGGGCGGGCTTTGTTCGACCGGGCTTTGGCCGGCGGCGCGCAGGCGCTCGGCGTGGTGGGCGGCATCGAGGCCGGTGCCTGGGCCGATCTGGTGGCGCTGGAGGCCGATCACGAGGGAGACCGTGCGCTCGATCACGTGATCTTCGCGCAGGGCCGGGTTTCCGACGTCTGGTGCCGGGGCGAGCGCAAGGTCGAAGCCGGCCGCCATGTCGCGCGCGAAGCGGTGAGCGCCCGTTACCGCACGGTCTTGAAGAAGCTGCTGGCGGCATGAAACGCCAGACCCTGCACCAGACCATCGTCGGCGAGATCGAGGGGCGGATCCTGTCCGGCGAATGGCCGCCCGGCCATCGCATTCCCTTCGAGCACGAGCTGATGGCGCATTATGGCTGCGCCCGCATGACAGTGAACAAGGCGCTGGCCGGGCTGGTCAAGGCCGGGCTGATCGTGCGCCGCCAGCGTGCCGGCTCCTTCGTCGCCCATCCGCGCCCGGCCTCGGCGATCCTCGACATCCCCGACATCCAGGCCGACATCACCGGGCGCGGCATGGCGTACTCGATCCAGCTGCTGGAGCGCCGCCGTCGCAAACCCAAGGCCGGCAAGGCGGATGAAGTCCAACTCGCCGGCGGCGGCGATTTGCTGGAACTGACCTGCGTGCATCTGGGCGACGGCCGTCCGTTCGCGCTGGAGGAGCGCCTGATCAGCCTGGCCAGCGTGCCCGAGGCGGCGTCGGTCGATTTCGCCGAGACCGCGCCCGGCCATTGGCTGCTCGGCCATGTGCCGTGGACCGAGGCCGAACACCGCATCGCCGCCGTCAGCGCCGACCGGCGCCTGGCCGGCCTGCTCGACATTGCTCCCGGCGCCGCCTGCCTGGCTTTGTCGCGCCGCACCTGGCGCGGCGCCGACCACATCACCCATGTGATGCAATATTTCCCCGGCACCGGCTTCGACCTGGTGGCGCGTTTCACGCCGCAAGGCGGATGAAACCCTTTGAAACCTCGGGGACATGATCTTGCCATGATCGCGGACCAGACTATGTTAATTGAAGATTTCAAAGGGTGAGGTTTCCCATGGCCCAAGGGACGGTTCGTGTGTCGAAGAAATTGCGCGTGGCGGCGGTCGCATTGGCCGTGCTCGGGGGTGCCGCCAGCATCCCGGCCGCGCCGGCGGCCGCGGATTATTACCGTCACGGCTATTGGCACGGCGGCTATTGGCATGGCGGCTATCCCGGCTATTGGCACACCGGTTACTGGCACAATGGCTGGTATGGCGGGCACTATGGCTGGTGGTGGGTCACCGGCGGCGGCTGGTACTATTATAACGCGCCGGTCTATCCCTATCCGGCCGCCGTGTCCGAGGTCTATGTGACGCCGCCCGCCACGGTGGCGGCGCCACCCGCCGCGCCGGCGCCGCAGATGTGGTATTATTGCGACAATCCTGCGGGCTATTATCCCTACGTCCAGACCTGCAGCCAGCCCTTCCGGCCGGTCGTGCCGTCGGTGCAGCAGGCGGCTCCGGCCGCTCCTGCCGTTTCCGCCGCACCCCCCGCTCCGCCGCCGGGCGCTGTGCCGCCGCCTGCCGCACCGCAGTAAGAAGAGAGGTACGAAGATGAAGTTCGTCAAATTGACTTCGGCCAGCCTGGTCGCCGCCATGGCGCTGACTGGCTGCGCCAGCACGCCGACCCACCCGATGGTGCAGGTGGTGCCGCCGGCCAACAAGCCGTTCCAGGTGTTCCAGGAAGATCAGGCCTATTGCGAGAGCTACGCGCACAGCCAGGTCGCCGGCGAGGCCGAGGATTCCAACGGCAAGGCCGTCGGTGCCGCCTTGCTGGGCGCCGCGCTGGGCGCCGGCCTGGGCGCCGCCGCCGGCGGCGGCCGGGGCGCGGGCATCGGGGCCGCGGCCGGCGGCACGCTGGGCACAGCGGTCGGCGCCGGCGAATCGTCGCATGACGCCCGCTCGCTGCAAGTCCGCTACGACAATGCCTATGCCGCCTGCATGACCTCGAAGGGCAACATCGTTCAAGCGCCGGTGGTGCATCATCCGGTGACGGTGGTGCAGCAGCCGGTCTATGTGGCGCCCCCGCCGCCGACGGTGATCTACACCGCTCCGCCGCCGTCCACGGTCTATGTCGCGCCGCAGTCCGGCTATGCACCGCCGCCCGGCGCGGTGGCTCCGCCCCCGAACATGCCGGCGCCCCAATGATGCGTTTGGTTTAACGCATGCGGCTCGGCTTTTCTTCGATCGCGGCCATGGCGACCCTGTTCGCCATGGCCGCCTGCTCGTCGCATGACGGCCGTCCGCCCCGCGCCCGGCCGGTCTTCAGCCCCAATGGCGAAATCCTCAGCGTCGGCGGCAAGGGTGCGCCGACCTGCCCCGAAGCCATGGGCGCCTGGTGGGATCGCATCGCCGCCACGCATGGCGGCGCCTTCACGAAGGAAGCGCTGGTTGCCGATGCCAACGCCCAATTCGACGCGATGGACCTCGACCATGACGGCTTCATCACCCCGTCGGAATTGTCCGATTACCGCTCCTCGCTCGACGAGGATGGCGGGCTGGAGGCGGTGACGCCGCCCGGCGATCCGAGCGCCGACACCCAGATGCATCCGCGCCGCCGCGGCGACACCTACGTCCAGCCGAAGATCCGCACCGCGCAAATTCCCGCCGACGTGGTCGATCCGGTGATGTCCGCCGACAAGAGCTTGTCCTTCAAGGTCAGCCGCGAGGATTTCATCGCCCAGGCCAACGAGGACTTCGTCGAGTTCGACAAGAACCATGACGGCAAGCTCAGCAAGGAAGAGCTAGTCGACACCTGCCCTGCTCGTTAACCAAACGAGTACCCTGACATCGGCTTCCCGCCGATCAGATCATGAAACACCCGATGGCCGGCTTCGCTTTGTGCGGCGCCGGCCGTCACCATCAGGGGCAGCAGATGCTCCTCGCGCGGATGGCAGGCGCGCGCCGACGGCGCCTGGGCCCAGTCGACCAGCCGCTGTTCCCGTCCATCGGGATTGGCCACCGTCTCGGTCAGCCAGTTATCGAACGAAGCCGCTTCTCCCGGCGCGCCGTTGAAATAGGTGCGCAGATTGTGAAAGCTGCTGCCGCTGCCGATGATCAGCACGCCCTCGTCGCGGAGCGGCGCCAGCGCAGCGCCGATGGCGAGGTGATGGGCCGGGTCGAGATCCTGGCGCAGCGACATCATCACGACGGGCAGATCCGCCTCGGGATCGATCATCAGCATCGGCACGAAGACGCCATGGTCGAAGCCACGCTTATCGTCGGTGTCGCAGGCGATGCCGGCTTCCTCCAGCAATCCCTTGACCTGGGCGGCCAGCGCCGGCGATCCGGCGGCGGGATAGACCAACTCGTAGGTGTGGGGCGGAAAGCCGTAATAATCGAACAGCATGCCCGGTTGAGTGGCCGTGCTGACGGTCGCCTGGTCCTCTTCCCAATGGGCCGAGACGATCAGCACCGCCTTGGGACGCTCGGGCAAACTCGCGAGCAGATGCCTGAAATGATCGCCCAGCTTGTCGAAAGCATGCGGGCCGAGCGGTTCGGGGAAGCTCATCCAGAAGCAGGGGCCGCCACCATGGGTGACGAAAATGGTGGGCAGGCGAGCCAAACCTATCTCCTCAAAAAGGGGAGGCCGGCTCCTCGAACGGATTGCGGCCTTCCTTATCCTCGATCTCGACCACCCAGACATCCCAATCGCGGTCGATCTGACGGGCGATATAGGCATCGGCCGCCGCTTCCTCAACCGGTTCCCTTCCTGTGCCTGCCATCCAGCCGAGCTTGCCCTCGACCGAGCGCACCTGGGTCAGCACGCGAAAACCGCCGCCCATCAAATTCTGTTTGACCAGGATCGCGCCGGCATCCTCGTCACCCTTGCGCGCGATGGTGGCAAACAGGCCGCGGGTCTGGCACAGGCGCACCGCCGCCATTACGGAGAGTCGGGATTTGAGTCGGGGTTCGGCCATGGCGTCTTCTAACTTAATTGGAGCGACATGTCACATCCGCGCGGGCTGTCTCGTCTTGATGGATAGCAACCCTGCTATTATCGGAGAAGACATGATGACCCCCCGTATCGACAACCCCTTCAAATTGGCGCCCGAAGGGATCAAGGCTATGATGGCGCTGGAGGCCAGCTTCAAGAATTGCGGGCTGGATCACGCCCTGCTGGAACTGGTGCGGCTGCGCGTGTCGCAGATCAATGGCTGCGCCTTCTGCCTGCACATGCATTCGACCGATCTGCGCAAGGGAGGTGAGAGCGAGATGCGTCTCTATATGCTGCCCGCCTGGCGCGAGGCTCCGCTCTATAGCGACCGCGAACGCGCCGCCCTCGGCTGGGCCGAGAGCCTGACCCGGCTGGCCGACACCGGAGCGCCCGACGCCGATTACGAAGCGCTGAAGGCGGAGTTCAGCGAGGCCGAACAGGTCCAGCTGACCCTGGCGATCGGCGCCATCAATGCCTGGAACCGCCTGCAGGTCGGTTTCCGGGCCCAACCCGGCGCGTAATGCGGGCGGACGCGGAAGCTCTGTTCACGGCGCACCAGCCTCGGCTGGTGCGCCTCGCCTACCGCATGCTCGGCTCCGTGGCCGAGGCCGAGGACGTGGTGCAGGACGCTTGGCTGCGTTGGCAGCGTGCGGACCAGGAAGCGGTGGAAAACCCCGCCGCCTATCTCAGCCGCACGGTGACGCGCCTGTGTCTCGACGTAATGAAGTCGGCCCGGGTCCGGCATGAGGACTATATCGGCCCATGGCTGCCCGAGCCGATCGTCGAGCCGGAGGAGGGGATGCGGCTCGACGAGCTGACCCTGACCCTGATGATGGCGCTCGAACGCCTGTCGCCCTTGGAGCGCGCGGCCTTCCTGCTGCATGACGTCTTCGACCAGCCCTTGGCCGAAATCGCCGCGACCCTGGACCGCGACCCGGCGGCGGTTCGCCAGCTGGCCGCGCGGGCGCGCAAGCATGTGCGGGCGTCGGGGCCGCGCTACCCTGTCGAGAGCGAGGAGGGCGGCCGCATCGCCCGGGCTTTCTTCGACGCTTCGGCCAGCGGCGACATTTCCGCCCTGCGCAGCCTGTTGGCGGAAAATGTGACTGTCCAGGCCGATGGCGGCGGCAAGGTCACGGCCTTCCGCAATGTGATCGTCGGGCAGGAGCATGTCGTCCGGCTCTACGGTGGATTGGCGCGCAAATATGCAGCGAATCCGCCGATCTTTATCGAAGCGGTCTGGATCGACGGCTTGCCGGGCTATATCAGCCACGACCGCGACAATGTGCTGCAGACCACGGCGTTCGCCATCGAGAATGGCAAGGTGACGGCCGTCTACATCACCCGCAATCCCGACAAGCTGCGCGGCGTTCTACCGGGCCTCGGCCAGCAGGATGCTGGTCTCTGAGGCCGACACCGCCTTGATGATGCGGATGGCGGTCAGCACCCGATCCAGCGCGGCGAGGTCGTAGGCGCGGATTTCCACGATCAGGTCCCAGCGGCCATTGGTGGAGTGAACTCGGGCGATCTCGGGGATCCGCTTCAATTGCGCGATCACCGGCTTGTGATCGGACGAGCGGATTTCCAGCGAGGTGATGGCCGAGATCAATCCCGCATCGACGTCGCTTTGCAGGCGTATCGTGAAGCCCTGGATGACGTGCGCCGCCACCAGCCGGTCGATGCGGTTCTGCACGGTGCCGCGCGAAACCCCCAGCCGGCGGGCCAGGGTCGCGGTCGGCAGGCGGCTGTCATCGCGCAGCATTTCGATCAGGCGCCGGTCGGTTTCGTCGAGGATTTGGCGATTCGTCATTTTTTCGTGCCGATATGCTCAAATTTCGTCAGCAATATAACACCTAGCTCCCTATTTGTTAGCGCAACTTCCGGGCAGAGTGGAGAGACCCTGTTCGGAAGGTTTGGAGAAGCGTGGTGTCCGAGGACGGTAGAACGACGATTTCGCTGCTGGGCGTCCCGCTCGATCTCGGGGCCGGCGACCGCGGCAGCGTCATGGGGCCGGCGGCGCTGCGCATCGCGGGCGTCCCCGATCTGCTCGACGAGCTGGGCTATCGGGTCGTCGATTACGGCGACATTGCCAAGCCCGATCCGGTCGAGGTCGAGCTGCCCGGCAATGCCGCCGAGCGCTGCAACCATCTGCCCCACATCGCGGCCTGGACCCAGGCCATCCACGATCGCGCCTATGAGGTGATCCGCGCCGGCGGCAAGCCGATCTTCCTGGGCGGCGACCATGCCATGGCGATGGGGTCGATCAGCGCGGTGGCCCGCCATTGCGCCGATGTCGGCAAGACCCTGGCGGTCTTATGGATCGACGCCCACGCCGATTACAACACACCGGCCACCTCGCTGTCGGGGAACATGCACGGCATGCCGCTGGCCTTCCTGACCGGTGAACCCACCTTGCGTCCGCTGCTGGGCGACCGGCCGTTCGTGCCGCTGGCGGCGGAAAAGCTGGTGCTGCTCGGGTTGCGCTCGATCGATAAGGAAGAGCGCAGAAGGCTGCGCGAGGCCAATATCCAATGTGTCGACATGGGGATGATCGACAAGTTCGGCGTCTCCAACATGGTCGAGCAGGTGCTGTACCGCATCGGCGGCAAGAACGTGCATCTGCATGTCAGCCTCGACGTCGATTCGCTCGACCCCTCGGTCGCCCCCGGCGTCGGTACCACGGTGCCGGGCGGCCTGACCTATCGCGAGGCGCATCTGATGCTGGAGCTGCTGCATGGCAGCGGCCTGGTCGGATCGCTCGATATCGTCGAGTTGAACCCTTTTCTCGATAATCGCGGCATGAGCGCCCGGGTCCTCGCCGAGCTTACCGGCAGCCTGTTCGGGCAGACCATCCTGGGAACCAACCCGCTCTAAAAGTCGCACGACCGGAGTAATCGTTTCATGAACACCAAGCTCAATATCGTTCCGTTCGTCAGTGTCGACCGCATGATGAAGCTGGTGCTCCACATCGGCGTCGAGCGCTTCCTGACCGAGCTGGCCGGCTATATCGAAGAGGATTTCCGCCGCTGGGACCTGTTCGACAAGACGCCGCGCGTCGCCTCGCACAGCGTGGATGGCGTGATCGAGCTGATGCCGACCAGCGACGGCCAGCTCTACGGCTTCAAATACGTCAACGGGCACCCCGAAAACACCCGCTCGGGCCGCCAGACGGTGACCGCGTTCGGCGTGCTGGCCGATGTGGGGTCCGGCTATCCGATGCTGCTGACCGAGATGACCATCCTGACCGCCCTGCGCACCGCCGCCACCTCGGCCGTCGCCGCGAAGTACCTCGCGCCGAAGAATTCCAACTGCATGGCGATCATCGGCAATGGCGCCCAGTCGGAATTCCAGGCGATCGCCTTCAAGGCGCTGCTCGGCGTCAACAAGCTGCGGCTCTATGACATCGATCCGGCCGCCACGGCGAAATGCCGCGCCAATCTGGCCGGCCAGGGCTTCGAGATCGTCGATTGCCGCAGCGCCCAGGAAGCGGTCGAGGGCGCGCACATCATCACCACCGTCACCGCCGACAAGAAATACGCCACCATCCTGACCGACAACATGGTCGGCTCGGGCGTGCATCTCAACGCGGTGGGCGGCGATTGTCCCGGCAAGACCGAGCTGCATCGCGACATCCTGCTGCGCTCGGACATCTTCGTCGAATTCACCCCGCAGACCCGCATCGAGGGCGAAATCCAGCAGCTCGCCAGCGACCATCCGGTGGTGGAGCTGTGCGAGGTGATGGCCGGCCGCGCGCCGGGCCGCAAGGATCCCCGCCAGATCACCCTGTTCGACTCGGTCGGCTTCGCGATCGAGGATTTCTCCGCCCTGCGCTATGTCCGCGACCAGCTGGCGGCGACAGGCCTTTATGAGGAACTCGATCTGCTGGCCGATCCGGACGAGCCGCGCGATTTGTTCGGCATGCTGCTGCGCGCGGCGAAAGCGAACGCGGCGTAGGGTGAGGTGGGTATATTCGGGTGATGTGGGATTGCCGGACCAAGCTGGGTGCATTTCGAGCAGTGGTGCACGCCAGTCATGCTGATGTGACTAGAAGTGAGAGGAGCCAGATACTTTCCTAAGCCATTTCGTTTGTCGTACAGTCGAAGGCGCTGGCGGCTGACTGATAGTATGGACATTTCATGGCCACTAATTTGAATATTCAGCAAACATATCTTCCCGATGCGTTCGGTATTAATGATTCCGGTGAGCAGGCAGGCTCTTTCGGGTCAGGCTTTGCTGCGACGTCGACCGCGGGAATAGTCTATGGAGTCGGCAAGGTCGTGACTTTGCCGACTCTCGGCGGTTTAGAGAGTGATGCCATGGCCGTAAACAACTCGGGTGAAGTTGTTGGCGATTCTCAGGCTCCCGACGGCTCTATTCACGCCGTTCTGTGGAAAAACGGCATCCTTACGGATCTTAGTGAGGGCTGGTTTTTCAGCTCCGCGGATGCTGTCAATAACGGAGGCGACATCGCGGGGACTAGCTCTGCTCTTACCGGATCTTTTCAAGCAGAACTGTGGGTCGGTGGGGGCAAGGCGCTCTCGCTCGGAGACCTCGGGGGCGGTTCGTCGAACGCTTATGGGTTGAATAGCAGCGACCAGGTCGTTGGCAAGTCCTCCACACAGCACAGTGCCTCTCATGCCTTCCTTTGGCAGAAGGGAGTCATGGCGGATCTGGGGACGCTTGGCGGCCCGACCAGCGAGGCGGTCAGCATCAACGACAGCGGCGCAGCGGTCGGCGAGGCGACGACAGGTCAGGACGTCGACCATGCTGTGTTATGGCAGGCCGGACATATTCGGGATCTTGGTACTCTCGGGGGCGCGACAAGTAGCGCAGCCGGCATCGACTCGGCGGGCCAGGTCGTCGGAGTGTCGACCCTCCAATCGGGAAGCAGTCATGCCTTCGTCTGGGAAAACGGAGTCATGATAGATCTCAATACATTGCTTGCGCCCGGCTCGGGCTGGGTGCTGGAGTACGCGACAGCCATTTCCACCGGAGGGCAGGTGTGTGGTTTTGGTACTTATAATGGGGGATATGCGGATTTCGTCCTGACGCTCCCCTCATCCGGGATTACCCAGTCCGTACAAGCGGCACTCCAATCAAATCAGGCAGGAAATTTAGGCTCCTCCGTATACATTGGAGACACCTCTCAAAACATATCGAAAAATATCGATTCTCTCCAATCCCTAAGCGCGGCGGGTACTGTAAAGGCGATTGGATTTTCGGATGCCTCTGAGCCTGTCGTTAATATTACATACTCTCAATTGACCGCCGATTCCGCTGCGATAAAGTTATTTTCTGGGGCTTACGATCTCGTGGTCTCCGGGGTGACCGCGTCTCAAGCAGTGAGTGTCGCTTCCGCTGCCTCGGTCGGCTCGGTCGAGGTGAGCGACAGCTCGGCGAATGTTTCGGCCAATCTGGGGAACCTCCAGCCGCTTGCTCAATCCGGGAAGCTTGCCGGAATTTCACTTTCCGACGCTGGAATTCCATCCCTATCCATTACCGCGAGCGAGCTCGGGAATGACGCTGCCGCCATCAAGGCGATCTCCGGTAATTTCACCTTGTCCGTGACCGCGCCGACGGCGGGCGGAACCGTCGCCGGTGCCTCCAACGCGCTGGGAAACACCATGTCGTTTGCGGGGAGCTCCAGTCAATTCACGGTTACGCCGAGCGGTGATGGAGTCCATTTTACCGTGAGCGGGGGCGGGGTGAGCGATACGCTTTCCGATTTTCAGGCGCTGCAATTCAGCGACACGACTTTGATCGTCACGCGAGCCCCAGGGGCGGCAGCGGTCCCCACCTCTGGCAACATTGCCGAGCTTTACGGCGCCGTCTTTGGGCGGTTGCCTGATGTGCCCGGTCTTACCTATTACGAGAACAGCCTCGCTTCCAATCCGGGATTGTCGCTGACGACGTTCGCTCAGCAGTTCCTCGCGTCCCCTGAGTATCAGAACAATTCCGCGCACGTTTATGCGCAAAACAGTTCAGGCGATACTCAGTTTATCACCGATCTTTACAGCAACCTGTTGCGCCGCACCCCAGCCTCGGGCGATGCCGCGTGGTACGAAGCCAATGTGATCGCTCCGATCACCAAGGGGCTAACGTCCGGAACGAACGCCTATACTGCGGCGCTCAATCTTGCCCATGCTTATGTGGTGACGGATTTCAGCCAGTCGGCCGAGTTCCTGAACGACGTCCAGGTCACCTCACAAAAGCCGGCCAGCGCCCAGCATTGGCTTGTGCTGATTTGACCATGGATTACCCGCATTTAGAGTATCCGCAGTTCGTGCAGGTGTCGCAGCCTTCCTGGCGGACCAAGCTGGGCTGGGCGCATTTCGGGCATTGGCGCAAGCCGCCCATGCCCGTGCCCGGTCCTGCCGCCGGCAGGCTGTTGACGGCCACTTTGCCGAGTAACCCCTCGCGCTCGGCGGCGGGGTCGGGGATGAAGCCGATCGAGATCATGTGTTTCTCGATAACGTCGCCGATTGCCGCCAGCAGAGACGGCACATAGCGCCCGGCCATCCATTGGCCGCCGCGCGGGTCGAACACCGCTTTCAATTCCTCGACCACGAAGGCGACGTCGCCGCCGCGCCGGAACACCGCTGAAATCATGCGGGTCAGCGCTACCGTCCAGGCGAAATGGTCCATGTTCTTCGAGTTGATGAACACCTCGAAGGGGCGCCGCCGTCCGTCCTGGATGATGTCGTTGATGGTGATGTACATGGCGTGGTCGCTGTCCGGCCAGCGTACCTTGTAGGTCGCGCCCGGCAATTCCTCCGGGCGGTTCAGCGGCTGGGTCAGATGCACCACCGCGCCGGCGTCGTAAGGATCGCGCGGGCGGGCGCTGGCCAGGGTGGGCAGCGGGAGTTCGGCCTGGGCGGCGGCGGGCACTTCCTTCTTCACCTCCAGCACGGCGCCGGTGACGTCGTTGGGGCGGTAGGTGGTGCAGCCCTTGCAGCCCTGGTCATAGGCCTGCAGATAGACATCCTTGAAGGCCTCGAAATCGATCTCTTCCGGCACGTTGATGGTTTTGGAGATCGAGCTGTCGATGTACTTCTGCACGGTGGCTTGCATCACCACGTGATCGGCTGGCGACAGGGATTGCGCATCGACGAAGTAATCGGGCAGCGGCGCCGTCTCGCCCTTGACCTGGCGGAACAGGCGCAGGGCATAGTCGCTGACCTCCTCCTGGCGGCGCGTTCCATCCGGCATCAGGATGTTGCGGGTATAGGAGAAGCTGAACACCGGCTCCAACCCCGACGAGACATTGTCGGCCAGCAGCGAGATGGTGCCGGTCGGCGCGATCGAGGTGACCAGGGCATTGCGGATGCCGTGCTGGCGGATCGCCTCCTGCACTTCGGGTTCCAGCGAGCGGATATTCTCGCCGGCCAGATACTGTTCGGCATCGTAGAGCGGGAAGGGGCCCTTCTCCGCCGCCAGCGCCGCCGAAGCGAGATAGGCGGCGCGGCGCAGGGCCGCCAGCCAGCGATCGGTCAACCTGACCGCCTCGGCGCCGCCATAGCGCACGCCGCATTGGATCAGCGCGTCGGCGAGGCCGGTGACGCCCAGCCCGATGCGGCGCTTAGTGTGGGCCTCGCGCCGATGCTGTTCCAGCGGGTAGTTCGAGATGTCGATGACATTGTCGAGCATCCGCACCGCGGTGCCGACCAAGTCCGAGAGTTCGCTCTCGTCGAGCGAGGCTTCCTCAGTGAAGGGGTGTTTGACGAGCCGCGCCAGATTGATCGAGCCGAGCAGGCACACTCCATAGGGTGGTAATGGCTGCTCACCGCAATTATGGACCACCAGGCCATTGGCGTCGAAGGCGTTGAGGCCGGGGATCGAGGCGTCGAACACCGCCTCCTCGCCATCCGCCTCCAGGGCTTCGACCCGGGCGGTGAACCGCTCTCGATTGAGCGAGCGCCGATAGCCGCAGAGACTGGAATCGAGCCGGGCGGCCTTGTCGTGATCGGCAAAACCGATCCGGGCTTGGAACACGGCTAGATTGGCGCCGGCGATCACCAATTCATGCTGGGCTGCGCAGTCATAGAGTTTGAGGTTGCCGCGGCCATCTGGCATCGGTCGGGCCATGGCGGCGCGCCGTTCGGTGTAGAGGCTGGACGCAATGCCGAGACGCAGCAGCATGCGCTGGACAGCGCGCAGAAGATGCTCGTCGCTTTGCGCCAGACGGACGCTGATGCCCTTGCCGTGATTGCCCTGGATGCTGCCATCGGTGTCGAACAGGCCGCGCAGGACGCCGCGATAGAAGTCCGGAGAGTCCGCTTCGATAGCCGGAGTGATCGTCTTGTTGCCGGGCGCTAGTCCGTAGCGTGTCGCCAGTTGGTGGACCGCCCGCAGTTTCAGGCGCCATTCCTGGCGACCGCCCACCGGCATCCAGCCCTGGAAATCGGCGCGGTGAGGCAACTGCAAGGCTGCATCGAGAGCGACGTCCATGACGCCATCGGCACCGGCCACCGTTTCCCCATTAACTGCTAACGCCGGTTTCCACGCGCTGAGAATGGCATCGTCCTGTTTGAGGGTGCCGTCGCCAATCAGCAGGCCGAGCAGATAGCCTTCGCTTTCGGTGCCGGTCCCACCTTGCCAGACGGTGCCGCTGCGATGGTCATTGAGCAGGATAGTGTCGCTGGGTTTCAATCGTCCTGCCGGGCACCAATCCCATTCGAGCGTGTTCCGCGTTTGCCGGGTCACCCTACGCACCGGATGATCTTCGGTCAGGCGCAGGCTATATCCCTCGGCGGTCGAGAGGCGAAACACCGCCTTGCGGCCGGTGGCGAAAAAACCGCGCGGGTCGGAGGCATGGGCTTCGCCGTTCACCAGCGCCGTGAAGGGGCGGCCCAGCAAATCCGCAACTTGTCGCGGTCCCTCGGTGGTGTGGATCCAGCTATCCGCGGTGATGCACGGATTCGTGGCATGAATATTCTCGCAATAATGCAGATTATTCAGCCGGTTGATGCGGTCGATGAAGATCACGCCCGGTTCGGCGTAGGCGTAGGTGGCGCGCATGATCTTGTCCCACAGTTCGCGCGCCTGCAGCGTCTTGTAGAGCGTGCCGCCGAAGGTCAGGTTCCAGCTCTCGTCCTTCCTGACCGCTTCCATGAAGGCATCGCTGGCCAGCACCGAGAGATTGAACATCCTGAGGCGTCCGGCCTCGCGCTTGGCTTCGATGAAGGCTTCGATGTCGGGATGGTCGCAGCGCATCACCGCCATCATCGCGCCGCGGCGCGAGCCGGCGCTCATGATGGTGCGGCACATGGCGTCCCACACATCCATGAAGGAGAGCGGCCCCGAAGCGTCGGCCCCGACGCCCTTGACCGGCGCGCCCTTGGGCCGCAGCGTCGAGAAGTCGTAGCCGATCCCGCCACCCTGCTGCATGGTGACCGCGGCCTCTTTCAGCTGCTCGAAGATCCCCGCCATGTCGTCGGGGATGTCGCCCATCACGAAGCAATTGAACAGGGTCACCTTGCGGCTGGTGCCGGCGCCCGACAGGATGCGCCCGGCCGGCAGGAAGCGGAAATCGGCCAGCGCCTGGGTGAAGCGCTGCGTCCAGGCCTCGCGGTCCTTGGGCTCGGCCTCGGCCAGGGCGGAGGCGACGCGGTGCCAGCTTTCCTCGATGGTCTTGTCCACAGCTTCGCCGCCTGCTCCCTTGAGGCGGTATTTCATGTCCCAGATTTGCTGGGAAATGGGGGCGATCTGCATGGTGGCCGCTTCCCGATAAGTTAAAAACCGATCAGAATTCTCCAGGAAATATCAGTATTTTCCTGCGAGTGGGGCATGAATAGTAGGAGCCGTCCGGCCGGAAGGCAATCGGAATGTTCTGTTTTTGTTTCCACACAAGGGGTTGGCGGCAAGCGATTGATTCTGTTGCGGACCCCGACTTATCCCCTTTTTCCCGAGACCGGTGCGGGATTTATCCCACAGACTTATCCACAAAGCCGGCAGCCTGCTCCAGAGCGCGGGTGGCTGTCTCGATGTCTCCTTGCAGCCGGGTCATGAAGGCCTCGCGCCCGAGGCCCGGCGGAATCGGCGGCAGTATCTCGAGCGTGATCCGGCCGGGATGGCGCAGGAAGGCGTTGCGTGCCCAGAACATGCCCGAATTGAGGGCGATCGGCGCCACCGGCACGTCCAGCGCCGCATAGAGCTTGAAGATGCCGGAATGATAGCGCCCCGCCTTGCCGGGCGGCTGGCGGGTGCCTTCGGGGAAGATCACCAAAGCGCGGCCCTGGCCCAAGGCGCGCCGGCTGCGGTCGAGCATGTGCTTGAGGGCGGCGCCGCCGGCGGCGCGGTCGATCGGGATCTGCTCAGTGCGGTACATGTACCAGCCGATCACCGGCAGGCGCAGCAATTCCTTCTTCAGCACGAAGGCGGGATCGCCGACCAGCCGGTGGAACACCATGGTCTCCCAGGCCGATTGATGCTTGGCGGCGATGATGGAACCGCCCTTCGGCAGATTCTCGAGGCCGCGCACCTCGAAGGACAGGCCCAGCACGGTCTTTTGCATCAGCAGCGCACCTTCGAGCCAGAAGGCGGCGATATATTGCAGCCAGCGCCGGGGGGCGACCAGCAGCAGCGGCAGCGTGGTGACGCCGATGAACAAGGTCCAGGGCAGGAACAGGATCTGATAGAGGGCCGAGCGCAGGAAGATCATGGCAGTTCCTCGTCGGCTTCGGCGACATGGCGCAATTGGCCGAGCAGGAACTTGCTGTATTCGCTGACGATCAGATGCGCGGTGCCGGGCCACAGCCACCAGCGGTCGCGCTTGACCGCGTCGGGGAACACCGGGTGGGCGATGATGGTGGCGTCGGGCATGGCGTAGCGGAATTCCGAGAGACTGCGCCGCATGTGGTAATTGCCGGTAACCAGGCGCAAGGAGTGGAAGCCTTCCTGTTTCATCCACTGCGCCGTTTCGGCGGCATTGCCCAGCGTGTTGTCGGCGTCATGGCCCAGCACGATGCAGCATTCCACCTGGTCCGGCTTCTGGCGGGCCAGGCGCAGCAATTCGGCGACGTCGATACCACGATAGACGCCGGAAACGAAGAGCTTGTCGCCGAGGCCCTGGCGCAGCAGAGCGAGCCCGGTATCCAGCCGCTCGGACCCGCCGGTCAGCACGACGATGGCGTCGGTGTGGGTGGCGGAATCCTCGACCTGGCTGGGGATGTCGGCGGCGAAAGCGATCAGGCCGGCCAGCCAGGCGGCGAACAGCACCAGCGGCGACCAGGGCCAAAAGCCGAGAATGCGCCGCAAAAGGACTGGTTGGTGGTTCATGGCATCCGCGCCAGCGCTCCGTGCGCGGCGATCCGGGCGGTCAGCATGGCCAGCAAGGCGGCGGCGAAGGGCAGGGCCAGCACCGCCAGCACGCCGGTCATCGGCAGCGACAGATCGGCCAGGAAGCCGCCCTGCATCTTATGCGCGCCGAAAGCGATGCCGCCGAGGATGGGCAGGGTCAAGGCCAAGCCGAGCAGCCCGCCTTTCAGCCCCAAAATGAAGGCGCGATGGGCGAATTGCTGGGCGATATAGGCGTCGGGGGCGCCGATCACGTGCAGCACTTCGATCACTTCGCGGTGGATCGCCATGCCGGTACGGGTGGCGTAATAGACTGTGGCGGCGGTCGCCACGCAGATCAAGGTGACGACGCCGACGGCCAGCCATTCGATGCTGCGCGACAGGCCGATCAGCCGGTCGAGCCAGCGCCGATGATCGTCGAGCGAGGCGCCCGGCACGGTTTTCGCGATTTTCTGCGCGAGGCCGTCGATATTGATCTCGGCATCGGGTTTCAGGGTCACGTCGATCAGCGCCGGCAGCGGCAGGTCGCGCAACACGTCGCTGGTGCCGAGCCAGGGCGCCATCAGGGCGACCAGCTGTTCCTGCGACAGGGCGCGGGCCGAGGCGATGCCCGGCGTGCCGTCCAGCAGCTTCAGCACCTGCTCGACACGCTTGCGCGTCGGTTCGGAGGATTCGGCGGCGTCGCCGGGAGAGGTGGCGACCTCGACGGTCATGGTGCCCGACACGTCGCGGTCCCAGCGGGCGATCAGGCCGTTGAGGATGAAGGCGCCGGCCAGCGCCACGGCGCTGAGGAATACCATCGGCGCGATCAGCCAGGGCAGATAGAGGCTGGATGCGTCGCCCTTCAGCGGCAGGTCGGATCGGCGGTCGAGGATGCCCAAAGCGGTTCCTGGAGTTAAACGTAGTGAAGCCGGCCATCCGCCAGCCGCATCTGCGGATAGTTCATGCGGGAGACCAGCGACTGATTATGGGTGGCGACCACCACGGTCGTCCCCAATTTATTCAACTCCTCGAACAGATAGATCAAGCGCATCGCGATCTGGTCGTCGACATTGCCGGTCGGCTCGTCGGCCAGCAACAGATCGGGGCGGCTGATAACGGCGCGGGCGATGGCGACGCGCTGCTGCTGGCCGCCCGACAAGGTGGGGGGCTTGGAATGCAGATGGTCGGCCAGCCCGACCCAGCTCAAAAGGTCGGGCACGAAGCGCCTGACGTCGGATTCCGGGGCGCCGGCGACGCGCAGCGGCAGCGCCACATTATCCATCGCCGAGAGGTGATCGAGCAGGCGGAAATCCTGGAACACCACGCCGATGCGGCGGCGCAAGGCGGGCAGCTGATAGCGCCGGGCGGTGCCGGTATCGGTGCCGAACAATCCTACCCGGCCGCGCGACGGCTTTTGCGCGAGATACATCAGGCGCAGCAAGGAGGATTTGCCCGCGCCCGAAGAACCGGTGAGAAAATGGAAAGAACCCGAGGGCAAGGAGAATTCGATGTCTTGTAGAATTTCCGGCCCGTGGCCGTATCTGACCCCGACACCGGCGAATTCAACCACGTTTTGCCGGTTTGATTTTTGCCGCGGCACGCTCTAAATCCTTGCGCC
>Ga0213872_10000923_pt1 | contig 20833 bp, 17 predicted proteins | sample VelepicomBERX_R2_FD_160071 | JGI IMG/M metagenome (GOLD analysis project Ga0213872, IMG submission 160071) | Rhizosphere microbial communities from Vellozia epidendroides in rupestrian grasslands, the National Park of Serra do Cipo, Brazil - RX_R2 | ecosystem: Host-associated > Plants > Roots >...
GCGGCACCTTCAATTCCCACCCCTATGTGATGGGCGCGATGAACGCCTTCCTGCGTCGCATCGAGGAGCCGGCCGCGGCTCAGATCTACGAGGGCCTGGACGAGCGCTGGACCCGGCATCTGGAGCGTTTCAACGCGCGCCTGGAGGCCGCAGGCGTGCCGCTGCGCATGGCCGGCATGGGCTCGGTGTGGACCGTGCTGTTCACTCGGCCCTCGCGCTACAACTGGATGCTCCAGTACTACGTGCGCGAGCAGGGACTGGCGCTTTCGTGGGTGGGCAGCGGACGGCTGATCTGGAGCCTCGATCACGACGAGGCCGCCGTCGATGACGTGGCCGCACGGTTCGTGTCCGCGGGGAAGGGCATGCAACGCGACGGCTGGTGGCATGAGGGCACGGTCCCCGACAACAAGAGCATCCGGCGCAGCCTCCTCAAGGAGATGCTGCGCCAGAAGCTGGGTCTCTGATCAGGGAGCGGCGGTGGCCGCTTCGGCGGCTTGCGCGGCCAGCGCCTCGACCGGGTCGAAGCGTTCGCCGCGCAGCAGCTGCAGTGGCGCGCGGTGATAGAGCCAGGCGTCGTGGAAGGGATCCGTGACGATCTTGGTGCCCCAGGCCAAGCTTTGCACCCATCCGTCGCGCACCAGCAACTGGCCCATGCGGAAGAGCAGACCGCTCACGCCCAGGCCCAGCCAGCCGTAGCCCAGCTGGTGCCACCATTCCTTGAAGTTGGCCGCCGGCTCGATGAAACCGAACAGCGAGGGAGAGAGCCACAGCAGCAGTGGCACCGAGACCCACAGGCTCATCAGCACGATCTTGCGCTGGATGTTGTAGCCCACCTTGATGGCTTCCTTGTGCGCGTCGGTGGCCTGGTTCACATGGTCGTAGCCGCGCGGCTCAAAGAAGAAGTGGCCGGCCTGGCGCGTCGTCATCGACACGCCCCACGCCAGCAGGGCGGCGGCGGCCGGGTCGATGAAGAGCAGGGCGTAGGCACAGAGGAAGGACAGAGCCGAGACGAAGTGCAGGCTCTGGTTGATGCGGCAGTGGTGGTAGTAGCGGTGGTCGTCCCAGCGTTGGACTTGCAGGGTGCGCAGAAACTCGTTCACGGGTGCGTCCTTTCGAGGCGGAGAAAGTGACGGGATGGTGACCCTGCATCGTGACGATGGGATGACGCTGCTTTTATGAAGCCTTGTCATGAAATCGTTGCACGCCGCGGTCAGCATGGCGACATGGATCAAGCCAGCGACATCGACGTGCAGTCCTTCCCGGCCGAGCGGCGCTCGCTGCGCATCGCGGTCGTCACCGAAACCTATCCGCCCGAGGTCAACGGCGTGGCCACCACGCTGGCCCGCGTGGTCGAGGGTCTGCACCGGCGCGGGCACGACCTGCAGCTGGTCCGGCCGCGCCAGAAGGCCGCCACGCCGGGGCCGCTGACGCCCAGGCTGGACGAGGTGCTGATGCGCGGCTTGCCCATTCCGCGCTACCCGAATCTGCGCATGGGTCTGCCGTCCAAGCGCACACTGGTGAAGCTGTGGTCCACCTCGCGGCCGGACGTCGTCCACGTGGCCACCGAAGGCCCGCTGGGCTGGTCAGCCCTGCAGGCCGCTCGACACCTGCACCTGCCCGTCACGAGCGACTTTCGCACCAACTTTCATGCCTACAGCCGGCATTACGGCATCGGCTGGCTGAACAAGCCCATCATGGCTTACCTGCGCAAGTTCCATAACCTCACGGCCAGCACCATGGTGCCCACGGCCCAGCTGCGCAACGAGCTGCAGCTGGCGGGCTTCAAGCGCCTGGCGGTGGTCTCGCGCGGCGTTGACGCGCAGCTGTTCACGCCCGAGCGCCGCTCGGCCTCGCTGCGCGAATCCTGGGGCCTGCGCCAGGATCAACTCGTGGTCTGCTGCGTGGGCCGGCTTGCGGCCGAGAAGAACCTCGACCTGCTGGCCAACGCCTTCGAGGCCATTCGCGCGCAAGACGCCGATGCGCGCTTGCTGCTCGTGGGCAGCGGGCCTTTGCGTGCCGAGCTCGAGGCTCGCTGCCCAGACGCCATCTTCGCTGGCCAGCGCAGCGGGCCGGACCTGGCGGCGCACTATGCTTCAGCCGATCTCTTCCTGTTCCCGAGCATGACCGAGACCTTCGGCAATGTCACGACCGAGGCACTGGCCAGCGGCCTGCCGGTGCTGGCCTATCGCCACGCCGGTGCGGGCGAGATGATCGTCGACGGTCTGAACGGCCGGCTCGTGCCTTACGGGGATGCAGCGGCCTTCACGCGCACCGCGCTTGAACTGGCTCGCGACGGGCAGCAGCGTGCGCGTCTTGCTGCGGCGGCGCGCGAACGCGCCGTTGCCCAGGACTGGGGTCTGATCTGCGAGGCCTTCGAGGCCGAGCTGCTCAAAGCCTGCGGATGGGCCGCAGGGGACGCGGGCGCCTTGCTCGGTGCCGAGCGCTTGAGCAGGGAATACGCCTGAGAGGGCATGCGCCGCCCTCTTCTCATCACGCTCGTCGCCGCGGCGCTGTTCCTCCTGCTGGCAGTGCTGCTGCCGGCCGAATGGCGCGAGCGTGCGGGCCAAGCCGTCATGGCCACCGCCGCGCGCTGGGCCGGCACGCCGACGTGGGTCTGGTGCGCCACGCTGCTGGGCCTGTGGGCTTGCTACCTCAGCCGCGCCGCGCGCATCTGGTTCGAATGGCGGCGCGAGACGGGTTTGCCTTTTAGTCAGCTGCTGTGGCTTTCGCTCCAGCACAACGCCGCCGTCTACCTGTTGCCCATGCGTGCCGGCGAGCTGAGCTTTCCTTTGCTGATGAAGCGGCATGCGGGCGTGAGCCTGGCGGATGCGGCCTTGAGCCTCGTGGCGCTGCGGGCGCAGGATGCCACCGTGGTCGCGGCATTGAGCCTGAGCGTGATCTGGCCTTGCGTGCCCAGCGTGTTGGCCTCGCTGGGCCTGATCGTCACGGCGGCCTGGCTGTTTCGACGCTTGCGTGGATGGCAGCCCCAAGGGGCGCGCCTGCAACGCCTTGCTGCCGCGCTGCGACGTTCTCGCACGGATTGGCTGGGCTGGTGCTTGAGCCTGCTGATGTGGTCCGTCAAGCTTGCCCTGATCGCCCTGCTGCTCGTGCAACTTGGTGGCCTGGGTGAACATGCAGCCTTTTGCGGCGCCCTGGGCGGCGAATTCGCGGCGGCGCTGCCGGTCCAGGGGCCCGCGAGCCTGGGGAATTACGAGGCCTCGGTCGTGGCTGGCGTCTGGGTATCGCATGCGCAAGGCGAGCCACCCATCGAGCAGATCGCCGCAGCGGCCCTGGCCGTGCATCTCGTGTTCTTCGCGATCGCCTGCGCAGCGGGGGCGATGGCCTGGATTGCGATGCCACGGCCGGTGGGCGAATTGGCCTAATTTCACCGCAGGCGTCGGCTAGACTTTGGTCTGTGAGCCGATGGCTACTTGGCACAGGCTCGCGTCGCGGGCAAAGGGCTCCCCTCCAGTCAGGCCATTGATGAACCGAATCCAGAAACGCGAGCGTCTACGCCAAGGGCTGCAAACGCTTCTCGAACAAGGCGGAGCCGGTGCGCGCCTGCCGAGCGAGCGCGAGTTGAGCGAGCGCTTCGACGTCGCACGCGAGACGCTGCGGCGCTGCCTTGACGAGTTAGAGGAAGAGGGCCTGCTGCAGCGTAAGCAGGGCGCGGGCACCTTCGTCTCGGCCCCGCCGGTCGTCAAGGAGGCGCGGCTCCTGTCCTTTTCGGAAGAGATGCGGGAGCGCGGCATGGAGCCTTCGAGCCGCCTGCTGCGGCATCAGACCGTGCTGGCCGGCGCCAAGCTGGCCCAGCGACTCATGGTCACCCCGGGCTCGGCCGTGATCGAGATCCGCCGGCTCCGGCTGGCGAACAATGAGCCCATGGCCCTGGAGACCTCGTGCGTGGCCTTGTCACGCCTGCCGGGCTTCGACCCCGCCGCGCTCGTGAACGGTTCGCTCTACGAGCTGCTCGACAAGAAGTACGGCCTGCAACTGCGCTCGGCTCAGCAGCAGATTCACGCCACGGTGCTCAGTGAGGACGAGGCCGGCCTGCTCGGCGTGGCGCCGTTCTCGCCCTCGCTGATGATCGAGCGCACCAGCACCTCATCCAAGGGCGAGGTGATCGAGTACGCAAAGAGTCTGTACCGCGCGGACCGCTACCGCTTCGAAATCGGCGTGATGCGCTGAAGCCCGCGCGCCTCGCCCGTGTCAGCCGGGAGGCTGAGCGTTCGCTGTGGCGTGCATGCGTCAGCGACGCGCACGGAATCGGTCTCTCCAATTGGTCTCCTAATGGTACGAAAGTCATGGGTGCGGATAGGCGCTCTCCATTGGTGTCGACCGGAGAGTTTGGCTGCGCAATTTCTCTAATTTCATAGGGGAATACTGACGCTCTGTGCGCCATGAGGTCACGCCCGTTTCCAAAACTAGTTGCACAACTTCACGCAATGGAATACAAATGGTACGAAATAAAACGTACCAATTGGTCGCATTGCCCAGCGCGGCGAGGCCGACTGCCCGAACCCGGGCTCGAGCTCACGAGAGCCCAACAAAGGAGAGAGCGCATGAAACTGAAGCCCACACCTCTGGCCGCCGCCGCGGCAACCCTGGCCCTGATGGCCGGCCTGAGTCCCGCCCATGCCGCGGACGCGCAGGACGGCAGCGCCCAGGACAACAAGCTCGAGACCGTGACGGTCACCGGTATCCGCGCCTCCATCGAGAAGTCGATGAACACCAAGCGCAATGCGGACACCAATATCGAAGCCGTGTCGGCCGAGGACGTGGGCAAGATGCCGGACAAGAACATCGCCGACGCACTCTCGCGTCTGCCCGGCGTGAACGTGCAGTACGGCGGCGCGTTGGCGATGGACGAGGCTGAGCGTGTGGCCATCCGCGGCACGAGCCCGAACCTGAACATGGTGACCATCAACGGCCACTCCCTGTCCGCTGGCGACTGGCACCTGGGCGACCAGGCAGGGAGCGGCCGCAGCGTCGGCTTCGGCCTCATGCCCTCACAGTTGATCGGTCAGACCATCGTCTACAAGACCAGCCGCGCCGACGTCGCCGAAGGCGGCATCTCGGGCAGCGTGGACATCATCACGCGCAGGCCGCTGGACTTCAAGAAGCAGCTCAGCGGGGAGGTGTCACTGGGCATGGCCTATGCGACTCTGGCGAGCAAGACCGACCCCCAGGCCAGCGCCCTGGTGGCCTGGAAGAGCCCGGACAACAGCTTCGGCGTGCTGTTGCAGGCCTTCAAGGAAGACCGCCACCTGCGCCGCGACGGCCAAGAAGTCTTTGGCTACGACGTGCTCACCGCGGCCCAGGCCGCGGCCGCTGGCCAGCCGAGCCTGGCCGGCAAGCGCATGACGAGCAGCCTGAACGCGGCCGAGTTCGATGGCGTGCGCAAGCGCAGCGGCGCCTTCGTCGACTTGCAATTCCGCCCCAGCAGCAAGGTCGAGCTGAACCTGACTGCCTTCCGTGACGAGCTCAACGCCGATAACTACAACAGCTCCGCCTACGCCCTGCCGTCGCAGCTGGTGCGCGCGGGCTACCAGATCGTCAATCCAGTGGTGGACGGGAACGTGATCACCAGCGCCACGCTAGTCAAGCCGGCCAGCAATCCGCAGGTGGTGGGTGTGGAGTTCGACCACTTCATGCGCCAGGGCGCCAAGTCCACCAGCCAGTTCGTCGACCTGGACGGCAAGCTGGTGGTCAGCGACGCGCTGACCTTCAAGGCCCGAGCCGGCGCCACCAAGGGCGAGGGCCTGACGAATTCGGAGCCGAGCATGGTCTTCGGCCTGATCAGCCCCGCCCAGGTCAAGTATTCCCAGACGCCCAGCGCACCGACCTCCTACTCGGTGCTCGACGCCGCCGGCAAGCCCATCGATATGGGCAACGTCAACAACTTCCAGCTGATGAGCGCCCTGGCCCCGGCCGTGGCCTCCATCGACAAGGAAAGCTATCTGCACCTGGACGGGGAGTACAAGCTCGGCGGCGAGATCTTCACTGCGCTGAAGTTCGGCGGCCGCGCCACCTGGCACGAGCGCTCTTACGACCGCTGGGAAGGGCGCTACGACGCGCAGGACACAGCGGCCGGCCCGGTCACGCCTTCGCCCTTCATCCCGGTGACGGGCGGCCTGCTGGTCGGCAACCTGATCCCCGCCTCGGCCCAGCCGGTGCCGGCCTCAAGCTACCCGTCTAACTGGGGCAGCGGCCTGAGCGCGGACATCCCGCGCGACTTTTTCCGCTACGACCCCAGCCAGCTGCAGGCCTGGGCCAACCAGAACGTGAACTGGGATCGAACGCTCAACCACAACTGGGCCAGCGGCTTTCACATCAAGGAAGACAACACGGCCGCCTACGCGATGACTGAGTTCGAGCTGAGCCCGGCGATCAGCGGCAACGCTGGCCTGCGCTACGTGGAGTCCAAGCTCGAATCCACCTCCTACCAACTGATCCCGGCGGCGACCTGCGCGCCCCTGCAGCCCTGCTCCGTGGGCGGCGCCATTGTCGGCTCGCGCCTGGGCAGCTACGTGCCGCAGACCGTCAACGCCACGCAAAAGGACCTGCTGCCCAGCCTGAACATGCGCTGGGACATCGACAGCAAGCTGATCGCCCGCGCGGCGCTGACCCGCAGCCTCGGCCGCGCCAACTACAACGAGCTGGCCGGCGCTGTCATCCTGGATGACCTGCGCGGCACCGGCTCCAGTGGCAACCCCAACCTCAAGCCAATCACCTCAAACAACGCCGACCTGACGCTGTCCTGGTACTTCGCGCCGCGAGCCCTGCTCAGCGGCGGCGTCTTCACCCAGCACGTGCAGAACTACGTGAAGGCCGGCACTTCGCAGGTGGACTACTTCAACATCACGCAGGGCAAGGTCACGACCTACACGGTCACCTCGCGCAAGGGCGTGGGGGCCACCATCAACGGCATGGAAGGTGCACTCGAGTTGCCGATCGCGGGCGGCTTCGGCTTCGGCGCCAACGGCACTTACGTGGACTCCAAGGACGCGGACGGCGTGCCGCTGCTAGGTACCTCGAGGTGGACCTACAACCTGCGCGGCTTCTATGAAGACGACACGTTCAGCGCCAGCCTGTCCTGGAACTACCGCAGCTCGTACGCCTACGCTTTCCTCGGCGACGGCACCAACACCGTGCTGACCAACGCCAACGGCGTGCCCACGCAGTACAACGGCCAGAACCGCTATGCCGGCTACGGCGCGCTGTCCCTGTCGCTGGGCTACAAGATCACGCCGGAGATCAGCGTGCACCTGGACGGCAACAATCTGAACGACCCGATCCGCCACACCTACTACATCACCGAGAACGCGACCGGCTACTGGCATCAGAATGGCCGCCAGTATTTCTTGGCGCTGCGCATGAAGTTCTGATCATGAAGTTCTGATCGGCAGTTCTTGCTCCTCAGTGCCAATGTCGCCTTGCGCGCATTGGCGCTTTTTTCTTGTGACGGTTCATGAGTCCCATCCTCCTGCTCGCTTTCATCGGCGCCTACTTCTTGCTTTTGCTGGGTATGGCGCATTGGCGCTCCAAGGGCGCCGACAGCGAGAGCTTCTTCATCGGCAACCGCGACAGCCACTGGATGCTGGTGGCATTCGGCATGATTGGCACCTCGCTCTCTGGCGTGACCTTCATCAGTGTGCCCGGCGCCGTGGGCCTCACGGGCTTCAGCTACTTGCAGATCGTGCTGGGCCAATTCCTGGGCTACTTGCTGATCGCCTTCGTGCTGCTGCCGCTTTACTACCGGCTGCGGCTCAGCTCCATCTACGACTACCTGGGGCGGCGCCTGGGCCCGAAGTCCTACCGCACCGGCGCGGGCTTCTTCATCGTTTCGCGTACCTTGGGCGCTACGGCGCGGCTGTATCTGGTCGTCGGCGTGCTGCAGGACGCGGCCTTCGACGCCATCGGCATTCCCTTCTGGCTGACCACGGCCGTGATCCTGGCGATGATCCTGCTCTATACCTATGAGGGCGGCGTCAAGACCATCGTCTGGACGGACACGCTGCAGACCGCTGGCATGCTCGCTGGGCTCGTCATATGCGTCGGCTTCCTGCTGCAGTCCTTGGACCTGTCCGTTGCGCAGGCCTGGGGCCAGATGCGCTCGCAGGGCCTGGCGGACATCCTCGTCACCGACGTGGACAGCCGCGCCTTCTGGCTCAAGCAGTTCGTCGCCGGCGCCGCCATCGCAGTGGCCATGACCGGGCTGGACCAGGAGATGATGCAGAAGAACATCTCGGTCAAGACGCTCGCAGGCGCGCAGAAGAACGTCGTCACGCTGGCGCTCGTGATGGTCGGCGTCGTGGGCCTCTTCCTCTTTCTCGGCGGCCTGCTCTACCTCTTCGCAAAGCAGGCAGGCATGGCCGAGAAGGGCGACCACCTCTTTGTTGCCGTCGTCATGCAGCATCTGCCGGCCTGGGTGCAGATGGTCTTCGTGCTCGCCCTGATCTCGGCCCTGTTCCCCAGTGCCGACGGCGCGATCACCGCGCTGACCTCGAGCTTTTGCATCGACCTACTCGGCCTGCAGCGCCGCACGGACTGGGACGAAGCGACCCGCACCCGGGTGCGACAGCGCGTGCACCTGAGCTTCGCCGTGCTTTTCCTGCTCGTGGTGATGGTGTTCCACTGGATCGGCAATCCCAGCATGATCGGGCTGATCCTCAAGCTGGCCGCCTACACCTACGGACCGCTGCTGGGAATGTTCGCCTTCGGCATCTTCAGCCGCCGGGTCGCCCGCGACGGCGTCACGCCCTACGTCGCCGTGGCCGCGCCGGCGCTGTGCTGGCTGCTGGAGAGTCAGCAGGGGCGCTGGTTCGGCGCCTACGAGATGGGGCTGGAGTTGCTGCTCATCAATGGCGCCCTTTGCCTTGCAGGACTGCTGCTCTTCTCGAAGCGCGCCATCGATTTCGCACCACCCGCGCCAAGGGCATGAGGATCAGCACAGGCGCAATATTGCGCAGACCCTAGATCTGGCAGTCACCCCGTGGTCGGCAAGGCATTGAGCGGTGAGTGTCACTGATCGCCCGGCCGCCCCCACCAGCATTGGCGTTCGGACCCATTGGCCGATCTCAACTCCCGAAACTAGGGTCATTGAGGTGCTCCGTTGAAACGTACAAAAAAAGCCGCGCTGGGCGCGGCTTCGTAGCGAATCGGAGGGGCCGCTGCGTTACAGGCCCGCCGCTGCCCGCAGCGCCGCGGCCTTGTCGGTCCGCTCCCAGGTGAACTCTGGCTCCTCGCGGCCGAAGTGCCCGTAGGCCGCCGTCTTGGAGTAGATCGGCCGCAGCAGGTCCAGCATCTGGATGATGCCCTTGGGACGCAGGTCGAAATGCTGCTGCACCAGGGCCGAGAGCTTCTCGTCGGAGATGACGCCCGTGCCCTCGGTGTAGACGGTCACGTTCATCGGGCGGGCCACGCCGATGGCATAGGCCACCTGGATCTGGCACTGGCGGGCCAGCCCGGCGGCGACGATGTTCTTGGCCACATAACGTGCTGCATAGGCGGCAGAACGATCGACCTTGCTCGGGTCCTTGCCCGAGAAGGCGCCGCCACCGTGCGGGCAAGCACCGCCGTAAGTGTCGACGATGATCTTGCGGCCGGTGAGGCCACAGTCGCCCTGGGGGCCGCCGATGACGAAGCGTCCGGTCGGATTGATCAGGTACTTGGTGTCCTTGAGCCAATCCTTGGGCAGCACGGGCTTGATGATCTCCTCGATCACGGCCTCAATGAACTCGGGCTTCATGTGCGTACCGTCGCTCATCTCGGGCGAGTGCTGACTGGAGAGCACCACGGTGTCGATCGAGTGCGGGCGGCCGTCCACGTATCGCATCGTGACCTGGCTCTTGGCGTCAGGACGCAGGAAGGGCAGGCGCCCATCCTTGCGCAACTGGGCCTGACGCTCAACGAGGCGGTGGGCGTAGTAAATCGGCGCGGGCATGAGCTCGGGTGTCTCGTCGCACGCATAGCCGAACATCAGGCCCTGGTCGCCGGCGCCGATGTTCAGGTGATCGTCGGACGCATGGTCCACGCCCTGGGCGATGTCGTTGCTCTGCTTGTCGTAGGCCACGAGCACGGCGCAGCCCTTGTAGTCGATGCCGTATTCCGTGTTGTCGTAGCCGATGCGCTTGATGGTGTCTCGCGCCACCTGGATGTAGTCCACGTGCGAGTTGGTCGTGATCTCGCCGGCGAGAACGACCAGCCCGGTGTTGCACAGCGTCTCGGCCGCCACGCGCGAGCGCGGGTCCTGCTGGAAGATCGCATCGAGAATGGCATCCGAGATCTGATCGGCCACCTTGTCGGGGTGACCTTCAGAGACGGATTCTGAGGTGAAGAGAAAGTCGTTCGCCACTTTTACACTCCTAGGTTGCTATCGATCGGCGTTGCCGTGCAATCTGGAGAAGACGCGGCGAACGCTTTAGCAGAATTTTTGAATCGCCCCGCAAGTTGTTCCATTTAACTCGGCGATGCGCTGATTATAAGAATGTTGGCCCTGTTCCGAATCCTGTCCCGCTGGCCCTTGCGGTTTTTGCACGCCATTGGCGCCATGCTGGGCTGGCTGACCTATCTGGCGTCGCCGAGCTACCGGCGGCGCATGCGCGAGCATTCGGCCCAGGCCGGCCTGCTCTGGGCGCAGGCGCGCGGCGCGGTCGCGAATTCGGGCCGCATGGTGGCCGAGCTGCCTTGGCTGTGGATGCGGCCGGCCGGCGAGACCCTCGGCGACAAGGTGCAATGGCGAGGCCGGGAGCTCGTGGAGGCGGCGCTCGACGCGGGGCGCGGCGTACTGATCCTCACCCCCCACCTGGGCTGCTTTGAGATCATTGCCCAGGCAATTGCCGAAACCTATGGTGCGCGCGCACCAATGACGGCCATGTTCCGCCCGGCTCGCAAGGAGATTCTGCGCGAGCTGGTCGAGCGCTCGCGCGACCGGCCCGGCCTGCTGGCCACGCCGGCCACGCTGGCCGGCGTGCGGCAGATGATCCGCGCGCTGCGCAAGGGCGAATTCGTGGGCCTGCTGCCCGACCAGGCGCCGCCCGACGGCCTCGGGGTTTGGGTGCCCTTCTTTGGCAGGCCGGCCTACACCATGACCCTGGCCGGCCGGCTGATCCAACAGACGGCCTGCACGCCCCTGTGCCTGCGCGGCGAGCGCCTGGGCGGCGGGCGTGGTTTCGTCATCCACGTAGAGCCAGGCCCTGTCATTGGGCCCCAAGACACGCCAGAATCCGCGGCCACTGCCGTGAACCAAGCCATGGAAACCCTGATCCGCCAAGCTCCCGACCAATACCTCTGGAGCTACAACCGCTACAAGGCCCCGCGCGGGCTCGACATCGGCGCTGCTCCCGAGTGACCTCCACCCAACGTTTCCAACACGGCGGCGCGCGCGCGCTGCTGGCCCTGCTGTGGCTGCTGCACTGGCTGCCGCTACCCTTGCTGGCCGCGCTCGGCCAAGGCCTGGGTGCCTTGCTGTTCCGGCTGGCCCGCTCGCGACGCCGGGTGGCGCTGCGCAATCTTGAGTTGTGCTTTCCCGAAAAGAGTGCGGCCGAGCGCGAGGCGATTGCGCGCGAGCATTTCGGCTGGCTCGCCCGCAGCCTGCTCGAACGCGGCGTGCTCAGCTATTCGAGCCGGGCGCGCCTGCGCCGCCTCACGCGCTTCAAGGGCGACGTGAAGCTGGCCGAGCGCGGTGGCCAGCCAGTGATGTGGCTGACGCCGCATTTCGTCGGCCTGGAGTGGGTGGGGCCGCTCTTGATGACGGAGCAGACCTGCCCCGGCATCAGCATCTACCAGCGTCAGAGCAACCCGGTCTTCGACACCGCCTTGCGCCGCATGCGTTCGCGCTTCGGCACGACCGAGCTGATCAGCCGCCACGACGGTGTGCGCCAGGTCGTGCGCCGCGTGCGTCAGGGCTGGCTGTTCATGAACCTGCCCGACATGGACTTCGGCCGCAGGGACTCGGAGTTCGTGCCCTTCTTCGGCGTTCCGGCGTGCACCCTGCTGGCGCCCTCGCGCATGGCGGCCTCGCTGAAGATGCAGGTCCAGCCCATCATCGTGACCATGCTGCCCGGCGGCCAGGGCTACGAGATCGAGGCCTGCGAGCCGCTGGCGGATTACCCCAGCGAAGACGCCGTGGCCGACGCCACGCGCTTTCACGTCTGGCTGGAGGCGCGCATCCGCGCCAACCCGGCCCAGTACCTTTGGGTACACAAGCGCTTCAAGACCCGCCCCGAAGGCGAGCCAGCCCTCTACGGCCGACGATAATCAGCCGATGTACCAGCGCTTCACCAAGATGCAGGGGGCCGGCAACGACTTTGTCGTCATCGACGCCACCGCGCAGCCCTTCGAACTGACGCCCGAGCAGATGCGCACCCTGGGCGACCGCCGATTCGGCGTGGGCTGCGACCAGATTCTCGTCATCGAGCGCTCAGATCGCCCCGAGATGGACTTCCGTTACCGCATCTTCAATGGTGCTTCGGGCGACGAGGTCGAGCACTGCGGCAACGGCGCGCGCTGCTTCGTGCGCTATGTGGTCGACAAGGGCCTGACGAGCAAGCGCAGCATCCGCGTCGAGACGGTCAACGCCGAGCTCGAGCTGATCCTGGGCGAGGACGGCCGCGTCACCGTGGACATGGGCGCGCCCGTCTTCGAACTGGAGCGTCTGCCCTTCATGCCCTTTGGCCTCGCGCCGCGAGTCAATGGTGGGATGGAGTTATGGCCACTGCTCGATCGCGAGTGGGCGATGGTCTCCATGGGCAATCCGCATGCCGTGACCGTCGTGGACGATGTGGATTTGACCCCCGTCACGACCCTGGGCCCGCGCATCGAGTCCAATCCGCATTTCCCACGCCGCGTCAACGTCGGATTTCTGCAGATCGTCTCGCGTGGCGAGGTCCGGCTTCGCGTGTTCGAGCGCGATGCCGGCGAAACCCTCGCCTGCGGCACGGGTGCCTGCGCGGCCGTGGTGGCGGGTATCCGGCAAGGCCTGCTCGACGCGTCGGTGGAGGTGCACATGCGCGGCGGCCGCCTGAGAATCGAATGGGAAGGTGGTGCGTCGCCGGTGCGCATGACCGGTCCCGCGCAATCCGTATTTGAGGGAGAGATCGAACTGTGAGCAAGGACATGGGTATCTCGGGCATCACCGAGCAGGACATCGCCGACTACCTCGTCAGCACCCCCGGCTTCTTCGAGCGCCACGCGGGCCTGCTCGCCACGATCCAGCTGAGCCACCCGCACGGGCACCGCACGGTGTCGTTGCAGGAGCGCCAGGCCGAGATGCTGCGCGACAAGATCAAAGGCTTGGAGTCGCGCATCATGGACATGATCCGCAATGGCCAGGAGAACATCGGCATCGCCGACCGGCTGCACCGCTGGACCGTGGAGCTCATGCGCCAGGCCGACGCGGCCAGCCTGCCTGAGCAACTGTGCAGCAGCCTGCGCCACGAGTTCCTGATTCCGCTGGCCGGCCTGCGCCTGTGGGGCGTGGCACCCAGCCATGCCGGTGCGAGCTTCGCGGCCGCAGTCAGCGAAGACGTGAGGAGCTTCGCAGCCAGCCTGAGCCAGCCGTATTGCGGCGTGAACTCCGGCTTCGAGGCTGCGCGCTGGCTGGACGCGCCCGAGGGCGGCGCGGCGACCTCGCTGGCCCTGGTCCCATTGACGATCACTGCGGGCGGCGAGACCAAGACTTTCGGCCTGCTCGTGCTCGGTTCACCCGACCCCACCCGCTACACGGCCGAGATGGGGACCGAGTTCTTGGCCCGCATCGGCGACATCGCCAGCGCGGCGCTGGCTCGTCTGCTCGGTGACTGAAGTCCAGGCCTATCTGGAACACGTCCGCGTGCAGCGCCGCCTCGCGCCGCGCACGCTGGCGATCTACGGCGACGCCCTGGCCCGGCTTCAGGGCTTTGCCGAACGCGACGGCATCGAGCTGCTGATGGTGCAGCCCGCGCACGCACGCCGCTGGCTCGGGCGGTTGCATGGCGAACAAGGTCTGGCGCCACGCACCATCGCGCAGGCGCTGTCGAGCTGGCGTGGCTTCTACCGCTGGCTGGGAAGCGATCTGAAGGTGGCCCAGAACCCCTTCGAGGGCCTGCGTGCGCCCAAGGCCGCCAAGCCCCTGCCCAAGGCCCTGGGCGTTGACGACGCCGTGCAACTGGCCAGTTATGCAGATGCTCAGCGCCGGCCGGCCGACGAGGCGCTCGACCGCGCGCTCGTGGAACTGCTTTACGGCTGCGGCCTGCGCGTGGGCGAGCTCGTTGGCCTCGATGCCCAGGCCGGCAAGGAGGCCCGAGGCTGGCTCGATCTGGCCGAGGGCGAGGCTCAGGTGCTGGGCAAGGGCTCCAAGCGCCGCAGCGTGCCCATGGGCGCGCCTGCGGTGAAGGCCGTGCAGGACTGGCTCGTGCATCGGCCGACCCGCGCGCGCGAGGATGAGCCGGCGCTCTTCGTGGGCGCGCGCGGCGGTCGGCTCGGCGACGCGCAGATCCGCGCCCGCCTCAAGGCCCGGGCCATTGCCGCCGGCATGCCCAGTCACGTGCATCCGCACATGCTGCGCCACTCCTTCGCCTCGCACCTCCTGCAGTCCAGCGGCGACCTGCGCGCGGTGCAGGAGCTCTTGGGCCATGCCCACATCACCACCACCCAGGTCTACACCTCGCTCGACTACCAGCACCTGGCCAAGGTCTACGACGCCGCGCATCCGCGGGCAAAGAAGAAGACACCATGATGTACCGCGTCCTCACGGCCACCACGCTCGCGCTGAGCCTGTCCACCGCCTACGCCCAGGATGAGCATGACGCGCCCTTCGCGCGACCGGCCGCCTCCCGCCCGGCTACCTTCGAGTTCAATTTCACCCCGGCCCGCATGCCCGACGGCTCGCGTATTGCCATGCTGGGCGTGAGCTACATGCTTGCGGTCAACGACGATTGGGGCGTGGGCCTGGCCGGCTACGGCGCGGCCCGCGGCTCCTATGGCGGACTGATTAACTGGGGCGTGACGGTGCAGCGGCGCTGGCGCCTGGGCTCGAACACCCATCTGGCCGCCGGCTTCTATGCCGGGGCGGGCGGCGGGCGCGGCGGCACCGGGGTCTCCTATGGCGGTGGTTTGATGATCCGGCCCGAACTCAGCCTGCGCACCGAGCTCGATAACGGTTGGTACACCGGCATCGGCGTGGCCGAGCTGCGCTACCCGAACGGCACCCTGCATGGCGGCGCGCAGTTCTCCACCGTGCTCGGCCGCGCTGTGGGCTTCTCGGCCTTCGCGCCGGGCGACAGCGGCAGCGCTGGCCGCAGCAACGCTCGCACCGGCATCGGCATCGACGAGGTCACGGTCTTCGGCGGCGCCTACGACCCGAGCGCCGGTTCGCGCAACCTCGATGGCTCGCCAACCGGCCACAAGCGCATCATCGGCGCCGACCTGCGTCAGTACATCGCCGAGGGCAGCTGGTGGGGCCTGGATGCAGCGGCAGCCGGCGGGGGATCGGCCGGCTATATGGATGCGGTCGTCAAGCTCGGCCAGGACTGGGGCCTGGGCACGCCGCGCCTGCGCCTGGGCGGCGAGCTTGGCATCGGCCTGGGGGGCGGCGGCCACGTGGACACCGGCAACGGCTGGCTGCTGCGCGCCGGCCCGACGTTGCGCTGGATCGGCCCCTGGGGCTACTCGTTGCACCTCGACGCCGGCCTCCTGCACGCACCTTCGGGCGCCTTCTCGGCCCGCTACCTGCGCCTGGGCCTGTCGGTGCCGCTGGACCGAGCGCCCAACTACCTCGGCAGCAGCGAGGACGAGCGCGGCACCGTGCAGGAGCAGCAGGTCTTCGCCAGCGTCCAGCATCTGCCGAACATGCGTGGCAGCAACGGCGCGACCCTTCACGCCGATCACCTGGTGATCATCATGACCCATGAGCTCGCGCCCGGCTTCTACGGCGTGGCCCAGGCCGGCAGCGCCGCCTGGGGCCAGGCGGGCGGCTATTCGGTCGCCCTGCTGGGCCTGGGCGTGAAGACCCGGCCCCTGCTGTGGGGCACGCGGCTGGGCGTCGAGCTGATGGCCGGCGCCGCCGGCGGCGGCGGCGTCGACGTGGGCCGCGGCCCGGTCGGCCAGGCCGAGCTGATCGCACAATGGAATCTTAGCGAGCGCCTGCGTCTGCGTGCCGGCCTGGGCCGCTGGCAGACGCTGATGGGCGACCGCAACGGCTCGGGCCTAGCCGAGCTTTCGCTGGGCTACGCCTACGGGACTCTCTCGCGATGAAGACCATCACTGTCCGCGCGGGCAAGGAGCGCTCGCTGCAAAAGCGCCACCCCTGGGTGTTCGAGGGTTCGATCGCCAAGGGCGGCGCCGACTCGGGCGAGCTTGTGCGCGTGCAGTCGGTCGATGGCGCCTTCCTCGGCTGGGGCGCGTACAGCCCCAAGAGCGCGATCCGCGTGCGGGTGTGGAGCTTCGACGAGGCCGAGCGCATCGACGCCGCCTTCTTTGCCCGGCGCATCGCGCGCGCGATCGCGCTGCGCAAGCGCCTCGTGATCGACTCCGACGCGCTGCGCCTCGTCCACGGGGAGGCCGACGGCCTGCCGGGCCTGGTGGTTGATCGCTACGGCGACACCCTCGTCGCGCAGTTCGGTGCGGCCGGCGTCGAGCGCTGGAAGAAGACGATCTGCGAGGCCCTTCTCGGCGCCACGGGCCTGACACGCCTTTACGAGCGCTCCGACGCCAGCGTGCGCGCGCTCGAAGGCCTGCCCGAGGCCACCGGCTGGCTGGCAGGCGGCGGTGACACGGCGCTCACCATCCGCGAGCACCAGTGGCGGCTCTCGCTCGATGTGGCCGAGGGCCACAAGACTGGCTACTACCTGGACCAACGCGACAATCGAAAGCGCTTCGCCGAGGCGGTGCGCCACCACGGCTGTCGCCGTGTGCTCAATTGCTTCAGCTACACGGGCGGCTTCTCGGTCGCGGCCCTGACCGGTGGCGCGAGCGAGGTGATCAGCGTCGATTCCTCGGCGCCGGCGTTGGCGCGCGCCAACGCTCACGTCGAGCTCAACGGCTTCGAGGCCTCGCGCCACCAAGCGCTGGACGCCGACGTCAACGCCACGCTGCGCGCCATGATCCATGAGGGCCGCCGCTTCGACGCCATCGTGCTCGACCCACCCAAGTTCGCGCCCACCATCTCCCACGCCGAGCGCGCCGCCCGCGCCTACAAGGACATCAATCGGCTGGGCCTGCAGCTGCTGGAGCCGGGTGGCCTGCTCTTTACCTTCTCCTGCTCGGGTGGCATTGCGCCGGACCTCTTCCACAAGATCGTGGCCGGCGCCGGCCTGGATGCCGGCGTGGACGGCGCCATCATCGAACGCGTGGCGGCTGCGCCCGACCATCCGCAGACGATCTGCTTCCCCGAGGGCGACTACCTCAAGGGGCTGATGATCCTGCGCGCCTGAGCGCCATCAGGTCGGCTGCGGCAGGCTCAGGCGTGGCTCGAACTTGGCGCGTTTGAGCGCGAAGAAGCTCTTCACGTTGCGCACATTCACCTGCTGGGTCAGCAGGCGCTGCACGAGCGCGTGGAAGGCTGGCATGTCCGGTGCGTGCAGTACGAGCACGAAGTCCGGCCCGGGCGAGACGCGCCAGCATTGCTGCACGGCAGGCTCGGGCAGCACATGAGCCTCGAAGGCGTCCAGATGCTCGGCGCCCTGACGATCCAGAGTCACCTCGACGATGGCTGACAAGCCTGCGCCCAGCCGATCGGGCGAGAGCAGGGCAACGCGGCGCTCGATCACACCGATCTCGCTCAAGCGCTTTACGCGCCGCAGGCAGGTGGCCGGCGAGACATGGGCGCGTGCCGCCAGGTCCTGGTTGCTTAACGAAGCGTCCTGCTGGAGCAGGTCCAGCAAGCGGAGATCGACGACGTCCGGTGTGAATGAATCGATCATTTTTTTGGATATTTTGAACAAAATTGCTGAAAACTGCCAAGTGAGAAATATTATTCCAAATAATAATTTAATATGAAAGCATATTCTTAGAACTGGCTCGCAGAATTCGCCCATTCGATCCCTGGGGAGAACCAATATGTGTGGCATCGTCGGCGCCGTCAGTCAGCGCAATATCGTCCCGGTCCTGATCGAGGGCCTCAAGCGGCTGGAGTACCGTGGCTACGACTCCTGTGGCGTGGCCGTGCACCAGGGAGGTGAGCTTAGGCGCGCCCGCAGCACCTCGCGCGTGGCGGAGCTGCTGGGCCTGGCGGCCGAGGACGGCATTGCCTCCGGCACCGGCATCGCCCACACGCGCTGGGCCACGCATGGCGCGCCGGCCGTGCACAACGCCCATCCGCATTTCTCGCAGGGGCCGGGTGCCGTGGCGGAGGCTGCTGGGCGCATCGCCCTCGTTCACAACGGCATCATCGAGAACCACGACGAGCTGCGCGCCGAGCTCAAGGGGCGCGGCTACGCCTTCGCCAGCCAGACCGACACCGAGGTCATCGCCCACTTGATCGACCACCTCTACAACGGTGACCTGCTCGAGGCCGTGCAGCAGGCTCTGCCGCGCCTGAAGGGTGCCTACGCTGTGGCCGTGTTCTGCCGCGACGAGCCGCATCGCGTGGTGGCCGCCCGCGAGGGCTCGCCCCTGGTCCTGGGCGTGGGGGAGGGCGAGCATTTCGTCGCTTCCGACGCTATGGCCCTGGCCGGCGTGACCGACCGGATCGTCTACCTCGAAGAGGGCGATGTGGTGGATCTGCAGTCCGGGCGCTACTGGCTCTCGCACCTGTCAGTCGATGGCGGGCGTTATGTGGCGGTCCAGCGGCCGGTCAGGACCGTGCACGCCCACAGCGGTGCGGTCGAGCTGGGGCCCTATCGCCACTACATGCAGAAGGAGATCTTCGAGCAGCCGGTGGCCATCGCCAACACGCTGGACGCCGTCAACGGCATCAGCCCCGAGATCTTCGGCGACGGTGCCTACGGGGTCTTCAAGCAGGTCGACCGAGTCCTCATCCTGGCCTGCGGCACCAGCTACTACGCCGGCACGGTGGCCAAGTACTGGCTCGAGAGCATCGCCCGCATTCCGACCAACGTGGAGATCGCCAGCGAATTCCGCTACCGCGACAGCGTGCCTGATCCGCGCACCCTCGTTGTCACCATCACCCAGAGCGGCGAGACGGCCGACACCTTGGCCGCGCTCAAGCATGCGCGCGCGCTGGGCATGGAGCATACGCTGACGGTCTGCAACGTGGCCACCAGCGCCATGGTGCGCGAGTGCAAGCTTGCCTTCATCACGCGCGCGGGCGTCGAGATCGGCGTGGCCTCCACCAAGGCCTTCACGACCCAGCTCGTGGGCTTGTACTTGCTCACGCTGGCGCTGGCCCAGACGCGCGGTCATCTCGATGCGACGCAGGAAGCGTCGGCGCTCAAGGAGTTGCGCCACCTGCCCGTGGCCGTGCAGGGGGTGCTGGCCCTGGAGCCCCAGGTCATCGCCTGGAGCGAGGAGTTCGCGCGCAAGGAAAACGCGCTGTTTCTCGGCCGCGGCCTGCACTATCCGATCGCGCTCGAAGGCGCGCTCAAGCTCAAGGAGATCAGCTACATCCATGCTGAGGCCTACCCGGCCGGTGAACTCAAGCACGGTCCGCTCGCGTTGGTGACGGCCGAAATGCCCGTTGTCACGGTGGCGCCGAACGACGCGCTGCTGGAAAAGCTCAAGAGCAATATGCAGGAAGTGCGCGCCCGCGGCGGCCAGCTTTACGTCTTCGCCGACAGCGACACCCGGATCGAGAGTGAGCCGGGCCTGCACGTGATCCGCATGCCCGAACACTACGGCGCCCTAAGCGCGATCCTGCACGTGGTGCCACTGCAGATGCTGGCGTATCACACCGCCTGTGCGCGAGGGACGGATGTCGACAAGCCGAGGAATTTGGCCAAGAGCGTGACGGTTGAATGAGCGGGGCGGGTGGCCGTCAGCTGTTGTTCCTGACAATTAAAGTCGTAAACAGGTAAATATAGTCGTAAACATCGACCTAGCAGTGGTGCCGGATTCCTGACGTTGGTCAGGCCGGCGCCATTGTCCTAAACAGGGGTGTAGCCAGGGCGCGCCCTTCAGATCGATCTACTGATGCAGGTTCAGTGGAATGCCCTGAGGCTCCCTGGTCGAGCCATGTTCAGTGCTTGTTGCAGAACCCAGCGGCCGGTCCGCAGCGTTTGCTGTCCGTCACTGCCTCGGCGCGGACTCACGCTATCCGCCATCAACCGGTCGCTGCAACAGGGGGGCAACATCCATGAAAAGCGTGCCACCTTGGGATCCCCCGCTGGCCGTCAGGTCTGTCTCATCCGGGAAAGTGATTGAGGCGTACGCCAAGTTGTACGGGCGCTGAACAACCGCCTGAAGGGTTCGCCCAATTTCCGGTGCATGGCGATCCGGCATGGGAGTTGAACCCATCGATGACGGTCTGCGGGGCAAAGCGCGCGGCCGGTGAGGCCGAATGGCCTCATGCGCCCGCCAGTTGTTCGGCGAGCCCGGGAACGTCAACGCTTACCGCGGCTGGAACCCGCCGCAGCCACCGCCCCATCGTGAGCACATGGTGCTTGACGCTGAACGACTCGATGACGAACGCGTGGGACACGCCATTCACGTCCTCGATGGTGATCTCTGTGCTACCGAGCGGACCTGTCGCCTTGGAGCGGCAGTACCCGCACTTCCACGCCCAAACCTGGCTGTCCGAGACATTCGGGAACTGCGCGAGGAAGGCCTTTGATCGAACGAAATATTCGATCTGCGGCTTGTCTTGCCGCAAGTGGTGGGGATCCGCGCTACTCCTGGGGTCCAAGTATGTTTACGACTTTGATCGTGAAGGGCGGCAGCGCGCCTTGCCGCTACG
>Ga0213872_10000924_pt1 | contig 20820 bp, 17 predicted proteins | sample VelepicomBERX_R2_FD_160071 | JGI IMG/M metagenome (GOLD analysis project Ga0213872, IMG submission 160071) | Rhizosphere microbial communities from Vellozia epidendroides in rupestrian grasslands, the National Park of Serra do Cipo, Brazil - RX_R2 | ecosystem: Host-associated > Plants > Roots >...
CGGAATCAGCGCACATTCGCCCTTTTTCCAGTCTTGCGGCGCGAGCGGCTGACCCAATTCTCCCGGGGTATCGTGCATCAGCGGCGTCAGCACCAGATCTTGGCGCGTGCCGAGCACCGGCCCGCCGATTTCCGATAGCTTCTTGGCCAGCAGCTTGTAGATTTCCCAGTCGCTCTTGGCTTGCCACAACGGTTGCACCGCCTCGGACAGCGGATGGATGAACGGATGCATGTCCGAGGTGTTCATGTCGTCCTTCTCGTACCACGTGGCGGTCGGCAGCACGATGTCGGCGTACAGGCAGGTGGTGCTCATACGGAAGTCGAGCACGGTCAGCAGGTCGAGCTTGCCTTCGGCCGCCGGACGCACGGTGACTTCGGACGGCTTGATGCACTGCGTCTCGTCGTCGAACAGCGCGTTTTGCGTGCCCAGCAGGTACTTGAGGAAATATTCGTGCCCCTTGCCGCTGGAGCCGAGAATGTTCGAGCGCCAGACGAACATATTGCGCGGGAAGTTCTTCGGATTATCCGGGTCGTCGCACGACATCTTCAGGTTGCCCGACTGCAGCCCCTCAACCGTGTAGGCCACGGGGTCCTTGCCGGCCGCGGCAGCGTCGCGCGTCAGATCGAGCGGGTTGGTTTCCAGCTGCGGTGCCGACGGCAGCCAGCCCATGCGTTCGGCGCGCACGTTGAAGTCAAGCAGGCTCAAGCCGGCATAACGGCCTTTCGGCGCGGTCGGGCTGAGAATCTCGTCGACGCCCAGCTTTTCGTGACGCCATTGACTGGTATGGGCGTAGAAGAAGCTGGTGCCGTTCATTTGCCGAGGCGGACGCTGCCAGTCGGTGGCAAAGGCCAACGGCGCCCAACCTTGTTGCGGGCGCAGCTTTTCCTGGCCGACGTAATGCGCCCAGCCGCCGCCGCTTTGGCCGATACAACCGCACATCATCAGCAAATTGATGATGCCGCGATAGGTCATGTCCATGTGATACCAGTGGTTCAGCGCCGCGCCGACGATGACCATGCTCTTGCCGCGGGTGCGGTCGGCGTTGGCGGCAAACTCGCGCGCCACGGTGACCACGTCCGCCGCCGGCACGCCGGTATGCTTTTCCTGCCACTTCGGCGTGTAGGGCACGTCGTCTTGGTAGCTGTGCGCCACATTTTCGCCGCCCAGGCCGTTATCGACGCCATAGTTGGCCAGCATCAAGTCGTAGACGGTGGCCACCAGCACGCTCGATCCGTCCTTGAGCGTCAGCCGGCGCACCGGCACGTTGCGCGTCAAGGCGGCGTCGTGTTCGGCGCCGAAGTACGGAAACGCCACGCGCGCCACGTCGTCGTGATGGCCGCAAAGCGACAGCATCGGATCGACGTCCCGGCCATCGGCAGCCTTCATTTCCAGGTTCCACTTGCCGATCATGCCGTCCTGCTCGCCCCAACGCAGGCCGATGGTGCCGTTGGGCACGACGATGTCGCCGCTCGTGCCGTCGATCAGCACCGTCTTCCAGTCGGGGTTGTTGGCATCGGCGTGACCGGACAGCTGCGAGGCACGCAGATAATGGTCGGCCACCAGGCCGTGCTCGCCTGCCTTGAGCGTCACCAGCATCGGGAAGTCGGTGTACTGTTTGCCGTATTCGGTAAAGTAGGCGCTGGCGCCGGTGCGGTGGAATTCGTTGAGCACCACGTGCCCCATCGCCAGCGCCAAGGCGGCATCGGTGCCTTGCTTGGGCGCGAGCCAGATGTCGCCGAACTTGGCCATTTCGCCGAAGTCGCTCGACACCGCCACGGTCTTGGTGCCCTTGTAGCGCACCTCGGTGTAGAAATGCGCGTCCGGCGTGCGGGTCATCGGCACGTTCGAGCCCCACACCATCAGATAGGTCGAGTTGTACCAGTCGGCCGACTCGGGCACGTCGGTCTGCTCGCCCCACACTTGCGGCGAGGCCGGCGGCAAATCGCAGTACCAGTCGTAGAACGACGTGCAGACACCGCCGATCAGGCTGAGATAGCGGCTGCCGGCGGCATAGGACACCATCGACATCGCCGGAATCGGCGAGAAGCCGATGATGCGGTCAGGGCCGTAGGCCTCGATGGTATGGGTATTGGCCGCGGCGATGATCTCGCTGGCGGTGTCCCAGTCGGCGCGCACGAAGCCGCCCAGGCCGCGCGACTTCTTGTAGCGCGCCGCCTTGGCCGGGTCGGACGTGATGGACGCCCAGGCCTCGACCGGTCCCAGCGTCTTGCGCGCCTCGCGCCACAGCGCCATCAGCTCGCCGCGGATCATCGGGTACTTCACCCGCTGCGCCGAATAGACATACCAGGAATAAGAGGCGCCGCGCGGACAGCCGCGCGGCTCGTGATTGGGTAAATCGGGACGGGTGCGCGGATAGTCGGTCTGCTGCAATTCCCAGGTGATCAAGCCATTCTTGACGAACACGCGCCAACTGCAGGAGCCGGTGCAGTTGACGCCATGGGTGGAGCGCACCACTTTGTCCTGCTGCCAGCGCGCGCGATAGGCGTTTTCCCACTGGCGGTCTTCGTTGACCACCGCGCCGTGGCCGTCGGCGAAGGTGTCGGTGGTCCGCGAAAGGAATTTCAAGCGATCGAGAAAGTGACTCATGGCGCCTCCGAGAGCGGCGTTGTTTTATCACCCCCAGCCTACGCCGCACCGCGCCACCGCCCCATTCACCAAAGGCAGCAATCCACCCCGGATGGAAGAACTAGTCCGACTAGTCCTTTTGGACAGGTAGATACACCATCCCTTCGCGCACCTCGACCGGCAGCGACAACACCGAATAGTCCGGGTCCTCCAGACATTGGCCGTCGCTGAGCCGGAAACGTTGCTTTTTCAACGGGCTTGCCACCCACAGCTCGCCCTGATGCTCGACGATCAGTCCGCGCGACAGCACGCTGACATGGGCGAACGGGTCGACGTTATCAAGCGCAAAGACCCGCTCGTCGGCATAGGGCCGAAACAGCGCCACCTGGCGCGCGCCGATCAGCGCGCAAGCGCCGCCGCCCGGCAAAATGGCGTCAAGCGGACAAATGCGAATCCAATCCATGTTCAGTCCTCCACGCGGTGAATGGCGATGGTCCGGCGCTCTTCGAGAGCCGCCGGGCGAAGCTGCCCGCGCACCGGCACGTATTGCAGGCCAGGGTCGGCGGCGGGACTGTTGATGAAGTCGGCGAAGCGCGACGGGTGGGCCGGATCGGCCAGCGTGCGCTGCCATTCGCACTGATAGGCGGCGCGAAGCATCGCCAGATCGGCTTCCAATTGCGCGCCGAGGCCGAGGGCGTCGTCGACGATCGTCGTGCGCAAGTAATCGATGCCGCCGTCTAGGCTCTCGACCCAGGCCGCCGTGCGCTGCAGCTTGTCGGCGCTTTGCGCGTACAACATGACGAAGCGGTCGAGATAGCGCAGCAAGGTGTCGCGATCGAGATCGGCGGCCAACAGCTCGGCGTGACGCGGCTTCATGCCGCCGTTGCCGCCGACGTACAGATTCCAGCCGGCGTCGGTGGCGATGATGCCCACGTCCTTGCCTTGCGCCTCGGCGCATTCCCGGGTGCAGCCGGAGATGCCGAACTTCATCTTGTGCGGCGTGCGCAAACCCTTGTAACGATGTTCCAGCTCGACGCCGAAACCGACGCTGTCCTGCACGCCGTAGCGGCACCAGGTGCTGCCGACGCAGGTTTTCACCATGCGCAGCGATTTGGCGTAGGCTTGGCCGCTTTCGAAGCCAGCGTCGATCAACCGCGCCCAAATGCGCGGCAAATCGCCCTTGCGCGCGCCAAACAGACCGATACGCTGCGCGCCGGTCACCTTGGTGTAGAGCTGAAAATCCCGCGCCACTTGCGCCAGCGCCATGAGGCCCTCGGGCGTCACTTCGCCGCCCGCCATGCGCGGGATGACCGAATACGAGCCGTCTTTTTGCAGATTGCCGAGGAAGGCGTCGTTGGTCTCCTGCAACACCGCCAGGTCGGGACGCAGCGCGTAATCGTTCCACGCCGAGGCCAGAATCGATGCCACCGCCGGCTTGCAGACTTCGCAACCGTAGCCTTGACCGAAGCGGCGGATGGCCTCGTCGAAGGTTTTGACCTGGTTGACCTTGATCAGATGGAACAGCGCTTGCCGGCTATGGGCGAAGTGCTGGCACAAATGGTTGCTGACCTCGATGCCCTGTCGCGACAACTCGGCGTTCAACACTTGAGCGATCAACGGCACGCAGCCGCCGCAACCGGTGCCGGCGCCGGTTGCGGCCTTGATTTCCTCCACGCTGCGGCAGCCGCCGGCCACCGCCGCGGCAATGCGGTCCTTGCTGACGTCGAAGCACGAGCAAATCACCGCGCTGCCCGGCAGCGCCGACACCCCGGAAGCCGGCCGCGCGCCGGCATAGGCCGGCAGGATCAACGTGTCGGGATGCGCCGGCATCGGCAGCGCGTTGCGCTTCATCTGCAACAGCTCGCCATAATCGTCGACGTCGCCCACCAATACCGCGCCCAAGAGCTCGCGGCCGTCGGCCGATACCACCAGCTTCTTGTACACGCCACCGTGGTCGTCCTGGTAGACATAGCTCTGCGCGCCGGGCGTGCGGCCATGCGCGTCGCCGATGCTGCCGACCGACACCCCCAGCAATTTGAGCTTGGCGCTCATATCGGCGCCCGTGAAGGCGTTGTCGCACCCCATCAGGTGGTCGGCCGCCACTTGCGCCATCTTGTAGCCCGGCGCCACCAGGCCAAAGAATTGGCCGCGCCAGGCGGCGCACTCGCCGATGGCGTAAATGTCCGGATCGGCGGTCAGGCAATGATCGTCGATGACGATGCCGCCGCGTTCGGCCACCGGCAGCTCGCCGTAACGCGCCAACGTGTCTTGCGGGCGGATGCCGGTGGAAAAAACGATCAGATCGACATCGAGCACGCCGCCATCGGCAAAGCGCAGCTTATGCCCCTGGCCGTGGGTGACGATTTCGCGCGTATCTTTGCCGGTATGCACTTGCACACCGAGCGCGTCGATTTTCCGCCGCAACATCTCGCCCCCCATGCGGTCGAGCTGTTCGGCCATCAGAACCGGCGCATATTCGATCACATGCGTTTCCAGGCCCAGCGCCTTGAGCGCGCCGGCAGCCTCGAGCCCCAACAAACCGCCGCCGACGACCACCCCGCTTTTCGCGCCGCGAGCACGCGCCTCGATCGCCTTCAGATCGTCGATGGTGCGATAGACGAAACAAGCCGGATGGGCGCTGCCGGCAATCGGCGGCACCCATGGAAAGGAACCGGTGGCCAGCACCAGCTTGTCGTAGCCGATGACGGCGCCCAGATTGGTTTCCACTTGATGCCGCGCGCGATCGATGCGCTTGACCGCCTCGCCCAGATGCAGATGAATGCCGTGGCGGGTAAAGAAGTCAGGCTTCGCGAGCGCCAAGTCTTCATCGGTATGGTGCGCGAAGTACGAGGACAGGTGCACCCGGTCGTAAGCGGGCCTCGGCTCGGCGCCGATGACGGTAATGTCGTATTCGCCCGGCCAGGCTTTGTCGACCAGCTCTTCCAAGAAGCGCTGACCGACCATGCCGTTGCCGACGACGAGGAGACGTGTGGCGGTCATGGTTGTCTTTCAACAATGGTCAATGGTTTTCCACGATTGTCGCGACCCCCGGCGCCGCGGCGTTTGATCCAGCCCAAACCCCGCGGCCGACCCCCTCTACGGAACTAGTTCTTTCGAACGACAATACCCGCCGGATGGCGGGCATTGCATAGCGAGCAGGAGCGCTTGCCGGTCTAGGGTCTGTCTGCGGCCCTAGCAGGGCATCGCGGCCTTGCGGCGGGCGAAACACCACCAGGTCACCGCAATACACGTCACGTAGAACAACATGAAGCAGTACAGCGCGTCTTGCGGACCGCCAGTGAGCTTCTCGGACAAACCAAAGCTCTGCGGAATGAAATAGCCGCCATAGGCGCCGATGGCACTGATGAAACCAGCCGCTGCCGCAGACTCCTTGACGCCATCCTGCCGTGCCTGGCGCTGCGAGGCTTCGTCCTTGGCCGCCGTTTGCTGGCAATGATTGACGAACAGCGTCGGAATCATCTTGTAGGTCGAGCCGTTGCCGAGCCCCGCGCAGACGAACAGCGCCATGAAGCTGCCGAAGAACAACGGCCAGTTGCCGGCGCCGCCCGCCACCGGCAGCGCCGACAGCACGCCGAAGGCGCCCACGACCATGCCGAAGAACACCAGCATGGTAACGCGCGCGCCACCGACCTTATCGGCGATCATGCCGCCAACCGGGCGGATCAGCGCACCAAGCAACGGCCCGAGGAAGGCGATCTTCGCCACGGGAACAAGCGGAAACAGCGTCTTGGTCAAGAGCGCGAAAGCGCCGGCAAAGCCGATAAAGCTGCCGAACGTCCCCAGATACAGATAGCACATCAGCCAATTGTGGCGGCGTTTGAAGATCACCGCCTGTTCGGAGAACGACGACTTGGCGTCCGCCATGTCGTCCATGCCGAACCAGGCGGCCAAGGTCGCCAGCGCGATCAGCGGCACCCACATGAAGCCGGCGTTCTGCAGCCACAGGCTCTTCTCGACGCCCAGCTTGACGTAGTGTTGCGCCTCGCCGCCGAAGCCGCCGAAGAGCGGCATCGTCACCGCCAGCGGAATCAGGAACTGCGCCACCGACACGCCCAGATTGCCGAAACCGGCGTTCAGGCCGTTGGCCTTGCCCTTTTCCTGCGCCGGGAAGAAGTGGGCGATATTGGCCATGGAGCTGGCAAAGTTGCCGCTGCCCAGACCGCACAGCAAAGCGATGGAGAGCATCACCGGATACGGCGTGGTCGGGTCCTGCACGGCAAAACCAAGCCACAGCGCCGGAATCAGCAACAATGAGGTCGAAAAGGTCGTCCAGCGCCGGCCGCCGAACAGGCCGGGCATGAAGGCGTAGAAGATGCGCAAGGTAGCGCCGGACAGTTGCGGCAGCGCGGTCAACAGGAACAACTGCTCCTTGCTGAAGGTAAAGCCGGCGTTGGGCAGGTTCAGGGTCACCATCGACCACAGCACCGACACAATGAACCCCAGCATCAGGCAAGGGATGGAAATCCATAGGTTGCGCAGCGCCACGCGACGCCCCGTGTTTTGCCAGAAAGTCCGGTTTTCGGGCTCCCAGCGCTGTAATACCGTCGAGTCTGAAGCCATGTCGCTCTCCCAAGTTGACCCACGCCGCGCGTCACGCGGTTTCAGGGGTTATCGCGGGCAAGCTTAGGGAGCGGCGCGGTCTAGCGCCATTCATCGATTGGGGAGGAAGCGGACGGCAGGCGGGCTAGTTTTCTAGTTCTAAAGACCTAGCCGTTGTCATGGTTTTATCCCAGGCCATGCTCGACAGCATAGACCGCCGCCTGCACGCGGCTCGACAAACTGAGCTTTTTCAGGATGTTCTGCACGTGGATCTTGACCGTGCTTTCCGCCACGTCCAGCTTGCGCGCGATCACCTTGTTGCTGTCGCCACGCGCCAGGCAACCGAGGATTTCGCACTCGCGCGGTGTCAGGCGCACCTTATCGCTATTGGCCGCCGGCACGCTGCCGGCGGCGCGGAATTGCTGCACGAGCTTCGCGGTCATGCCCTCGGCAATGACCGCCTCGCCGTCATGGGCACGGCGGATGGCGCTCACCAGGAAATCGGCGTCGATGTTTTTCAACAGATAGCCCCGGGCGCCGTTACGCAACGCCAGGCCAAGATCCTCCGCCTCCTCCGAGACGGTCAGCATCAGCACCGCCAGGTCCGGGGCATCCTGCAGAATCAGTTGCAACACTTCCAGACCGGACAGGCCCGGCATGTTCAAATCGAGCAGCACCACGTCCGGCGTCAGCGCGTGCACCTGCTTGACCCCCTCGGCGCCATCGGCGGCCTCGCCCACCACGCGGATATCGGGCTGCTTGGACAACAATAGGCTGATGCCGCTACGAAACAACGTATGGTCGTCGATCAGCAACACGCGTATCGGTTCAGTCATGATCATTCCTCGGCAACGCGCCACGGGTAGGGTCTGGCCGGACAAGGCTCACGGTAACGCCCGGCCCGGAAGTAATCGTCAGGCTTGCGCCGAGCCGGGCGGCACGTTCGCGCATAATCCGCAAACCGACGTGATGGCCGTCCTCTTGGTCCGCCGCCACCGCCGGGGCCATGCCCGGCCCGTTGTCGCGGATGGTCAGCGACAACACCGGCCCCTCGACATAGCTCACCTCGACCAGATCGGCGCCGTGCGCATGCTTACGCACGTTGGACAACGCCTCTTGCAGGATGAACAACACCTGAATCTGCAGGTCGGTCGGCAACGGCAAGCCATGGCCGGAGACGATGAAATCGACCCCCATCCCGGTCTGGCGTCGAAATCGGTCGATGGTCGCCTCCAACGCGCTCTTCAGGTCGCTTTCCTCCAACCGAGAACGGAAATTGTGCAACAAATCGCGCACATCGTCATAACTTTCCTGCACGCCGGTATGCAAGAGCGGCACCACCGCACGCGCCTCATCGAGCGCGCCGCGCTTGAGGGCGTCCTCCAGCATCTGCACTTGCAGATTCAAGAAGGACAACCCCTGAGCAATGCTGTCATGCAAACCTTGGGCCAGCAGATTACGCTCTTGCGTAATCGCCAGTTCCCGTTCGCTGGCCGCCAGCCGCAGACTCTCCAGCGCATTGCCCAGGTGGTTGCCGAGGCTATCGAGCAATTGCATGTCGCGCGGGGTGAAAAGGTGCGGTTCGCGGAAATACAGCGTGAAGAAACCGGTTTGCTGCTGGCGCGCGCGCACCGGAAAAGCCGACACCTGCGCGAAGCCGAGCCGGGCGCACGAAGCGGGAAAGCCGGCGGGCACGCCGGCGCGAAAATCCTGGATCACCGCGCTGTTGCTGCGCACCACCTGGCCGCACAGACAATCGTCGATCTGGCGGCATTCCGGGGCGGAGGCCAACGTATCGGGCAGATGATCCGCCGCCAGCAGGTGCGCCTGCATGCCGGTCGGATCGGTGACGCGCGCGCTGCACGCTTCGGCGCCAAACCAGCCGCGCAAGTGCTCGACAAAGCCTTGGCACAGCTCCTGCCCGTCGAAATTCTCGTTCAGCCAGGCCGTGGTGCCATACAACAGCGACAGCTCGCGATTCTGTTCATTGAGAATCGCGGTCTTGTCATCCACGCGCGCCTCCAGCGTGGCATAAGACTCCGACAGCCGGTCGGCCATATGATTAAAGCCCTGCGCCAGCTCGCCGAACTCGTCGCGCGTCTCCACCGGCAACCGCACCGACAGGTCGTGCGACGCCATGCGCCCCATCCCCTCGCTCAGGCGCTCCAACGGCCGGAAGATCAAGAGGAACATCAGATAGATTTGCGCCGTGCAGCCGGCGATGGCCATGGCGATCAACATCACCTGCGAGGTCTGCAGCATCAGCGTGCGCTGCTCGTTATAGTGTTCGACCAAATTGACCAGGCTGTCGATCTGCCCGACGAATTCGTCCGCGCGCTGGCGCATGGCGGCGCGGTCGAGCCGGGTTTCCCCGGCGAGCACGGCGCGCGCCGGCGGCAGAATTTCAGTTTCGTAGCGGCTGCGGATGCGGTCGAACGTTTCATGCACCACATCGTCGTGCGGCAGATAGAGCGGCCGCACCGGATCGCCCTCTTTCAGATCTTGCAGCGTGCGATCGAACAACGACAAGTCGCCAACGATGCGCTGGCGCAAGGCGGGTGTTGGCGTGGCGACGTATTCCTGCAGCGACAGGGCCAACCGGTAGGTCTGCTTGCGCAGACTGCCGGCGGCATTGATGGCGGCCGCACCGCCCTCCAATTGCCAGGACAGGTATAAGGTGGCGCCGATCGCCGTCAGCCCGATGAGGAGCGTGAGCAGCAGAAAACTAACGACGCGGGTGCTCAGCCGGCGCTGCGGCGACAAAATAGTGATTGACGGCATGCGATGCGCTCCGGTTTACCCGCCGGTCTGAGACATGAATCTCACGATTTTAGCCGGCGCTTCGACAAAATGGTGTTTTTCCGGTTTACGGCGAATCGCGGCGACGATTGCGGCGCAGAGCTCAGCGTCGTCGCACCCGGCGCGCAGCAATGGCCGCAGCGCGACTTTATCCTCCTGGCCCAGGCATAGATACAGTGTGCCCTCGACCGAGAGACGAACACGATTGCACGTCGCGCAGAAATGTTGACTGATCGGCGTGATCACGCCCAATTGCCCTTGCCCATCCGGCGTCTGCCAGTAACGCGCCGGCCCGCCGCCCAATTCGCGCGCGCTGGGCGCCAAGCCAAAACGGGCAATCAGCCCCGGCAGCACCGCCGACACCGGCAGGTAGTGGGCATTGCGCCCGCGCTCGCCCATGGGCATCACTTCGATCAGACGCAGGATGAAGCCGTGCTCAAAACAGAAGGCGGCCATGCGTTCGACTTCGCCATCGTTGACGCCGCGCATCAGCACCATGTTCAGCTTGATCGGCGCGAGGCCGGCGGCCCTGCCCGCCATCAAGCCGGCGATCACCGCATCCAGACTGTCCCGCCCAGTGACTTCGCGCATACACCCCTTGTCGAGCGAATCGAGGCTCACATTCAGGCGCGTGAGGCCAGCCTGACGCAACGCCGCGGCATGGCGCGCCAGCTGGGTGCCATTGGTCGACAACGATAGATCGCGCACGCCGTCAATGGCCGACAGCCGCTCCACCAGCGAGGGCAATCGCCGGCGCATCAGCGGTTCGCCGCCCGTCAGACGGAAACGTTGCACGCCAAGCGAGGCAAATGCCGCCACCACCCGCGCGATTTCGTCAAAAGTCAGCCAATCCTCCGGTTCGGCATAGCCGTCGAATCCCTTGGGCAGGCAATAGCTGCAACGCAGATCGCAGCGGTCGGTGACCGACAGTCGCAGGTAGTCGATGCGGCGCCCGTAGGCGTCATGCAGGCCGGCAGTGGCCATCGTGCGGGGTTCAATCATGGTGCGGCGCTCCTTGCCGTCAGTGTAGAGGCTGACGGCAGCGGAAACAGTCAGCCGGATGGCGAAAGCATCTAGTTCGAACGAACTAGCTTTTCTTTCCACCCCCAGGCGTCAGAAGACGTCGCCAAGTGCTGACCGATCTTTGCACCCGCCCGAACGCATGCCCGTGCACGGGATCTAGTCGCCCAGGGGTGCGCCGCATCCTTGTTCAAGAAAGGAAAGGGTAACGACATGCAGCACAAATCCATGTTGTGGATTTGGGCAGGGCTCGCCACCGCACCGGCCTGGGCCGAGACGGCCGCGCCTTGCCCATTCGCAAGCAACATCGAAATCCGTGGCGCGGTCTATCACGCCGCGGCGCCGGGCGGCGGCGAATGGATGGGCTTTGCGTCGCCGGGCCTACCGGTGCGGCGTTTCGACAAAGCCACTTTCATCGCCGAGCGGGATAACGCCCTCTACGGCCGGCAAGCAAAATGCAGCTACGAATTACAGCAGGTCGGCAGCATTGATCTTTTTCTCAACCCGCGCCAAAGCGAGCCGCCGCGCATTCGCATGGGTAATCAGAGCGCCTGGAAATCACGCGAGCACCCACTGGGCGTGACCTACTACGAGTGCCGTAAAAAGGACCCGTCTGCCTGCGCCTTTCTCTACACCCAGCCCTAGCGGAGCAACGCCATGGTAAAAGTAAAAATAGCCTGGCTAACGGCTTCCTTGCTGACGGTGATGACGCCGGCTTGGGCCGGATCGTCGGCACATTGCCCGGCCATTCGTGACATCAAGGTTCGCGGCATGCTTTACAGCGCGCGCGTCGATGACGGGGGCAAGTGGCTCGGCATCGCCGATGCCGGCTCGCGGGGGCGGGTCAAAACCTTTGACCGCGCCATCATTTACCCCACCGAACAGCCCACAGGCAAAGCCGGCGACACCCGGCGGCTTGAGGACATGCCGGCCCGTTTCGGCAAATGCAGCTACAACCTCGAACACGGCAGCGTGGATCTGCGCTTCAAACCGGCCACCCAACCCGTTGTCTTCGTCAGCCCACGGGCAACGGCCAGTTGGCAAAAAGAAACAGGCGCATTTGATTTCCGCTATTTCCAATGCCGGCAAGCCGACCCGACGGCTTGCCTCTTTGTCTACACGGACTGAACCCCATGAACATGGAAGGAGTTGCCATGAATAAGCCGCTCGCACTGGCGCTGTCTTGGCTATTGATCGCCGCACCAGCCTTAGCCGAATCGTCGGCGCATTGCCCCGCAATCAACGCCATCAAGATACGTGGCGGCGTCTACACCGCCCCCGTTGGCGACGGCGGAGAATGGCTCGGCATCGCCGCGCCGGGCTCTGGCGGCCGCGTGCAGCGCTTCGACTCGGCCATTCTCTACCCGGCGCAAGGCGGGCACCCGGCCCGCTTCGGCAAGTGCACTTATCGGCTGCAGACCGGCTTGGTCGGTCTGCGCTTCAAACCGGGCAACGCCGAGCCTGCGGCGCGGAGAGCCGGCGCCAACGTTTGGATACGTCAGGAGGGACCGTTCAGCTTGGTCTATGACGAGTGCCGCGAAACCGACCCCACGCAGTGCGCCTTCTTGTACACCGACTAGTATCGGCGGCGCGGCCCTAGCCGCGCCAAAGCCGTCAATTCTTTTCCAAGGCGTTGAATTTTATGTTTTTTTGTTTACGCAGCCGATAACAAACACACGCTTTAACGCCTGTTCATCCTGCCGCAGCCCCCATCGCGTACAACCAAATACACGCAACGCACTTAGCGCGCTTTTCAATAACGATATCAAGGAGTCACCATGAAAACCCGACTGATTGTCGCGATACTCGCCCTCTTTGCCGCCGGCATGCCGGTCGTCGCCGCCGCCTACGACAAAGACCATCCCGCGATGAACCACTGCACCCAGAACCAAGACGGCAGTCAAACCTGCTCAACGCATTGAAGAAAGAGCGATAACGCACGCTACCGGAACGCGCCGTAGCGTGCGTTCGCGAAGCAACGCACGACATCAAAATGATCAGGCCGCTCTTTTTCGGGTATCATTCCTATTCCCCTTTACCGTGTATTCACCGTGTATCAGCTCATCGTCTCCGACTTGGACGGCACGCTGCTTGACGCCAATCACAGTGTCGATCCCTATACCGCAGAAACACTGCAAGCCCTAGAAAATCTAGGCGTGTACCTGGTCATCGCCACTGGGCGGCACTTCCTTGACGTCGCTGGCATACGCGCCGCGCTCGGCGTGCGGGCCCACCTGATCACCGCCAACGGCGCGCGCATCCACGACCCCGCCGACCGGTTGATCTACCGCCGTGACATTCCGTCCGAACTCGTGCGGCAATTGGCGGACCCGGCTTTGTCGCGGGGCTGCTTGTTGAATTTTTATGTTGACGATGGCTGGCTGATCGACCAGCCTTGCCAGCGCTTGTTCGACGTGCACCGGGACTCCGGTTTCCAGTACCAGCTCAGCGACCTCACCCAGCATAGCGGCGAAGGCGTCGGCAAGGTGTTGTACATTGCGCCGCACGATCACCTGCTGACGGTGGAACAGCAGTTGCACCAGCGTTTCGGTGACGGCGCGGCCATTACCTTCTCCGCGCCGGACTGCCTCGAAGTCATGGCCCGCGACGTCTCGAAAGGCAGCGCGCTGCAGATCGTGCTCGACCAGTTGGGCATCGACGCCGCGCACTGCCTCGCTTTCGGCGACAATCAAAACGACATCGAACTGCTGCAAGTGGCCGGCCACCCCCGCGTCATGGGGAACGCGCATCCGCGACTGACGGCGCAACTGCCCGATGCAATGCGCATCGGCCACAACCACGAAGCCGCGGTCGCTCGCCACCTGCGCGAGCTGTTCAAGCTGCGTTAAGTCCCGGGCAAGTCTCAAGCGTCTCAACTTGGCGGCCCTGGGCCGCCAAGTCCGCTTTCTACTCTCTCTATCCGCGTAACGATCATGTCGGCCGAGGACCGGCCAAAGAAAAAGACGCCCGGGTTGCGCGCTTCTCACCAAAGATTTGCCTTGTACGACTACCCCGACGCACAAGGCAACAACCAGCGTATAAGAGCGAAGGGTTCCGGCGAGTAGCGCGCAACCTGGGCGTCCTCATTGGGAGCAACAGGTTACCAAACCAGGCCGGACCAGCCCGTGACATCGCGGCCGACCTGTTACGTCAAGCTTACGCCTGCGGCAGAAACTTGCACGGATTTAGTCTGAATTTGGCTATACAAACATGGGAAAAATTCTGAATATTTCTGAATGGCGTGCGATTTCCCTGCAAAAACACCCTTACTGCTCGCTGCAATAGAACTGAAAGTCTTCGTTGACCTGCACGTTGTACAGTCCGTCGGCAACGGGAGTAAACGTCATGGATCCCGTCATGCCGGGTTGCAGCATGGGGAATAGCGTCGACAGATCATCGCCGGTATCGTCGCGATAGCGCGACACGTTCCGGGTCAGATATTGAAAGCGCCCCCGGCCCAAATCCTGAAAGCGCGCGTCAATTTGCCGATGCAGGACGTGCAAGGCGCCATCCGATTTCCAATTCACGTTGAAAATCCATTGCGAGCCGGCGGCAAACACCATCAAGTGGCCCGATACGTGACTGGCGCCGTCTTGCCCGCGTGCGATAACCACATTGGCCAGGCAAGGATTGCGCGGCGCCAGCACGCGTCCGCCGGCGGGGTTGGCCCACCACAGCGTACCGGCCAGCAACGCTTCCAACACCAGAATGATCAGATATTTTTTTGCATTAGCGATACGCATGTTTCCGCCCCATCAGGCAGCGCGGTGGGGCACGCTAGGATGATGTAATTCTTACCGACCGCACGATAGTACACGTATCGGATGTTTTGCTGCTCCAGCCCAAAGCCGCGGTAGCGCGCCAATACGTCGGCCAAAGACATGCCAGGGTCCTTGTAGACGTACACCTTGATGTCGGTCATGGTGCCCAACAGGCGAAATCCGTTATCCGAGCGCAGCAGCAAGCTGCCGCACAAGAGCGCCATCAATAAGATCAACGCGCCCCACCACCAAGTGGGTAGCCGCCGCGGCGTCGGCGCCGCGTACCACGAGGCGACCTCCTGCACCAGCACCGGCGCGGGGGAGTCCGGGGCATCCGGCTCGCAGTCGGGATGCCATGGCTCGGCCTTGCCGACAAAAGCGACGCCGACACGCGGCAAGGTTTTGAGCAGATCAGCCGGCAGGCCTACCGCCTCAAACGCATTGCGCAGCCCTTTCACCACCTTGTAATAGTTGTTTTCCGTGACGATGACGCCACGCGAACCCCAGAGCAACGTGATGATTTCACGCTTATCCTGGATGCCGTCGAGAAGCGCGGACAGCAGGCGAGCCTCGTGCTCCTTCAGCTCGACATGCACATCCTGCTTGGAGAGATGTCTGCGCTGGCGGTCGAACAGCACCTGCCCTTCCAGCACAAACATCGGAGGAAAGTCATTTTGCAATGCCATGTATGTGTAGACGACCGCATGCCGGCGCTCGGGGTAGGCGACAACATCAGTCATTCATAAATTTCTTATACGCTAGATGGCGATTATACATGCCCCACATCACACGACCATGACTTAAATCGACCCGAGCGTATGCGCAGACAACCTGTTTAGGTCCGCTCGTCCAGCAAATGCTGCACGGCGCGGTTGAAGCAGTTCACCCAGTATTTGTCGAACTGATGATCCGCCGCGTTCACCTCCGCCGCGGCGCGCAACGTGGAGCGAGGCTGTCCGCGCGCGCCCTGCTTGACCATCACCGACTCGAAGGCATCCACGAGCGCCATGATTTTAGCGCCCGGCTCGATCTCATCCGCGAGCAACCCTTGCGGATATCCCGAACCATCCGGTTTTTCGTGATGGTGAAGCACGATGCGCGCCGCCAGATCCCAGCCCGGTATGCGCTGCAAGATTCCGGACGCCCATCCCACATGCTCGCGCATCAATGCCCGCTCGGCATCGTTCATGACACGGCTGCCGACCCATAGCGTTTCCGGCAGCAGCATCATGCCTAGGTCATGCACGTAAACCGCCGCGCGCAACTGGTCGGCGTCGACCGGCGAGCCGGCCAGCTGATTGGTCAACAGCGCCAACGTCAGATTGCGCTCGGTACGGCCGGTGAATAGCGACGAACGCCGCTCCAGTTGCAGCGCCAGTTGTTTGAAAAAAGCCAGATCGCCCGTTCGATCGGCGGTCAAGGCAGCCAGATCGGGCGCCTCGCCACGCGTTTCGTCCACACCGGTCAACGCATCGATCAGTTGGCCGCAGGCCCGCTCCAACTGGGGGGGCGGCAGCGACTTGAGCGCCTCCAGCGAGGCGGTCAGCTCTTTCAGATGCAAGCCGCCGGTCGGCTCATTCGCCGCCAGCGCCTCCACCGTTTGCTGCAAGCGGTCCGTCGACAGCAGCAGCACATCGGCCAGCCGGGGCGTAAAAGGCACCTCGCCCGCGCGCACCCTTGCCAGCAACGTTTCGGCGGCGTGGATGAACGGCACCAGGAAACTGAGCCGGCATAGACTGGCGTCGCCCTTGATATTGTGAAAGGTTCGAAACAGATCCGCCACGGCACCAGTGTCGCCCGGCTGCTGCCTCAGCAAGGCGACCAAGGCTTCGATATGCGGCGCATAATCATTTAAGGCATCGTGAAAGTCATGGAAACTGTCTTCATCCTCGATCAAAGTCGAGATTTGCTCGTCAGTCATGGCCCGCTCCGCGGCATTTGCCGGTCAATCAATCTATTTGAATTGCATGATAGCGGTTGGCATAACTCGTGCCTATAGGTTGCATAAAAAATGCGCCATAACGCGAGGCTCTTGCCGAAACCAACCGCCTTATACTATGTTCGCTTGAAATATTAATTTTAAAACCACAATGAATTCGACCCCTGATATCGCCGATTGCGCGAGCACCTTACGCAAACAGATGATGCTCCTGGTCCGCCGGCTACGCCGCGAGAGCACGCCACTAGAACTACCGCTAAGCCAATTGCTGTTGCTCAGCCGCATCGAGCAGTTGGGCGACGATGCCACGCCGACGGCGCTTGCCGAATATGAAGGGCTGCGGCCGCAGAATCTATCGGCACTCTTGCGCAAACTGGAGCAAATGGGGCTGACCTACAAAGAAGAAAACGCCAGCGACAAGCGTAAAAGCTGCGTACGCCTGACAGCGGCCGGACTCGGTGTCCTGACATCCAACCGCAGCAACCGGGATAACTGGCTCACCTTGGCGATGACCAGCACCCTGACGCCGGACGAGGTCGCCTTATTAAAGCAAGCCGGCCCCCTGCTGGAACGGTTGGCCGTGGCATTAGAACCACCCCGCGCCGAGCGGGGAAAATAGGCCATTAACCCTTTTACAATCATGGTTTAGCGTTATGCCACCATGACATGCCACGCACCTGTCAAAAATAAAGCTTGCATAGTATTCAAACCTTATGCATTATCCGTCCCTGCAGGATTTATCAAGTCGAAATTAGGATGGTCGTAGCTGACGAAAGTCTGTACCACGGATGCCTTTTCCCTTGATTTTCATGCGCTTGAATTTTTTATTTTTATGATGGGAATTACACATGGCAACGGGTACCGTTAAGTGGTTCAACGACGCTAAGGGCTTTGGCTTTATCACTCCGGACGAAGGCGGCGAAGACGTGTTCGCTCACTTCTCCCAAATCAAGGCCAATGGCTTCAAGACCCTGGCTGAAAACCAAAAGGTCAGCTTCGACGTCACCATGGGCCCGAAGGGCAAGCAAGCTTCCAACATTCAGCCGCTGTAATCATCGGCCGATAATGCTGGACAAGAACCCGGATTCGATCCGGGTTTTTTTACGGCTTGTCAAAGCACATTTCATTCTGCATGATGCCCCTTTAACCCCAAAGCCCCCGATTCCCGCCGCATGACCGATATCTTGCACACCATCCTGGCACGCAAGGACCAGGAAGTCGCCGAGGCGCGCACCCATGCGCCGCTCGAACAAGTCCGCCAAGCCGCCGAGGCGCGCGCCGCCGACCGGCGCGATTTTGTCGACGCGTTGCGTCTCCGTCATCGCCGCGGACAATCGGCGGTCATCGCCGAAATCAAGAAAGCGAGCCCCAGCAAAGGCGTCATCCGCGTCGACTTCGACCCGGCCGACATTGCCCGGCACTACGCCAGCCACGGCGCCGCCTGCCTATCGGTGCTGACCGACCGCGATTTCTTCCAAGGCGACCGGCGCTATCTGGAGGCGGCACGCGCCGCCTGCTCGCTGCCGGTGCTGCGCAAGGACTTTCTGGTCGACGAGTATCAGGTCTACGAAGCCCGCGCCATGGGGGCCGACTGCGTGCTGCTGATCGCCGCCGCGCTTGACGACGGGCGACTGCACGCGTTCCACGATCTGGCAACGGAGCTGGGCATGGCGGTGCTGGTGGAGGTACACGACGGCCAGGAGCTCGAACGGGCGCTCGCGCTTGCCACGCCGCTCATCGGCATCAACAACCGCAACCTGCGCACTTTCGCCGTCGATTTGACCACGACCCTCGATCTGCTGCCACGCATCGACGACGGGCGCATCGTCGTGACCGAAAGCGGCATTCTGGCGCCACAAGACGTGCGCCTGATGCGCGAACATCAGGTGATGACGTTCTTGGTCGGCGAAGCCTTCATGCGCGCCCCAAACCCGGGCGCGGCCCTCGGCGAGCTCTTCGCACTGGATTGATTGAGTGGGCGTAGGGTGCACTCGCCGAAGGCAGTGCACCACCGACACACGCAGCGCCAGGCACCCTCTCTTTTGCGCTAATAATCGAACCCAAGGTACATATAGCCGATCGGACGACCGCCGCGCGCCGACCCCACACCGACGAAGAAGGGCCCGAGGATGGTATCCGCGCCCAAGAATAGCGAACCGCCGGGCAGCCATTCGGTATCCTGATCGCCGAAATTGCGCCGCCAGACCTTGCCCATTTCCAGCGACGCGCCGGCATACAGCCCCGAGCCCAGCGCCGACGGCAGCGTGGCGGCGCGCCAATACACCATGGCGCGCGCCAGCCCCACCTTCTCGCCATAGAGCTCGTCCTGCTGATAGCCGCTCAGATTCAGGAAGCCGCCGAGAAACTGCGGCGTATTAAAGTGATTGGGGTCGGCAACATCCAAATTTCCCTTCAGCTTGCCGGTAAGGCGCCAAGTGACGTCGCCGAAGGTCGTCGCATTCTCCGCCGTCAGCCCGTAGTAGCGCGTGTTGACGCCGGTCCAATCCGGCATGCCGTAGCGCAAGTTGCTGTCGAAGAAATAACCGCTGCGCGGCCAGCGCGGATTGTCGAACTGATCGGCTATCGCCGACAACTGCAAACCGGCTTCGGTGGTCTTCTGTTCAAGCCACGATTGAGAAGGCTGCAACTGTCCCATATTGACGCTCGGATCGTACTGCACCCAATAGGGGCCGCCGCGCAACTGCCCGTATTTTCCCAGCGCCACACCGGCATCGAGCGCCCCACCCGACTCGGACAAGTCGAGTTGGGCATATTTATGGTGATTGTCGTCAAAAAATGGCCAGGCGACCTGCTGATAGTTCGCCCGCGCCGCCACGAACATGGGGCTGTCGAGACCCAGCGGCTGATAGAACTCACTGCGCACCGCGGTATCCGTGCCGAGCTGCACGTCGTTTCGCCAAGTGGCGCCGTACGCATTAAGCCATGTGGACAACGACGAGGCGAGGAAATTGACGCTGGAATCGCCCGTGGTACTGCTCTTCAAGTTCATGCCAAACCGCAGATAGGTCGGTCCGACCGCACGCTCGACCGGCAGCACTTGCATGACGCTCCGTCCATCGATGTCCTGGATACGATAGGACAGGCTGTCGTAATCGCCGCCGGCAAACAGTGAGCGCAGCTTCTGCCGTGTGCCGTCCAAATTGCCGGCTTGTCCATCATCCTGACCCAGCGCGCTCGCCAAACGTTCAGCGTTGATATGACCGGCAACAGGGCTCACCACCTCGATGCGGTCGATCTTGGGCGGCGCCGGCTCAGTCAGGCGGTTGTGCCAGGCTTGATAGGCTTCGGGCGGCACCGACCAGGCCTTGAGGCGCTCGCGCACCGGAGCCACCGCCGCCGCGCCGCGGGCGATGATCGCCTGGTTATCGGCGAACGATGCCGACGAGTAGCCGTTCAGATCAGGCCGGATCACGATATCCTGGTCATCGAGCAGCGCCTTCTGCTGACGCACGTTGCGCGTGACCAGCAGATTGCTGGTTTGCGCCAGCACATCGAACAAGTTGTGGATCTGGTCGGTCTTCATCAGCGGCGTGCCGACGTCCACCACGATCACATGATCGGCGCAGCGATGCTTCAAGTCCTCGATCGGCAGATTGCGCGCCACGCCGCCATCGATCAGCAGCCGCCCCTGATCGGAGACCGGATCGAATAGTCCCGGCACCGCCATGCTGGCACGCAGCGCCGTGGCGAGCGAGCCGTGGTCGAACACCACTGCGTCGCCGTTGGACAGATCGGTCGCGACCGCGCGAAAGGGGATCGGTAGATGATCGAAGCTATCGACCGTCCGGTCGCGGGTCAGTTGCCGCAGATAGAGGTCGACGTCTTGCGAATTAATGGCGCTGCGCGGCACGCGGAAAACCCCGTCGTGCACCCCGAAGGTAATGTCGAAATAATTTCGGTAATCGTCGTTCTTGCGCTCATAGGGCACTTGGGCCCGGTCGGGCTTACCCGACAGCATGGCATTCCAATCGGCGTCCTTGAACGACTGCTGCATCTCGTCCAGCGGCAGACCGTTGGCATACATGCCGCCGATCAGCGCACCAGCGCTCGTGCCGGCGATACAGGCGATGGGAATGTGCAACTTTTCCAGCTCGCGCAGTACGCCCAAGTGCGCGAATCCGCGCGCGCCGCCAC
>Ga0213872_10000925_pt1 | contig 20800 bp, 20 predicted proteins | sample VelepicomBERX_R2_FD_160071 | JGI IMG/M metagenome (GOLD analysis project Ga0213872, IMG submission 160071) | Rhizosphere microbial communities from Vellozia epidendroides in rupestrian grasslands, the National Park of Serra do Cipo, Brazil - RX_R2 | ecosystem: Host-associated > Plants > Roots >...
AAGCTGCTTGTACTGGAACGTTTCTGCTGCGCCGCAAGTACCGCGCATCGGCTTTTGATCGAATCAGACAAATTCTGCAAATACGTCCAAGAGTTTTCTCGCGCCGTTGGGGATGATCGACACGCTCCCCGGTCACAGCGACGGGCTCGGTGGGAGCGGACGGAAACCGGCTGCTCCCTCCCTGGCACCCGTTTCCGCGGCCTCCCCGGGCAATTCCCCATCCTGCCGGGCAGGTCTCAAAGCTGCCCCGGAGCCCCCCCCAACGCTCCGGGGCAGCTTTCTTTTCCGAACTCAGGCCCGTCGAGCGGGCGTTCAGAGCGCCGCGCGGCGCCAGGCGCCGGGACTGACGCCGACATGGCGCGAGAAAACCCGGGTCAGATGGCTCTGGTCGGCGAAGCCGCAGGCCGTGGCGATCTCCGCCAGGGTTCGCCGGCAGTCTCGCATCATCTCCTGGGCAACCTCGATCCGCCGGCGGGTCAGCCATTGATGCGGCGCCTCGCCGGTGACGTGGCGGAAGGCGCGGGAAAAATGGCTTGCCGAAATTCCGCATTCCCGCGCCACCTGTTCGAGGGATAGATCTCCCTCCAGATTGGCCATCAGCATGGTCTTGGCCCGGCTTTCCTGCCAGGGCGCCAGCCCGCCCCGCGCCGCCGGACGGACAGAACGCATCCCCCCATAGGTCCTGGCGACATGGGCGCCGGCCGCCAGCATGACATGATCGATAAACAGGCTGCTGGCGCATTGGGGTGTCTCGAAGACCGGCAGCAGCGAGGCCGTCAACGCCCGCATGACCCCGTCATCGACCCCGGTTCCCGGCGTATAGCTCAACTCGCCGACCGGCCGCGCGCCCACATTATCCGAAATGGCGTCGAGCGCCTTGCGCGGCAGATAGAAATGCACCGTGTGGAAGGGGCTGTTGATGCGGAAGGTCGGGCTGCGCTTCAAATCATAGATGCAGGTGCTTCCCTGCGGCAGACGCGCGACCGGCAGCGGCCGGTCCTCCTCCCAGCATTCATGGAGCGGGTAATCCCGCATCTGCGTCGCCACCAGATAGGCGTCTTCGCGCGGGATCGGATCGGACATGCGAACCACGGGCCGCTCGGCGCGGACTTCGGTCACCGCGATCTCGGCCGCCAGCAATTTCCGCGATACGAAAGCCGAGACGCTCTCCGCACTCAGACATTCGCCTAACCGTCTTCCATAAGCCGCCGTTTCCAACATAGCTCTCCCCCTCACGGACAAGCTGCGAACGCGAATTTATCGGGTAATACGGGAATGCCTTTTATCTATCCTATTTTTGATCACCATGCAAACATAATTATCGCGGAAAGTCACCACCCGCCCCTTCGCAGAGCGCAGAATTTCATATTATTCGCAAGATTTGTGCAATGATGGCCGCATATTTTGATCGACATGTGTATATATATTCGCCTGAAGTCTTGGTGGAAACATTCCAATCCCGGCTGCCCCATACAAGATTCCATCGTTGGAATTGCTCAAGATCGCGGGGTTTCAGAAACCAGTCGGAAGGAATGGACGGATGGCGGGCTGGCGAGACCGCGACGCCGATCTGCGTCTCGGTTCCTACAGATTCAGGATCAAAGGGGTGTCGCGCTTCGATCCCGGCGATCCCTACCACCTGGCCGTCGCGCTGAGCTGGCCGCAATTCTTCGCGGTCCTGCTGGCGCTCTATCTGTCGGTCAATCTGGCCTTCGCCACACTTTATTGGCTGGTGCCCGGATCGGTGGCGAACGCGCGGCCGAACAGCTTCGCCGACGATTTCTTCTTCAGCGTCGAAACCCTGGCTACCGTCGGCTATGGAGAGCTTTATCCGACCTTCCCGGTGGGCCGCGCCATCGCCACCGTCGAAATCGTCTGCGGACTGGCCTTCACCGCCATCATGACCGGCCTGACCTTCGTCCGCTTCTCGCGGCCGCGCGCCAGGATGATCTTCGCCCCGACAGCCGTGGTGGCCACCCATAACGGCAAGCCGACGCTCATGGTGCGATTGGGCAACGGCCGGGCGTCGGTGCTGACCAACGCCTCGGCCCAGCTCAACGTCCTGATCAGCCAGTCCTCAGGCGATGGGCGCCCATTCCGCCGCGCCCAGGAACTCAGGCTCGAGCGCTCCCACGTCCCCATCTTCCCGCTCTATTGGACGATCATGCATGTGCTGGACGAGGACAGCCCGCTATTCAAGGTCGACGCCGAACGGGCCGAACAGCTCGACATACAATTGTTCGTCACCTTCGAGGCGCGCGACGCGACGCTCGCCACCGAGATCCATGAGATCCACAATTATGACGCACGCCGGATCCGGTTCGGCGCGCGCTATCGCGACATCTTGTCAGGCAGCGAAGAAGGCCTCGCCCTCGCCGATCTGAGGTTGCTCGGCGAACTCGAACCCGACGACAGGGATGCTCCCGAACAGGGCTGGTCCGAACAGGAGATTTGAACCCGGCCGGGCCGGGGCTCATTCGAGCAGCGCGGCGGTGCGCCCGATCCGCTGCTCGGCCAGCGGCGCCGCGAAACCGGCGATCACTCCCCGGGCAGTCTCGATATGGCCGGCCGCGGCTTCGGCCCGGCCTTCCGCCAGCGCCACCCGCGCATTGGTCTCCCAGGCCAATCCCCGCCACGTCCTCTCTTCGGTGGCGTCGGCCAGCTGAACGAAGCGATCCGCATGGCGCCGGGCATCGCCCAGGCGCCCCGCGGCGAGCGCCAGGTCCGCCTGCCCCCATTCCAGCAGGATACGCCAATACCAGTCGAAAATGACCGGCTCGCGCCGCATGCTGTCTTCCACTTCGGATAGCAAGGGTTCCGCCGCCGCTTCGTTGCCCAGCCCGGCTTCCGCCAACCCGGCCAGCAACAGACACATGCGGCGCTCCGCCGGCAGCAGCTCTTGCGACAGAACCTCGCGGCACAAGGCGGCTAGGCCCGCGAAATCGGCGCCGTGGAACAGCAGCAGCCCCCGATAGAGCCGCAGCATGATCGCGGCATAGCCGTGCCCGTTGCGGGCGAACAGGGCGAGCCCGTGCTCGAACTCCCGCTCCGAGTCCTCGAACTTGCCAAGATGGAGATGCGCCCAGGGCACCCCGACATGCCTCATCCAGACGGCGCGCTCGACATTGGGCGCCAGGCTGTCCTCGGAAAAATCGAACAGCGCCTGATAGCCCCGGCTCACTTCGTCGATGGCATCCTGATAGCGGGAGGAAAGCAGTTTGATCATGCTGTATTCGGTATGCGCCCAAGCGGCGGCGGCGCGATCCGTTCCGGCGTCGAGGATCGCCAGCGCCGCCTCGCAGTTCCGCCGATCGGTCTCGTCCCACCCGCGCGCCCAGATCCGCCAGGTATGGCCGCTGACCCGGGTTCGGGCCTGGCATTGCTTGTCGCTCTGGCGGTCGCTGAGCGCCAGCGCCTGGTCCAGCACCTCGACGCAGCGGGTCTTGTCGCGCCACCCCACCGCATAGGCCAACCCCAGCAAAGCGCGCGCCTGCGCATCGATCTGGCCGGAGGTCTCGGCGGCATTGGCGAACCGGCGATAGGCGTCGGCGGCGCGCGGATCGTGCGTCGCGGCGAAGATCGACGCCTCGCATTCCAGGATCTCGAGCTCCATCGACAGCCGCGCCGCCTGGGGCAGATGGATCGCCAGGGCGCCGGCGCGTTTCAGGATCTCGAGCACCTCCAGATGCGCGAAGCGCTGCTTCGCCGTCCGCAGCGCGACACGCAGATAGGACAGCGCCCGGGCCCAATCCTCGGCCGCCGCGAAATGCTGGGCCAGTTCCGAGGCGATCGCGCTGCGGCCCTCAGGCGGATGGGCGGCCTCCAGCGTTTCGCCGATGGCGCGATGCAGCCGGGCGCGTCGCAGCGGACCCTGGCGCTCGATCAGCACCTGGCGATAGACCACATGCTGGAACGCATAGACCGGCCCGCCGCCCTCGCGGCGGATGAAGCTGTCCTTGCGGCACAATTCCTCGCAGACATCCTCGAACGCCTCTGCCCCCATGCCGGCCGCCGCCGCCGCGATCCTGGCGCTGAAGGTGGCGCCGACGATGCAGGCCGCCTGCAGCACGCGCCGCTCATCCTCGGTCAGGCGCTGGATGCGGTTCTCGATGACTTGGCTGAGCGTCAGGGGAACGTCGAAATCGACCTCCGCCAGCGCCCCCTGTACCCGCCAGCCCTGCGCCATGCGGTCGATCAGGCCGAGTTCCTGCAGATGGTCGAGCGTCGCCGTCATGAACAGCGGATTGCCGCCCGACCGCTCGCGCACCAGGCGCGCCAGCCCGTCGGATGCCTGTTCCAGATAATCGGCCACCGCCTGCTCGCTCAGGGGTTCGAGAACGATCTCGCGGCAGAGTTTGCGCAGGCGCAGGGCCTGGCTCAATTGCTTGACCGGATGGAAGTCGGCGACCGCATCCTCCGGCCGATAGGTGGCCACCACCATCAACCGTGCTCCGCATCGCCGGCGCGCGATGGCCGACAGCAGATCGACGGTCGAATAATCGGCCCAATGCATGTCCTCGAAAGCGATCACCAGGGGCCGGCGCTGCGACAGCGCCTCCAGAAGCTCGCAGATCTCGCGCAGCATGCGCTCCTGCCGGGCACCGAAGGCGTCCTGCTGCAAAGGCCGGCGCTGGTCAAGCGGAATATGGGCGGGCAGCTGGATGGCCCAGGTCGGCGCCAATTCGACCAGTAACCGGCGGGCATCCGCTCCCATCGGGCCTTCGCAAAGCCTGGCCAGCGCTTCGAGCACCGGATAATAGGGCTCGGTCCCGCCGAATCCCTCGACGCACTGGCCGCGCGCCACGGCCAGCCCGTTCCGGCAGGCCGGCTGGGCGAGAAATTCCTCCAGCAGCGCCGTCTTGCCGATCCCCGGCTCGCCGATGACGAACACCACTTGCGCCTGCCCGGCCAGCGCATCGCGCAGGCTGTCCTGCAAGTCCGCCATCGGCCTGGATCGCCCCACCAGCACCGGGCGGTGTTCGGTCTCGCAGCGCTCCGGCGGCGCGGCCCGTCCATCGCCGACCGGCGCGATGAAGCGATAGCCGCGTCCGCGCACGGTCTCGATGAAGCGCGGCGTCTCGGCGCGGTCGCCCAGCGCGCTGCGAACCGTCAGAATGTGGCCTTTGACCACCTCCGGCTGGACATGGACGTCCGACCATAAGGACTCCAGCAATTCGTCATGGGTCACCAGACGGCCCGGATGCTCGACCAGATAGCGCAGCAGATCGAAGGCGCGCGGGGCCAGCGCCACCCGTTCGTCGCGCCCCTCGTCGGAGGCGCGCCACAGGCATTGATTGACCAGATCGAGCCGGTAAGGCGGGAATTCCCTCATGATCCTCTCAGCAGGCGTCAGATGAGGCCAAGGCCTTGCGCCTTTGCAACCGCCTCGGCGCGCGTCCCGGCGCCGAGTTTGAAGAAGATGCTCTTGATGTGAGATTTGACTGTTTCCGGGGCGATCTCAAGAGCCTTCGCGATTCCCTTGTTCGACTGGCCGAGGCCGATCAGCCGCACGATGTCGCGTTCACGCTCGGTCAGCATGGATGGGAGCCGAAAAGACTGCCCCGCCGCCGGACGGCGCGCGCCGAACTGGGTCAGCAGGCTTTCGACATAGGGAAGCATCTCCCGCTGGCCGTCATCGACGCGATGATCCAAGCCGTGAAACCGCCGCAGGGCATCGCACAATCTCGCTCCGCCTTCGAGAAAACTGCTGCAGAGGCCGGCGATGGCGCCCAGTTCGAGGGCGTCGGTGAGGATGGCGATCGCCTCGTCCTCTTCATCCAGCGCCATCAGGGCATCGACCAGAGACAGACCGATCTGCACGCGAAGATACAAATTCTTGCGGGACAACGCCTCATATTCAAGCTGGCGAAGGGCAGCAACCACAGCCCGGGACGGATCCTGGGCGAGATCGATGCGGCAGCGGCCTAAAGCGGCGTAGCGCTCGATCTCGCGCTGGACCGAGCCGTCGCGGGACGCGCGACGCTCGGCGAGCAGCGCCAGCCGCTCGGCAAAGGGCTGCGCCTCGGCCGGGCGGCTATGCTGCAATATCAAATCGAGCCGTTCGGCCAAGCTGGCCGCCACCAGCCGGGGCCATCCCCGCCTCTCCCCCAGAACCTCGGCCTCCTGCAGGATGATCATGGCGTAGAAAAGCAGGCCGCGGCGCGCGGCGATGCGCGCCAGGACGGCATAGGCCCGGATGGCGCATTCGACAGTGCCCGCCGCTGCGATGACCGGCAGACGATTGTCCAGCAACGTCTCGGCCTGGTCGAAGCGCCCCTCTTCATACTCGATCTGGGCGAGCAGGCTGGCGGGCAGCGCGGCGACGGCGGAATTGTGCCCGAACCGCTCCTCCGCCAGCGTCAGCGCGTCCGTGGCCAACCGCCTCGCGGTCGGAAACCGCAGACGGTCGATATCGATGGCCGCCTCGATCGACAGATCGTAGATCGCCGCCAGCACATCCCGGCGGCGGATCGCGACACCAGCCGGACGCCGGGCGATGGCGTAGACGCTCTTGACGTCGCCCAGCTTCCAATAGCCGAACCGGCAGAGCGTCGAGGCGACACCGGTTACCGAGCGAGGCCAGCCCTGCCGGGTGCAGGACAGGGCCAGCGACAGCGCGTTGTATCCTTCGTCCCGCAACGCCACGCCGACGGCCCGCAGCAACTCGATCTGCTCGCGGTTCCGACGCGACACCTCCGGCGCCAGCTCCGCCACAGTGGATTCCGCCAGCGCGACGAGGCCAGACGCCTCGTCGTGGCGCAACGACAGGGTCGCCTCCCAGGCCCGCCCAATCACGAGGGCGAGGGGCTGCGGACTTTTTCCAGCTGCGACGGTCACAGAGTCAGGGATATCCTGGGCAAGCACCGCAACCTCTCCGCCTAACGCCCCGTTTACCGGGGTCAATGCCAAAAGGCGAAGACTAGGGAGAGCGCTCCGTTCCGTCGTGATGATCCGGTAATAGTTCGGTAGTCGTTGGGTATTTTTTTGGTTTTGACGATTGCGCCCGCGACGTCTTCCCTCCCCCGAATCCCCAGCCCGAGCCCCCCATTGAGGGGATGTGAGCGCCCGCCCAACCCGCGCACCCTAAGGCCCGTCGCCCAATAGTCGCCCGAGAAGAGATGTCGCGGGATCGAACCCGCCTGTGGGGGAATGTATCGTGGATCGCCTTTTGTCCGATGACGGGCCGAAGATTGACCGGCCAGATCTCGATACCGACGGCGATGCGCCGACGCCGGTGGTCGAGCGCACGACTCGCTCGCTTCTCGACGAGTTGAGGTCGCTCTATGTCTGCCTCAATGCCGGCAGTGCCCGGCAAGCCGACAGCCTGGCCAAGGCCCACGACCTCATCCGCACCGCCCGGCTGACCTTGGGCGGCGGCGACGCGGTGGCTCTGCTGAACCGGCGAGTGCCCGGGCTGCGCAGCGGCGGGCTGGCGGACTGGCAGCTGAAAGCGGTCGATGCCCTGGTGATGCGCAATCTCGAAGAGCGGCCGAGCGTGGTCGAGCTGGCCGCGGCGGTCAGGCTCAGCGTCAGCCATTTCTCGCGCACCTTCCGCCTGACCTGCGGCATGTCCCCGATGGAATATATGACCTACACACGGATAGAGGCCGCGCGCCTCCTCTTGCTGCACGAGGATCTGTCCCTGCGCGAGATCGCGCTGCGCTGCGGCTTCACCGACCAATCGCATTTCTGCCGCGTCTTCCGCGCCGCCACCGGCCGCGCCCCCAAGCAATGGCGCCAGGAACATTCCCTGGGGGCGCCGCGCGGCTGAGGTTTAGAGCCGCTCCAGCAGCGACTTCACCACGCCCTTGCCTTCTTCGGCGGTCAGCGGCTTGACCACGAACTCGACGATGCCCAGCGCCTTGCAGGCGTCGATCTGGCTTTGCTTGGCCAGGGACGACAGCATGATCACCGGCGTCGCTTGATCGGCGGCGCGGATCTTGGCCAGGGCCTCGTCGCCATTCATGTTCGGCATGACGATGTCGAGCACGATCAGGTCGGGCCGGTCGGCGGCGTGGCGCTCGACGGCCTGGGCGCCGTCTTCCGCCTGGATGACGCCTTCATAGCCGAGGTCGTTGAAGATCCGGGTCATGGCGATGCGGATGATCTTGGAATCGTCCGCGATGAGGATTTTGGCGTCCCGCTTCAGCATCAGGCGGCTCCGGTCTTGGCGTGGAGAAGATAGTTGAAGTAGAAGCGGCCGGCGCCCTCGGTATGGATCGGGACGCTGACGATCTCTTCGACGCTGTGCATCAGCTCGTTCATCTGCTCGGTGTCGCGGATGAAGAAGGGCGGGGTGAACCGCACGCCGATGTCGGACTCCTCGAGGGCCCGCGTCGCCAGGCCGATCAGGGTGTTGCCCCATTCGGCCAGGGCATCCCGGACATCCTCGGTCAGATCCGCTTCCTGGCTTGGTTCGCCCAGCATGCTGGCCAGCACGCGATTGCCGAGTTCGAGCGCGGTCTCGGGATAAAGATGCAACAGCACCTTCCCGGGGATCGTGCCGGACACTTCGGTGGCGATGGCGTATCCCTTGAAGCGGAACTTCTCGATATCGTCCTCAAAACCTTCCCCAGTCTGCGCTTCCAGCTGCGCAAGCTGTTTCAGGGATCGAATGGTTTCGGCGGCGAAAGGCGCCAAAATCCGTCCTTGCAGCTCGTTGAGATTCATAGGTCCCCCACTTGGATGCCCGAAGCAGAATTGTCCACATGGGCGATTGTAAATGTCAAGTTACGAGGGTTTGAAAACGACGCGCCATACGTGGCATCGTTGTGACGACAATTAATATATCCATGTCATTCAACGCATTAAACAATAGCAATAGAAATAATCCATTAGTTTAAATTCAGCCACAAAACGAACACGCTTAGTTGTATATCTAAAAAAATAAAGAACAGTTAGATTTTCGGCGTCGCTTAAAACGATTTAGGAAATCTAATGAGTGATTTCCAATATAAGGCCGCCTTTGCAGCGCCAGGCTCCATATCTTCATCGTGGCTCGATAAAACGACCGGCGCCACTTTGGCGGGCATCGCTTCGATCCTGCTGCTGGAACTGGCGGCGACGCTGGCCGCGACCGGCGGCCATCTCGCCTATGTGATCGAGGCGCCCTATGTCCACCTCACCCTGGCCGAGCAGATTCTGCACGGCCATTACGGCCTGACCCCCGAAGAGGCCGCGGCCCCCAGTTCCACCATTCTCTATCCCTTCCTGCTCGCCGCGCTGGCGCCGCTGCGGCTGGGTACGGCGCTTCCGCTGGCGATCAACATCGCCGCCACGCTATCGGCCGGTGTCGCCGCCCTGCTGCTGGCCGACGAATGCGGCGTGCCGCTGCGGAGCGTAGCACCCGCGCGAATCTTCGCTCTCGCGGCGAGCGTGACGCTGGCGCTCAATCTGGCCGGGCTGGCCTTGACCGGGCTGGAGCACTCGCTGCATGTGTTCTGCTCCATCCTCTACCTGCTCGGACTGGCGCGCTTCGTCCGGCGCGGCCGCTGCGACTGGTGGTGGTTCCTGTGCATCATCATCCAGCCGCTGATCCGCTTCGAGGGCGCCGGCCTCCTCCTCGCGGACATCCTCATCTTCGCCTATTTCCGCCGGTTCGATTACGCCTTGGCGGTCATGGCGATCGGCGTCGGGCTGGTCGGAGCCTATTCCCTGTTCCTCTATCGGCTGGGATTGCCCCTACTGCCCAGCTCCGTCCTGTCGCGATCGGAATGGTCGAATACGGCGATCGCGGAGCAATCGGGGGCACTTGCCGTGCTGATCGCCATCGCCCGCAATTTCTATCGCAATCTCAACAGCTTCGGCTCCGCCCAGATTCTCGGCGCGGTCGCGCTGGCTTGGCTGTGGCTGGGGACGCGCTTGAACAGGGAACGGCCGGCCGTTGCCGGCCAGCGGGACCGGATCAGGTTCATGCTGGTTTTCTTTCTCGCTTTCGTCAGCCTGGCGCAGCTGGCCGGCGGAACCGTCGGGTGGACGCCGCCCCGCTATGAGGCCTATGTGCAGGCGATCGACCTCTGCGCGCTCGCCGTCATCTTCGGCGACGCCGTGTCGGCCTGGTGCCGCAGGGCGAATTGGCTGCGGGTCGGCTTTTCCGCGACCGCCCTGCTCCTGATCTTTGGCGGTTATGCGACGCAGACCCTGGTGGCGCCGGCCATGGCCCGCGCGGAATATCTCGGCCCGCTGCAGCTGCATCGGTTCGTGACCGATTTCTATCGCGCTCCGGTCGCCACCGACCAGCTGGGCGACGTCAATTTCGACAATCCCTATTATGTGCTCGATCTGTCGGGCCTCAGCACCGAATCGGTGCGCCAGGCCAGGGCGACGGCACGCTCGGCCGAGTGGATGGACGGATTCCTCGCCGATCGCGGCATCGATCTGGCGATCGTCAACAGCGCGGATACGCCGAGCGTGCCGGCCGGATGGAGCAAGGTCGCCGAGCTGCACGTCGCGGCGGGCCGGGCGGCAAACCGCATTCTCTTCTATTCTCGCCGCCCCGAGGCCGCCGCGACGATCGCCGCCGCCCTGGCCGGCTTCGCCGCCACCCTGCCCCAAGGCGACCGCCTGATTTGGGCGGGAGATCGATGATGGCCTCGCCCCCGACCTCGACCGGCCTGATCGCGCCGAGCAGCCGCCTGCTCGCTTATTGGCGGATCGCGCGAACCGATCATTGGATCAAGAACGCCTTCATGCTGCCCGGCGTGGCGGTCGGCCTGTTGTTTCTGCGGCCGCCGGCCGGGCCGCTGGTGTGGCATGTGCTGCTCGGATTGCTCAGCCTGTGCCTGCTCGCCTCGGCCAACTACACCATCAACGAATATCTCGACGCCGAATTCGACCGCTTTCACCCGGTCAAGAAATTCAGGGCCGGCGCGATGGGGCTGCTCGAACCGAAATGGGTGATGGCCCAGTATGCCGGGCTCGCCGCGGCAGGCGCGGCGCTGGCCTATCTCGTCGGCATCAATTTCGCCATCATCGGCGCCATCCTGCTGCTGATGGGCATCGTCTATAATGTCCGGCCGTTCCGCACCAAGGACCGCGCCTATCTCGACGTGCTTTCGGAATCGGTGAACAACCCGCTTAGATTGCTGATGGGCTGGTTTGCCGTAGTCAATACGGGCTTCCCGCCGAGCAGCACCCTGCTCGCCTATTGGATGGGCGGCTGCTTTCTTATGGCGATCAAACGCTATGCCGAGTATCGCAGCATCGACGACCGCGCGCTCGCGGGCCTCTATCGCCGGTCTTTCCAGTTCTACACGGAGGAAAGCCTGCTGGTTTCGGCTTTCTTTTACGCCATCTGCTCATCCTTCTTCCTAGCGGTGTTCCTGATCAAATACCGCATCGAGCTGCTGCTGATCTTCCCATTGCTGTCGGCCATGTTCTCCTGGTACCTGGCGATCGGCCTCAAGGAAGATTCCGCGGCGCAGGCGCCGGAACATCTGTTCGTCGAGGGCCGTTTCCTGAGCTTCGTCCTCCTGATCGGCGCGGTGAGCTTCCTGCTGTTCAAGGTGACCATCCCGCCGCTCCACATCCTGCTCGATCCGATCAACATTCAGTGAGGATGGGCGAGAACAAGGGATCGTCATAGCGGCGGAAGGTCTGCCAACCGTCGATGGGCTTGCTTGACCTAAGCAATATTCTCGCACCAGCCCGTTGGGCGGCCAGGCCGTCGCGATCGTGCCGGTCGCCGATCAGGAGTGTCTGTCCGGGCGTCACTCCCGCCGCCGCGATGAGGGATTCGAGGCCGCGCGGATGCGGTTTCAAATAGCCGATGCCCGGATCGGGGGCGCACGCCACGAGGTCGGCCGAGAGGTCCAGCGCGGCCAGCTTCGCCTGAGCCGGATAGTCTGAGAAAACGCCGATGATCTTGCCGCTGCGCCGCAACCCCGCGAATAGGGACGGCAGACCGGGATATCGGCAGCGGGCGAGATAAGGCAGCGGCCGGGTTTCTATCCATTCGGCCACGACCGCCCGCACCACCTCAACCGAACAACCGGCCGCCGCGGCGGTTTCGGCGACCAGGACACTCTCGAAATCGCCGGCCTCCCGTTCGCCCAACCGCTCCCGGATCCGCCTGTAGGCGGCGACCACGGCTATGAAGCGAACGCTGCGCCGCGCCACGGCGCTAAGCGCCATGTCGCGGGCCATGCGCACCCTTAGCGATCGCTGATCGTATAAGGTGCCGTCGACGTCGAAGACGACCAGCGTGATGTCTTCCCAGTGGATCATCGCCTCCGCAGTCTATTGCCGATCGCTCGGCGGGACTTGTGCCATTTTCGAGGCCTGGGCGAGCACCCGCTTGGCGTCCTGCAGGAGCAGGTAGACAGAGACCGCCAGCAGCACGAGATCCTTCAGAAGAAAGGCCGTATTGATGGTCATGGCCGGAAAGCCCCCGGCACCGGCATCCCAGCCGTCAGGCACGAACGGGAAGACCGTGACGGTAGCGATGAAGGTGAACGTCGAACCGATCGCGCCCAACATGCCCGCTTTCTTGTTCCAGAAACCCAGCAGCAAAAGCGAGCCGAAGGTCCACTCGGATGCACCCAGGAAAATAGCGGTGCCGTGGATGCCCAAAACCGGAATGGTCCAGAAGATGAAGGGGCCATGGGTGATGATCGGCAGCAATCCCCGGATCTCCGCCTCGAACCATTTGTCGTAGCCGAACCAAGCGAAGATGACGACCATTGCCGCGCGGAGCAGGTGGTAGTCGAGGTCGTTTTTCAGAAGGCCGGAGCGGCCGAGAAGCTTAGCGATAGCATTCATGTGATCTCTCCTCAACGAGGCGTGATGACGATGAACGCCACTTTAAGTCGCACGCATGAGATTTATAATTCAATAAAAACTCAATTACATGCTCATTCGTCTCATATTGAGGATTGGCCGAATCGTCGACGGCGCGTTAAGCTGGCCACCGGCACAAACGGTAGCGGCTTTCCTCCTGGGAGTTTTCACGATGTCGAATTCATCTGGCGCTGCGGGACACATCACCGGTATCGGCGGCGTCCTCTTCAAGGCCAAGGATCCCAAGGCGCTGTCCGCATGGTATGGCGAGATGCTGGGCTTGCCGCTGCAGCCCTGGGGCGGCGCGAAACTCCGCTACGACGCGCCGAACCATCCCCCCGCCATGGCCTGGAACGCCTTCCCGGCCGACACCACCCATTTCGCGCCGTCGACCGGCGACTTCATGATCAATTACGGGGTCGACGACATGGACGCCCTGCTCGCCAAGCTGCAGGCCAAGGGTGTCGAGGTCCTGGAACGGCAGGACGACGAGATGTTCGGCCGCTTCGCCTGGATCCTCGATCCGGAAGGCAACAAGGTCGAGCTGTGGGAGCCGAAGCGCGCGGTTTAGAGAGGGGCCGCTTATTGTCGAGCCGTGGCGTAATTTGGTAAAATTTTGAGCCATAAAAAGCTAGAGGCTCACTGATGTCACCTTCTCAGGACGGATGCGGCGCCTGCGCCAACGGCTCCGCCTTTCCAGTGCCCTTTACCATGGCGTTCCAGCCAATCGTCGATATTCAGGAAAAGCGCATATACGGATATGAAGCCCTTGTGCGCGGACTCGAGGGCCAGTCAGCACAGAGTGTTTTGTCGCAAGTCACTCCGGAAAACCGTTACGCGTTCGATCAGTCCTGCCGGGTGCTGGCAATCGAACTGGCGGCGCGACTGGGTCTCGACCGCAGGCTGAGCATCAATTTCATGCCCAATGCCGTCTACGAGCCGAAAGCCTGCATCAGGGCGACATTGACTGCCGCCGAGAGGGTGGATTTTCCGCTCGACCTGATCAGCTTTGAAATCCTCGAAGATGAGCGAATCTCGGATGTCGGTCACTTGCTCGGCATCATCGAAGAATATCGGAGCCATGGATTCAGAGTGGCCCTGGACGATTTCGGGTCGGGTTATTCCGGCCTGAATGCCTTGGTCGACTTGACGGTCGACGTTGTGAAGCTCGACATGTCGCTGGTTCGCGATATTGACCGAAACGCAAGGCGCAAGGCCATTACCCTGGGCATGATTTCGGTGTGCCGGGAGCTGGGAATCGACATCGTCGCCGAAGGCGTGGAAACATGGCAGGAACTCGACGTGCTGGCCGGAGCGGGGGTACGCTATGTGCAGGGGTTTCTTTTCTCGCGCCCGGTGCTTGGCCGTTTCGTCCGTGATGAGGAATTGGCGTTTCAACCGCGACATCAGGGGGCGAGTTGAACTCTGTTGCGGCTGCTTTTCGCCGCCAGCAGGGCGTGGTCTGCCCGCTCGAGCAAGGCGTTGAACAGCTCATCGTCCAGAAGAGCCGCGACACCGATGCTGATGCTCATTGAGATTTCGCGTTCAGCATACCGAAGCGGCCTATCCGCGACGGCCTGACGCAGCCGCTCAGCGACATCTCCTGCCATATCGAATGCCGTTTCGAGCAACAGCACGACGAACTCGTCGCCCGCCAATCGCCCGAATATGTCGCCGGCGCGCAAATGCGCGCCGACCCGATCAACGATTTCCATCAACGCCGCATCGCCTGCCGCGTGGCCATGGCGATCGTTTATCTCCTTGAAATGATCGACGTCGATTACGCAGGCCGCCAGCGGGCGTCGATAGCGATGGGCTCGGTCGACCTCCGCCGCGCCGGTGATGAAAAGCTGCCGCCGATTCAACAGCCCGGTGAGCGGATCGATCATGGCGAGCCGGCTCAATTCGGCATTGGCCTCCGCCAGCTCACGCGTGCGGTCGGCGAGTTCCCGCGTGCGATCCGCCACCCGGGCCTCCAATTCAAGCTGCGCCGACCGAAGCATCTCCTGCGCTCGCCGCTTTTCGGTGATGTCCCTCGTCAGCTTGGCGAATCCCGGGGCTCCGCCCGCTTCGCTCCGCAACGGCATGACGATGACATTTGCCCAATAAAGACTGCCGTCCTTGCGCACATGCAGGCAGTCCCCCTCCCATCTGCCATTCTCCGCTGCCGACGAGAGAATTGCCTGCGGAAATCCGGACTTCTTGTCCTCGTCGGTGTAAAATATGGAAAAATTCTCACCGGTTATTTCATTTTCCGAATAACCATGAAGGGCCTCCGCCCCGGTGGCCCAAGTGACAATATTTCCGCCCTCATCGAGCATGATGATCGAGCAGTCGGAGATGCTGTTCAACAGCAACCGAAGCAAGATATCCGCCTCGACATTCAGTGTCTTGATATCGCCGGTCAATCGAGAGACCTCTTGATAAGGACCAAACGTCGGGTCTCAGTAGGTAGCTTGGGTATTCTGACTGTCAAGCAGGGCAACCACAATGGCGCGATGGAGGCGAGCGAGCCTCTCCGCCCTATCCCGACCTCTGCCTAGAAGCCGGTATTTTTCGGCCAGCGCGGCACCAGAGCGGGCACCCGCTCCTGATAGCGGCGATAAGCGTCCCCCTTCGAGCGCACCATGGCGGCCTCGAGCGGCGGCACCCCGCTGCCGTACCGAAGCACGGCTGCCATCACCGGAGGAGCGAGCCACGAAGAGAGCGACCAGATATTGCCGAGATCCGTACCGACGATGGGAAAAGCGAGCCACAGAACCGCCTCGAAGAAGTAGTTGGGATGCCTGGACCAAGCCCATAACCCGCCATCGCAGACCTTTCCCTCATTGGCCGGGTCGGACTTGAAGCGTTTCATCTGCCGATCGGCCGCCGCCTCGCCGACGATCGCTCCGAACGCGACCGCCAAGCCTACTCCGTCCAAGGCGCCGAAAGCTGGATCGGGTTGGCGCGCTGCATAAAGAACCGCCGTGGCCAAGATGGCGGATACGGGGGCCTGAATGAGCACGAAGCGCAGCAGGCGCCTGTCATAATCCGCGCCCCATTCCCGCCGCAGGGCGGCGTAGCGGACATCCTCGGGACCTCGCAATACGCGTCCGGCAATATAAGCTCCCAGCCGAACCGACCATGTGATCGTCAAGGCCCCGATCAGCGCGCGGCGCCACAAAACGCCCTCCTGCGAAGCGAACAGAATGGCGCCGGCGCAGCAGAGGCCCGTCCCGAAACTCCAAAAAACATCCACCCAACCGCCATTCGCCGCCCTGCGCTGAGCGAACCAGGCGGCACTCATCACCGCCAGCATCGCGGCGAAGATCGAGAGAACAGGCAGGATCATCGGCGGCTCAGCCGCCACATGCCCACATCGATGGCGCCGGCCCTGAACCCGGCTTCGCAATAGGCCAGATAATATTCCCACATCCGCTTGAAGTGCGGCGTGAAGCCCTGCGCGGCGATGTCCGGCCACGCCGCCTCGAAACGCTCGCGCCAGCGCTTCAGCGTCAAGGCATAGCTCTCGCCGAACATCTCCACCCGCTCGATCGCGAGACCCGCCCGCTCGATATGGGCTCTGAGAATTGACGGCGCCGGCAGCATGCCGCCCGGGAAAATATGGCGCTGGATGAAATCGGTTCCGCGCCGGTAGGCGGGGAAACGCTCATCGGCGATGACGATGGTCTGCAGCACGGCAATGCCGTCCACGGCAAGCCCCTGCCGCAGCCGCTCGAAAAATAGCGGCCACCATTTCTCGCCCACGGCTTCGAGCATTTCGATCGAGACGATACGGTCGAACGTTCCCTCGATCTCGCGATAATCCCGCAGCCGCAGGTCGGCCATCAAACCGGCATGCCGCATCCTGGCCGCACAATAGGACAATTGCGAAGGCGACAGGGTCACTCCGGTCAAATGGCCGCCGGATCGGACCAGCCGCTCGACCAGACCGCCCCAGCCGATGCCGATCTCCAGCACCGATTGGCCGGGGCGCAACGAGAGCATCTCGAGAACCCGATCCTGTTTCTCGCGTTGCGCCGCCTCCAGGCTGTCGGAGGCATCCCGGAAGATCCCCGACGAGTAGCTCATCCCCGGGTCCAGCCACAGCGAATAGAAATCATTGCCGAGGTCGTAGTGGCTTATGATGTTGCGCCGGCTGCCGGGCAGCGTGTTGGCGCGCAGCACATGGTGGAGACGGTTCGCCAGCCGCGCCACCCAGACCCCGCCCCCCGGGCCGGCAATGAGAGACTGGTTGCGGGCGGCCACCTCGATCAGCGCCGTCAAATCGGGACTGGACCAGTCGCCGTCGGCATAGGATTCGGCAAAGCCGATATCGCCGCCGGACAGCAGACGGCGCACTGTCCGCCAGCGGTGAAGGTGCAATTGCCCCGCCGGTCCGTCCACCGCCCCCCGACTGGAGAGCCGCTGACCATCCGGCAAGGTCACGGATAGCGAGCCGCAATCGAGACGGCGCAGCAAGCGCCACAGAACCCGGGCAAGGACGCCGCGCGGGAGATGTCTGCGGCCGGCGGCTTCCTCACAGACGGCGTCGCTCATGACCTCCCCCGGACATTGGAATGGCTGACCGGCTCCGCCGGAGGCCGCGGCCGGGGCAGTACCTTGAGCCCCTTCAGCCAGAGTTTGAGAGCCTCCCAGTGAATGCCCCCGAGAACCTGCAGCGCGAGCAATGGATAGCGGAGAAACAGGCGAAGCAACCTATCGCCGGTCAATGCGCGGCGTTTGCCCGTGAAGAACGCCGTGAGCACGGGCTTCTGCTCCGTCCGGGCCTCGACGGAGATGAAAGCCCGGTCGCCGGGCAGACCCAGGCGAAAGTGATAGTGCATATTCATTTCCAGGAAGGGGGAGACGTAGAAGCGCTTCACGCAGCTGTGGCGGAACACGCCCCCGGCGCCGGTTCCCGCCGGAACCAGATAGGAATGGCGCTCGCCGAAGGTGTTGTTGACTTCGTAGAGCAACGCAGCCAACGAACCATCCCGCGCATGACAGAAAAACACGCTGAGCGGGTTGAAACAAAAGCCCAGCACGCGCGGCATGCAAAGCACCCGGATGGCGCCGGCGGGAGCGAGGCCGGCCGCTGACAGCGCGTGGTCGATTTGCCGGCGAAGCGGTTCGGTCGCCCCGGCCAGGTGATCCTCATCGTGGAAGCTGAACAGGTTGAAGCGGTTGTGGGAAAAGCCCGGCACGCGGCGCGTCAATTCGGGCAGTTCGTCGAGATCCAGCAGGAACATGGGCAGGGAGTAGCGCAGACGGTGTCCGACCGGACTGACCCGCCGGTGAACCACATGCCCCCCATAGATCGCCGAGGTGAGACGAGTCATGCGGCGATCACCACGGGATGCTGGCCGATCCTGATTCGTTCGGATTCTCCCGGCACCGACCAGGGCCGCCGAACCTCTCCCAGCGCCTCGGCCACGGCCAGGCCAGCTTGCAGGCCATCCTCGTGAAAGCCCGCGCCGAAATAGGCTCCGCAATACCAGGTGCGCCTCAGTCCCTGCAATGACCATAGGCGCCGCTGTGCGCTCATCGCCGCGGTATCGAACATCGGGTGGGCATAGGCCTCGCGGTGGATGATGGACGCCCCGGCGATCTCCTTGCGAGAGTTCAACGTCACGAAGACCGGATTGTTCGTCTCGAAACGCTGCAGCTTGTTCATGAAATAGGTCGCGCTGACGGATGGTTCCTCGCCGTCGCCGACATAGTTCCAACTGGACCAGACCTTCTTGCGCTTCGGCATCACGGACGGATCGCGATGCATGATGGCGTCGTTGGCACTGTAGGGCAGCGCCTTGAGCAAGGAATATTCGAGATCCGACGGGTCGGCCAGCATGGCGAGAGCCTGATCGGCATGGGTGGCGATGACCACATGGTCATAGTGCGCGGAATCGCCGCCGTCGCCGACCACCTCCACGCCGCCGGCATAGCGCCGCACCCGGGCCACGCCCTCGCCAAGACGGATCTTGTGGGCGAAAGGCCGGCTCAACCGATCGACATAGGTTCGCGATCCGCCGGTCACGGTGCGCCATTCCGGCCGGCCGGTCAGCCGCAGAAGCCCGTGATTGTCGCAGAAGCGCAGGAATGCGGAGGCGGGATGATCGAGCATGCCCGCGCAGGGCGTCGACCAGATCGCCGCGGCCATCGGCAGCAGGTGATCCTGGATGAAGGCTTCGCCATACCCACCCGAGGCTAGATAGTCTCTCAAGCTACCGACAGGAGGGCTGGACAGTCGGGCTGACCGCGTCCCCTCGCGATAGAAACGAACCAGGTCCCAGAGCATCGCCCAGAAGCGCGGACTGACGATGTTCCGCTTCTGGGCGAAGAGACCGGAAAAATCGGTCCCGGCATATTCCAGGGATCCCTGCCGCAGCGACACCGCGAACGACATATCGGACGGTTCGGTCGGCACATCGAGATAGTCGAACAAAGCGGTCAGGTTGGGATAAGTCTCCGGGTTGTAGACGATGAATCCCATGTCCACGGGAACACTCCCGCCATGCTCCGGAACATCGATCGTATTTGCGTGCCCGCCCAGCCGCGCCGCTTTTTCATAGACGGTGACGTCGTGACGATTGCTCAGCAGCCACGCGGCGGACAGGCCTGAAATGCCGGTCCCGATGACTGCGATTTTGAGCTGACCATTCAGCCAGGTGGTCATTTTCCGTCTCCGAGCGGTTGCGCATCCACTGATACGCGCCGGGACCTCGTCTGGATCACCTGCGATGATTGTGATCCAATCGATGACCCCCATCGTAAAGAGGGTATGCACGTTGCAATCGACCTACGAGCGGAACGCCCCCCAAGACGCTGGATGTCTCATCCGGCGCCGCGAGCGCCCATGACAGATGCCCCTGAGACTATCTCCCTCGAAACCCTGATCCTCGCAGTCGCGCAGCAGCGCGACAGGCAGGCGTTCACGGTTCTGTTCGATCATTTTGCCCCGAGGGTGAAGGCTTTCCTTCAGCGCGGTGGAACGGCGGGCGCCTCGGCGGAGGACATGATGCAGGACGTGCTGCTGACCGTGTGGAACAAAGCTGCCCAGTTCGATCCCCGGCGCGCCAGCGCGCAGGCTTGGGTCTTCGGCATTGCGCGAAACCTGAAAATAGATGCGATCCGCCGCAGCCGCGTTCCGCTTCCCGACCTTGACCTGCCGCAGGCAGAGCCCGATCCCCTGTCGGATGCGCTGGTGGCGGCCCGGCAAAGTTCGCGTCTGGTTCGGCAGGCGATACAGGCCCTGCCGGCCGAACAGATCGAAGTTCTGAAATTGTCCTATTTCGACGACATGTCCCATGGGGAAATCGAGAAAAAGCTAGGGGTGCCGCTGGGGACCATCAAATCGCGTCTGCGGCTGGCCATGGCCAAGCTCCGTCAGGTGCTGAAGGAAGAATGATGACTACTCACCATCCGAGCGAAACCACCTTGTGGGCCCATGTCACGGGATCTCTTCCTCCCGCGCATCGGCAGGTGATCGCCATTCATGTGGCGCTCTGCCCGCGATGCGCCGCCGAAGTCCGCCACCTCGAGGAAGTCGGAGGCGCGTTGCTCGACGACCTGACGCCCGCCCCCCTGGCAACGGAGTCTTTCACCCGTCTCATGGCCAGGCTCGATGAGCCTGTGCCGCCCCCCCGGCCGGCGATGGCCTCCCCCCCTGCATCGCCGGCCGGGATTCTTTCCGCCTTGGCCATCGGCCGGTGGCGGTGGACAGGGCCCGGAATTGCCATGATGCCCCTGATGCCGCGGGACGAGTCGAACACCCGCCTCGACCTGATCAGGGTCGCCCCCAACACCGGCCTGCTCGAACATGGTCATGGCGGCTTTGAAAGCACCGTGGTTCTGCAGGGCACCTTCGACGATGGCGCCGGACGGTACGGGCCAGGCGATTTCGGCGAGGCCAACAGCGGCTTCGATCACCGCCCCGCCGCCGTGCCCGGGCCCGAATGCGTCTGCCTGATCGCGACGACGGCTCATCTCAAGCCGCATGGGCTGCTCGGCCGCCTGATCCGGCCGCTGATCGGCATGTGAT
>Ga0213872_10000926_pt1 | contig 20789 bp, 16 predicted proteins | sample VelepicomBERX_R2_FD_160071 | JGI IMG/M metagenome (GOLD analysis project Ga0213872, IMG submission 160071) | Rhizosphere microbial communities from Vellozia epidendroides in rupestrian grasslands, the National Park of Serra do Cipo, Brazil - RX_R2 | ecosystem: Host-associated > Plants > Roots >...
AGAAAAGCGCTCAGCACAAGGTGAAGCCGCGAATAACCGATGAGCATCGCAAAGAAATCACTCGGCCTTTCGAAACACCATCCGATCCTGGGCTCAACCCGCGGAGAAATCCCTTCGACCGCCGTAAGGCACTTGGCTTGGTAGAAGAGGACATCGACAGCGATCAGCGCGACGGCGCAACCAGCGGCTACCAAAATCCGGATTTCGTCCGGCCACGGTCTTCGCTGCGCGAACAGAATGCAACAAATTGTAAGTGGCAGGACTTCGAGCACAGTGATCTCCTGACTCAAAACCGCCAGAAGAAAAACCAACACCGCAAGGTACCGGTCTCTCATTCCGGTATTCGCAACGAAACCGCGAAGAAAGAAATAGACTCCGAGCAGATGGAAAAATTGTTGCTCCTGGTAAAAACGAGCGGCGTGACCGGTAAAAACCAAAAATGGATGAATTACAAAAAGAACGAGAGTACAGAAGGCGAAGAAGCGATTGAGAGTTAACTCTCTGGCCATCTTCCAAACAAGTATCGCGGTGGCACACGAGAGAAGGACGGACAAAATCCGAAGACCATAGATGTTGCTTCCCGTAAGTGCGGCGAACGCCCCGGCAAGATAATGGTATGCCGGACTACGCGTGTACCAAACATCGTCCAGGAATGCTGGTACACCTGTTTTTGCGATCGCCAGCGACGCTTGAATGGAAACGTATTCGTCTTCATCAGGCGGCTGGGTATCGAACTGCCAGGCGCGCAGAGCGAAGCACAACGCGACAGCTAGCCCGATCAACAGTGGCCAAAGCCAATCTCGCGCTCGGGTGCCGGCCGATCTGCCGGGCGTCTGTTCAAGCGTTTTACGCGCTGCTAGGTTCGGTTTAGCCGCCTGAAGCCCAACGGCCAGCACCGCACCGAGGATCCCAAAAATCAACAAGACCAACGGAACCACTGGAAAACGCCAGAACAGGGCCTCGCTCCGTTCTAACATCGTTGACCGCAGCAGCATGCCAGCCCAGACCCATGCGGCCAGAACCGCAAACGCGGTTTGTCCACTGTGAAGCATGGAGGCCAAACGCGGCACCCTTGCCGAGCCGATCAAGAGGGCGCCAGTGCAGACAAAGAAAAGAGCGATCGAGACGGAAAACCATGGTCGATCTGGGTAGACGTAACCGAAAAATTGCTTTTCAGACAGCAGACTCGGCTCGATCGGGCCGTCGACTCCAACTCCTGGTCTGTCTGAGTTACCGTCCCCCGTTGAGCCAGAAACGGAGTGGATTCCTTGGCCGCTCGCAAAAAAAGAATCGCTGCCATCAGCCAACCGGGCGCCCCCGTCGAACGCAAAAAAAGGTTCCCAACTCAAACCCACGCCTTCCGGCTCATCTTTGTACAAGCCGATTCGAATCGTGTTTTTACCTTCCCGAAGCAGCGGCGTGACGCTGTAGGCGACAAATTCAACGGTTCGTCGATTGCGAGTCAACGCGGGAGGAACAACCCGGTCCGGCGTCTCGAGGTTCGCGTAAGGGCTAGCCGTTCGGCTTATGTTTGTACCCGGGGTGTTAGAGCCGGCGGCGGGTGTGCCGGTGGTCATCGGTTGACCTGGCAGCTGGCCGTTCTGCAGCTGGTCGGGGTTGAAGTTGTTCAACCTAGGTTGTTCTGACGCAGAGCTTGCAGTTTGCTGGCCAGGCAAAAGCGTGGCGACCTCTTTGGCATCGAACCAGACCGGCAGAATTCCCAGTGCGAAGTCTAGTTCGCTGCGAGTTACCTCCCGGAGAAACCAAGGGCCACAACCCAGCGTCGTAGAATAGCGCGTTATCGGTTGAACGGGACGTTCGTTAATCCAGATCTGAAATGGAGTGTCGGTCGCCACTCGCAAGTATCCTTCGACAGGTTTTCCGGACAATTCCACTTCTTGTTCCAGGGAGGTAATCGAGGAGGCAGTTGCGGCAAAACGAATCCGCTTTCCGCGGAACGGCTGTTCGAATGCTCCTGTGGGCACGAGACGCCAAAAGTTCCGTTTCCAGGGGAGCGTCCGCGCGTGATTCCAGTTGAGGACCGGCGATTCGGCATAGGTCCAGCGCTCTTGTGGCAACCCACCGGGAACAGCTTCCGCCCGCCAATCCGGCCCACTCCGAATCGGTATCCGCTCGCCGGTAGCGAGTACCGCTTCACCAGACAAAATCAGTGCAGGCGTCGTACCCGGTGTTTCGACTTCGACACAGAGTGCGTTGACTCCTGGATGCAAGACTGACGTCAGATCAAGCCACGTCGGGAGTTCCGCGGAATCATGCGCGGACCATTGGTATTCTCGGGGATATACAATCGAAATAGACTCGTCTGACGAGGTAAGCCTTTGGCCTGCCTCACTTAACCGGCGCTGGAAGGCGTGGGTGGGTGAGTCGTTAATAAATCGCCCGCAGCTGATGGAGTTCACCGAAATATCAAAGCCTCCATTCGTAGCCAAGGTGATCCACGCATCGACGATCTTGGCGGGGATCGTGAGATCAAGACGGAAACATCCGGTTGCCTGGTGAGTCGACACCGTGGTGATCCAGGATGCGGAACTATCGAAGGCAAACGGCTGGGGCACCGGCTCTGGTGGAGCTGCTGCTAGTAGGATGCAGTAAGTAACTGCAGCGAGAGCGGCTGAGCAGAGCAGCACAGGGCGGACCCGCCGAAGATCGAACCAAGCGAGAAGCAAACCGTGCAACCGGCGCCAGCACCGGTTCACCACTGCCGCGCCCCCGCCTAGCCCGCAAAAATCACGCTCTGGGAGAATTGACGTGCTCATTGCGGGCTAGAAAGCTCTTAAACAGACGCCTCCGCGTCTGTTTAAGAGCACGATTTAAAATAAACGAAGCAAAACAAACGGTTTTTAAATTCTTCCTCCCAAAAACAGCGGAATTGTCCGGCGTAGCCGGAGGATTCTGCTGCCTGAGCCTGCATCGCTCACAAATCTCTGAAGATTTGTGAGCGATGCAGGCTTGCCAGGTCCGCGGCATGGTGCCGCCTGGATCTCCATTCTCCCGGGCTCTTTGCACGAAGTTCATGGCTTGATCGCGGCGCGCATCTCGTCGCCAACGTTGGCGGTGTCGCGGAAATCATAGTCCAACTCCGCCATCCGGCGATGAGCGGAGGCTAGCAGGGCGCTTTTTTCGAGACTCTCGAAGCACTTGTAAACCGCTTCAAATTTTGCTAGGTCGCACACGAGCCGGTCCTTGTGAGAACCCCGAAGATCAGCCAGTTGCAGCGCGTAGCTCGCTTTGATGGAGGAGGGATCGATCGATGTCAGTTGAGCCAGTTCGGTAGTGGCTCGGTCGAGAAGCCCGGCATTGAAGTCGTTGATCGCGAGGCGCATGGCACCGCGGAACGCTTCGTCTCGAACAGGTCCGGGCCGATCCGGATCAAGCAATTTAGCATAGTGTTGCGCTGCCCTTGCATTAAACCCTTCCTCTTCCTCTCGGATCGCCGAGACAAGCTGAGCGGCGAAAGAGTTAACTCCGAGTTTCCGGTCGAGCCATCCTCGCTGATAAACTTCGTCCGTATTGTAGGCTAATATCGGTACCCAAGCCTCCGCCAGGTCGAGATGGTGTAGCGACTCGCTAAAACTTCCATTAGCAACCGCCGTGCGAGCCGCTGCCAGTTCACGTCCCGCCATGACCACAGGGGCCATTATAAGGATATAGAGCAGAAAGGTGCCGGCCATAAAAAGCGGAACTATACTGTACGCTGCTTTGCGGCCCTTCGGTTGCGCGCCGCCCTCTTTCTGGATTCGCAAGAACGAAACCGCCAAAAGGAAGGAACCAAAAATTGCGCAGAACCACCCAAGGGAAGCGAATTGACAGAACCCCGGCGATAAACCTAGCCACATCAAGACCGGGTCCAGCTTACTCAGGTGCACGTCCCAGAAAGAGGTAACGCTAGGTACCGGAAGCGCGGCAAAGGAGGCTGGAATGACCTGGGCTACGTCAAGGAGCGGTTCTCCCGATTGGTAATCGTATTCCTGCGCAGTCACCGCCTCACTGATAAGGCTGGCGTTCTGTGCCTGCAGCCATTCCGCATGTGCTGAAAACGCCGCGCAGCGTTGAATAGTCAGAGCGGGATAGGCTATGCCGAGCGCAACCAGCACGAGGCAAGCGCCAACCGTCATCGCTACGGCTAAACCGGGCGACCCTGCACGTCTTCTCTGGAATCCGATCCACCCGGCCGCCAAGAATACCCCGAGAACGAAAACTTTGAATAGGGCGGTTGAAATCGGTTCGCGGTAAACCGCCGAATATCCACCGTTCGCTTTCTCTAACACACTGACGGGGACTCGAAGCCACGGTAGTACCAGACTGAGCAGCAGCAATCCCGCCGCGACGAAACGCGAAATCATGAGTAGGAGGAGGGGCATGTTCCGAGCTCTTTTCGAATTAGTCCTGAGACGCCATGATTCGGGTGATCCGGATCTTGTCGTCGTCTCGTAGAAAACGCGGATTTGGCCGGAGCACCCAGGCCGAGGAATCCAAGCCCTTAGTAATTTCAACGAAGCGGTCGTCCACTTCGCCCAGGGACACTAACCTGCTCGTATGATGGCCGGAATCATCGGCGATGCGGACCACACCTTTGCCGGCGCTCAGCGATGAGACCGCATCACGCGGGACGGCTAACGCCCTGCGGCGAAGGCAAATTAATCGAGCAAGGCCGGTCATCCCTGGAGCAAGCTTTACGCCGTCGGCCTGAACACGCAGGCGCACTTTAAAGGTGGCCGGCCATTCCGGGGAACCTGTTCCGAGGGGACGGACCGGGCTGATCGCTTCCGGTCCGCCGGAATTGAATGTCACGATCGGAATGACTCTCTCTACGGTCGCGCGCAAAGAGCGCCCGGGATAAGCCTCAAGGTTGACTGTCGCTTCCATCCCTTCATGAACCTCCGCAACTGCTCGTTGATCGAAGTCCGCTTCAAACCACATCCCGGAAGCGATGATAAATCCAGGGTTGCCGGCGCTCTGATTGTATTCACCTTCGCGTATCAAGACGCGGTCGACAACCCCGCTAGCCGGCGCCGCAATCTTGTAGTATTTCAGCGCTTCCTGGCGTTGCTGAAGGGCATTCTCGGCGCTGTTAATCGCATTCTGAGCGATTTCCCTGCTCTGGGGAAGACCCTTCACAGACATGCCCGCGCTGATTTGTGCCTCATTGTAGTTGGTCTGGGCATGGGCTAGCTCCATTTCAGCGTTGTCCAGTTCCAAGAGGGAGGCGGCGCCCGTGGCACGGAGCTGGCGATACATTTCCACCTTCGTCTCGGCTTCTTTCAAGACCTTCGCAAGGCCTTCAACAGAAATGCGATCCTTTTCCGGACGTTCCGCAACCAACGCGTTCATCGAACCCGCTTCCACTCTGAACCGCTCGGCGATTGCGGAGGCGACGGCGACCCGAGCAGAATCCCGACTCAGAGTCGCGGTAGTTTCATCAAGTTCGGCGAGGAGCTGCCCTTCTTTTACTTCGTCTCCTTCTTCAACGTGCAAAGCTGTTACTCGCGCCGTTGGCACCACCGGCACATTGTAGAAATTGCATTGAATCGTACCCTGCCCAAGCAATGGGATTTCAAAATCATGCCATACCGGACGCTCCGCTTTGGCCTCCATCTGGATTCCTAACAAACGTTGGACTTTCAAATACCCGATAGCGGAGGTGTATAAACGGCTTACCGGGTTAGTGTATGCAGGCCACAGGACAAATGCCCCAGCGGCCACAATTAACCCGGTCGCAATCACTGCGAATCCTAACAGACGGTCTTGCGCAGACAGGGGACCTTTCATAGCAATCTGTGTCTAATTAGAATTCACTGTTATTGCAGCGATCTTGGCCTTCCCTCCGACTCCCCTTACGAAGAGCCAGGGGAACAATGAAGCGAGTTCAGCGACAATTTGTACAACTCGCCATAACACGCCCGCCAGCACGGCCTCCTGCCAGGGCATAACCGAGGCAAGAAAGAACGCTGCACCAGCCTCACGCACACCAATTCCTCCTGGAACTCCTATAGCGAAAAAGCCAATCAGCCAACCGACTGCATTTGCACAGATCGCGAGGGCGGGACTAACAGTAGGCCCATAGCCCATGCCGGCTAGGATGAGCCAGAGACCCAAACCGTTAATCGCATTTAAGGCTATGTAAAACAGCGCAGAACGTACGAGCGAACCTCGATTGAATCGCACTTTGCAAAGCGCTTGCGCGCGCTCCAGGCCGGTCCTGAGCCAGGATTGCCGAGTAAGAGCCGGCCATGCGACCATCAGTGCCATTGGACCCGCAATGACTGCTGCGCATAGCATCGGGAGCCAATTCGCTCTCGACTCCAGGAGACGATCTCCGGCACCCGATGAGAAGAGGCTCACTAAGGCCACGATGCTCCAGGATGCAATGGTCACAATTAACTCAGCAGGCAGACTGATCGACGCAATGGTTGCCGGAACACCCAGAGCCCGGGCGCCATCAACTCGGGAACAAAATCCCCAGATGTTTCCCGGGAGCCAGCGCAGCGACTCGGAAGTGAGCCAAACTCGCATGCCGGCGAAATACGGGACACGATGGCCAAGCGACCTCAGAATCCACGTCCAAACGCCGGCATTCAAAAGCCGATAAACCAGACAAAGAACTAATGCCATTGCTAACGATCCGGCGCTTAGCCGGGAGAGACATTGTCTTAACTCGCCGGCCCGCGGCACCAAGACCAGAGCGACGCATCCCAGAGCCACCCAAGGCGCAGCCAGGCGAAGGCTGCGCAAGATTTGCGAACCGACCGCCTTGCCCGCCTCAGTCGCGGGTCTGCTGCGGTCGGTCGATGTTTCAGCCCTGGCAGGCAACGCCGGGTCGTCTAAGGGGCAGACGCGTCTGTAGACTGCTTCCAGTTGATCGGTGATGTGATCCCAATCGAAAAACTGAGCGGCGAAAGCGTATCCCTGTTCGCCTAGGCGGCGGGCCAATTTGGAATCATCTAAAAGGCGCAGCACCGCATCCGCAATCGCCGCTGGATTCTTCTCGGGCACGAGCAGGCCGGTCTCTTCGTCCTTAATAACATCCACGATCCCCCCAACCGCCGACGCCACCACCGGTTTAGAGTTTTGCAAAGCTTCGATCAGTACGACGCCAAGCCCTTCAGTATCTCCCCGATCATCATAAATCGCCGGGTGTACGTAAATTGTGCAGGACCGGAACAGTTCGCTTAGCCGTTCGTTAGAAACGAAGCCCGCGAACTCTACCCGGTCAGCTACGCCCAGTTCGCGGCTTAAGGTCTCCCATTCCGGCCGGCAATGGCCGTCGCCGGTGATGACCAACCGGGCTTGATGCCTGGCGAGAATCAGCGGCATGGCACTGAGGAGGTAGTTGACACCTTTACGCTGGATCAAACGACCCGAAAAGAGAAGAAGCGGAATTTCAGTCGATTGACTACGCGCATTGTGACCGATGCGTACTGTTGCCCCATATGGGATAACTTGCGCTTGTTGCCCGGAGATTTTCTGAATCAGATTTGCGGTATGGCTGCTGTTGCAGGTGACTGCATCGGAGTGGCGCAGGCAACTAGCCAACAGAGCGGTTGACATTTTGTTCCGAAGGGCCAACGCAATCTCTGCACCGTGGCACGAGGAGACAACTTTTACCCGCGCCAACCTGGCCGGTAACAACGCCATCAATCCGTGCGGAAACGGCCAATGAACATGCAAAATATCAATACGTTTTTCCCGGCAGATTTTCCAGGCTGACCAGATTCCCGACAGAAGGTAGGTCAGCGTAAGAATCTTCAGAAACGGATTTTTCTTGAGCTTGTTAGGCGCGCCCTCTCCATGGGTTAATTTTTCCAGGCGACAAGCTGCGTAACGGAATCGCCGGACCTCAATTCCGTCGATCAGGTGATTCTTCGAGCCGGAGTACGCAGGAGCGATAACTGTCACCTCGTGCCCGCGAGCGGCGATTCGATTGACCGACTCCCGCAGCCACGGCACCTCGTGGTCCTCATGAAACCGCGGATAGGTTGAGGTTATGACCCCGATTCTTAACGAGCGCCGGCCGCAGTGAGTGACGGTTTCCATAAGAGGATCTCGGGGTAATCCCGTGCCCCGGTAGGGACGCGCTCCGTGCGCGCGCGTGCCTAATTCATGTGGACACACTACGCCGGTGTGCGCAGAAGCGCTTCCTTACCGGGAACAGGACACAAGCCGCGCTCTATCAGACGAGCTCAAACGCGAATTCATTCAGGTTTGTGAAAAAAAATGCGAGTGTCAGTGCCAGTGCCAGTGTCAGTGGGGACCGCGTCCCTCGCATATGGTTTATCCAACGAGGGTGCGCCGCTCCTTTGGTTTGAGGGTCGATTTTAGGGTCTACCTCCTGAACTCCTGTACCTCCTGACTCCCGGCTTCTTGGCTTCTTGACGAAGCACGATCTGTCACCTGCCCCCACTGGCACTGGCACTGACACTCGCACCTATCCCGACGCGGCGAGTTTTGTTTCGAGCGCTCGAATCACAGCAGGCGCACCCCCTTTTTGAATGATTTCGTCAAATTGTGCGCGATAGTTGGCGACGAAACTGACTCCTTCAATTAACATGTCGTAGATCCGCCAGCCGGTCGGAAGTCTTATCATGCGATAGACCACCGCCACGGGCTCGTTGCCCGTGGTAGGGATAACCCGGGTCGGAAATTCACGCCGGTCAGGCGCGAGATCGGTCGGTGTACCGTAAACAATTTTTGGTCGCTGCGTGCCGACAACGCGAGCGGAGTAGGTCCGAATTAGCAATTCGCTGAAGAGATCAGTAACTCGCTTTTGGTCGGTTGCGGAGAATTGTCGCCAGCCAGGGCCCATGGCCTGACGGGTGACCAGGTCGAACGCGACACATTTTTCCAGCGCCGGTCGCACTCGCGCAGGCAGGTTTCCGGTTCCGTGGCCAGAGTATGCGATCGAAAGAATTTCGTCTATGGAACCATGAAGCAGGGTTGCAGGATCGTCTGCGGAAGTGGCGCCGGAGAGGCGTACGAAACCAAGGAAGAGTACTACCAGAGCTGACTTTAGGTGGGATCGGAACAGGTCGCGACGCATACTTATTTAGGCGCGGAGGAAGAGGGTGAAGGTGATGATGAAACGTTACCAAAGGCGAAACGGCTGATGAGCGATTCCAAGTCCACGGCGGACTCAGTGTCGGTGATGGTGCCACCGGGCGCCAGGTTTTTGCTGTCGGCCCCTGGGGCGAGCGCGATGTATTTGTCTCCGATAAGCCCGCTGGTTTTAATCGACGCGATCGTGTCGGTGGGCAGGTTCACATCCTTTCTCACATGCAAGCGAACGACGGCGGCGTATTGTGAATCCAAGTCGATCCTTTCCACCCGTCCGACCGGCACGCCCGCAATGAAAACCTGGCTGCCAGCCTTGAGTCCGCCGATGTTTGTGAATCTTGCGTTTACTTCGTAGGTGGAACCACCAATGGCCGCGCCGGTGCTCGCCTGTACCGCGAACCAGACAACCGCGGCGATGCCGAGGAGAACAAACGCGCCGACAGACAGTTCGATGTTGGATCGATTCATCCCAAAAACGAGTTATTTTTCAAGGTCGGTCCGAAGTGTGACAATATTGTCGCCAAAGCTTCGCACAATGCAATCGTCCGAGGCGGCGAATTCGACCGGAGTTCCCTCAAATTGGATCCGGCCCTCTTCAAGCAATGCGACGCGATCGCTGGCCGCGAGTGCCTCTGGTACGTCGTGCGTCACGACGACGGCGGTGAAGTCAAATTCCTGCTTGTAACGGAGGATCATTTCGAAAACTGCGCTGCGCGCAGGCGGATCGAGGCCGGCTGTCGGTTCATCGAAAAGGACCAGTTCGGGTCGCGTTACCAGCGATCGAGCTAGAGCAAGGCGTTTTTGCATTCCCCCAGACATCTGTGCTGGAAAGTGATCGGCAAATTTGTCTAGTCCGAGGCTTTTCAATGCGTCGCGAGCGACCTGTGCAATTTCGCGTCTGCCGAACCGGGTGGTTTGTTCCAAGGGCAGAGCAACGTTTTCGAATGCGGTCAGAGAGTCAAACAGGGCGTTTCCTTGAAACAAGTAACTGCTACGCCCCCGAAAACCGTCCAGCAGGCCGACGGCAAAACGAATCTCGCCGGCGTCGGGGGCGAGCAGGCCGGCTAGACACTTTAGGAAAACCGATTTTCCAGTCCCGCTTCTTCCGAACACCGAGACGATGCTGCCACGAGGCACCGCCAGGTTGACCGATGCCAGGACAACCTGCTCGCCGAAGATTTTGCGGAGACCGCAGACCTCCAGAATGGGTGGAAGCGACGCGTCGATCATACAAGAAAAGACGTAATCAAGTAGTCCGTGGCCAACGTAGCAATACTCGCCAAGACGACTGCCCTGGTGGTCGACACACTTACTGCGCGTGACCCCGAAACTCCGATCCGACGATGCGTTGTGAACCCGCTGTGGCAGCAAATCAAGATAGTGATAACGCCAAAAAAAACCGCCTTTAAAAGGCATTCGCGCACGTCCGCGGGCCGGATCGCCGAATGTACCGCCGACCAGTAAACGCCACTATCCAGTCCGAGCAAGACCGAGCCCGAAAGATATCCGCCAGCCAGCCCGACCAGGGTAAAGGCTACCGTCAGGATCGGGAAAACGATCAGCGTCGCGAGCAGACGGGGCGTGATCAAATAGCCGATCGGATCGATCCCCATGGTTATGAGTGCGTCGATTTGTTCGGTGTTGCGGTGAATACCGATTTCCGCTGCGATGGCGGAGCCGGCCTGGCCGACGATCATGAGGGCGGCCAGCACCGGAGCCAGTTCCCGCGTCAGCGTGAGCGAAACAAGTGTCCCCAGCACGCCCGCCGACCCGAAGCGCGCCAGCACATAATAACCCTGAAGCCCGAGCACGAGCCCGGCAAACAATCCCACTACCGTCACGACCGGCACGCAACGGACACCCTGTTCGTGGACTGCGCGTATCCAACGGCGTCCCAATTTGCGCGTAGCCGGCATCGCCGCGACCGCCCGCGACGCGAACGCGGTGAAGTCGCCAAGGCCGGCGACGGTCGCCAAACTGTTTTGGCCGACCGCTTGCAAGAGACGCATCATCTGGACGACTCCATAGTTGAGGCCTCAGAAATTTGCAAGCGGCATGCACAGGGCATCACCTTCAGCCTGGGCGTGACGTCAAGCGCGTCAGAGCGCTTGGATTTCCGAACGTATCGAGAAATAAGGTGGACCACAGGCGCTACCGTCCACCTCATTTTGCCCGTGCAGGTCTGAAATGTGCTATGGTCTCTCGCGTGGTCCCAAGCAGGTGCCGCAATTTGGATTTCGGCCGCAGCAAGTCTTCCAGAGTGTATTGGTCAAGTTTCGTCAGAAAAGCCTGGACAGCTTCTCTCATTGCAGAGCGCAGCGTGCAACAGGGTGCGATCTTGCAGTAGCCCGCCGGGCTTTGACATTCAACTACCGCAAAGTCCGGCTCCATCTCGCGCACGACTTGGCCCACGACAATCTGGCCAGGTGCCTTGCCCAGGCGTAAACCTCCGTTACGGCCCCGAACGGTTTCAAGATACCCGCCTTGTCCCAGCTGAAAGGCGACTTTCATCAGGTGGTTTCTGGAGATGCCGAAGCGAGTCGCGACCTCTTCGATCGTCACCAGGCGATCCGTTTCGAGCCCAACCAGAATCAGTAGGCGCAGGGCATAGTCAGTCGAGTAAGTGAGGCGCATAACCGAAAATTCGCCCGGTAGGGCGAGCTCCGTCTGAACCGCTTAAAAGATGTATATTATATATTGCTTTCAGGCTAGTTCAAAATATAGGTATCTGATATGAATCTTTTACCCCATCCGGATTTAGCCTCCGGTGCTTGCCCGAGCCAAGCACAACTCTTGCAAAGTATTTAACCGCCATCATGAACCTGCTTTATCAGCGCATCGGCGAACGCGATGGAATCTCCAGGTTGTTACGCCACTTCTATGCTGACGTTCGTCAAGATCCGCTGATCGGCCCGATTTTTGACGTTCAGATAAAAGATTGGCACCGTCACTTGGAAATCATCACAAGTTTTTGGGAAGCAGTCATCGGTGGACCACGCGCATACGCCGGTCCCATGCCAATGAAGCACGTGCCGCTCCGGTTGCGGGAAGAGCATTTCGAGCGGTGGCTTTTTCTGTGGCAGGCGAACTGCCGAGCTCAACTGCCAACCGACGTCGCCCGAGAACTGATCGCCCTAGCCAATCATATTGCTCACCGGCTTCGAATAATATTGGTATCTCGGGGTGAAATTCCGGCCGCTCCATAGCGACGTTTAGATAGATGTATTTTATATGAATCTTTTATTGCGTTGTTCTCCCACCTTTTCGAAGTACCGCTTTATCAGACAATTTAACCACGAGTGTATCGAGTGAAAGTCTTTGTGGCGGAAGCAAGTGGCACTCTCGGCCGGCCATAGCAGAACGAAAATCCGTTAGTCCGAAATCTCGTATCGCCATCCGTCAGCTCCGCTCTATGCATAAACACCTGATGGAAAGGCACAAGCAGTGGATCACCAAGCATGTGGTATGTAATGTGCTAGGAGGTGGCGGCTTCACAGAAAGAGCAAAGATTGAACTTCATTGTCGGTAGGTTCGCCTCTTCGTCACACCACCTAATCATTGAAGCCGCTCCGGCGAATCCTCGCACTAAATCTGACCTAACCGAATGAATACTAGTCCTTCGAAAGGAGACAAACGATGATTAATGAACATCTGGCGGTGGGCACGGATGGCGCAAGTATTTCGAGACGCTTCGGTCTGGCAGCGCAGGGATACCAGAAAAGACCTCCGAAAAGCGACACTAAAGTGTACCAGAACCATCCCAAGCCGTGGTCGGAGACCATGCACATTCGCATGATGGATCTCAATCTATTCCGGGTGTTCGACGCTATGATGCTGCATCGAAGCGTGCGCAAAGCCAGCCAGCTGCTTTCAATAACTCCTTCAGCGGTCAGTCATGCCTTGAGAAGGTTACGGCAGTCAATCGGCGATGAGCTTTTTATTCCCGGCGAGTCCGGCATGCAACCGACTCGACGCGCGCTCGATTTGGCCTCAGCCGTTCGCGAGGGATTAGAGAAAATTGAATTGGCTTTGAGAGGGCAGGTATCTGAGCCGGCGGGTGCTTTTCGGACCTTCCGCATCGCGGCGTGTGATTATGCTTGTATGCTGATTCTGCCGTCGCTGGTCAAACGGTTAGCCAAGAGCGCGCCGCACGTTGATCTGCGAGTGTTTGCTTCCAATAGCCCCGACGTTGATCGGCAACTTGAGAAGGGTCAGGCTGACCTGGTGATCGGTTGGTTCAACCAGCTGCCTGAAAGCATACGTCGCGCAACTCTACTGCGGGAGGACGAGGTAATGGTTATGCGCGCAGGTCACCCGTTGACCCACAGTGGGGTCACCAAAGAAAGGCTCCTCGAGTTTCCACATCTGGTTGTAGTGCCGCTCGGAGCGGAGGAGAACGAAGCCAACGGCTCTACCACCGACGAGGGAGTGGCACACCGAATCTGGACCGAGCGAGTCTTACACGAATTTCAACAGGGAAAGATTAATCTGGCTGGTCACGCGACCGTTTGCGTACCGAACTTTGCGGCCATGGCGCCTTTTTCTCCAATTGACCGACATGGTTGCAACGCTGCCGCGCCGGCTAGCGCTTTGGACCGCTGCGCACGCTCCCGTCGTGTTGCTGGATTTGCCCTATACGTCGATGACAGTGGACATCGAGATGCTATGGGACCAAAGCACGGACCAGGATCAAGGCCTCCAGTGGTTGATACGCGAATTGGAGTCTGCGGTGGATGCCGGATAAGAATTATAAGTAGCCAGGCCGCTTGGAAAAGAAGCCTTAACGAAATGGGGACAGGTCAATTGGCATAACGAAATGGGGACAGGTCAATTGGCAAGCGACATAGGGACGGCAAGCGGGGGACGAAAGAGGGGACGGGGACGAAGGGGACGAAAGAGGGGACAGGTCAGTTGGGGGTGCCGAAATAGAGTGACGAAATAGGGACAGGTCGGTTGGGACGAGTGATTGGGGTTCGATTCGTCGTGAGTTGTTTAATTCCAACACTCATCTGCCTATGATCAAACGCATATCGAAAAAAATCCGAATCAGGCTAGTGCTTGCCCCAATCGATCGCGCGCTTGAGGTGCTCGGTGGTGTCATCATGGTTCTCACTTTCACGAGTGTATTGAGCGTTAGCCATGGCGGTAATGCCGACGTGAACGCGATGTTGATCGGTTCGTTAGGGTGCAATCTCGCGTGGGGAATTATCGACGGCATCATGTACCTAATGAATTGCCTCGCCGCGCGCGGACATGAACTGGATGCCCTCCGTGCGATGCGCGCTGCTAATGATCCCAACGCGGCGGAACGGACACTCGCAGCCGAACTGCCGGAACAATTCGCAGCAGTCCTTTACCCCGGCGAACTCGAACCCCTCCTTGCTCGCCTTCGTTCGTTGCCGGCGCCTTCGGCTCGACCACACCTCACTGGCGATGATTGGCTCGGCGCCTTTGGTATCTGCGGGCTTGTCTTCTTTTCCACGCTGCCGGTCGTTCTACCGTTCGTTTTGGTGGCACCTCCGCTCGCCCTGCGCGTTTCGAACCTGGTTGCCATCAGCTTGCTTTTCCTCACCGGTTACGTCTTCGGCCGGAATATTGGCCATAATCCTTGGCGTCTGGGGATCACGATGGTGCTCCTCGGGTGCTTGCTTGCAGGTGTGGCTATCTCTCTCGGAGGCTAACCGTGCGCACGAATACCTGCAAAGAACCTGAAATCAGACTCTGTGCCCCGGCGCTTGTGATGGAGGGCACGACTCACAACATCCCTGCTTGCAGAATGAGCGTGAAAATTGGCAGGTTAGCAAACCCGAGCTGCGAAGAGCAAAAGGGAGCCGCTTACCAACAAAAGGGGGCATCCGTCGCGATGCCGATACCAACGAGAGCCGTAGCACGAGAATCCTCACTCCCCACCAACAATGAAAACTGAAGAAATCATCGAAAGGTCTCAAAAGATCATAGCTCCTTACCGCGTCACCAGTGGCAAGAAGTTTCGGCTCAAGGATGTCGATCCTGACGATACCGGTAAGTCCACTTCTGAAGACAAACCGCGAGCAAAAGAACTCCTGGAAAGGGGCGTTGAAGTGCTCGCAGAACTACAGGACGTGCTCTACGCGCAAGATCAATGGTCGATACTGCTGATCTTTCAGGCAATGGACGCCGCGGGAAAGGATGGCGCAATCAGGCACGTGATGTCCGGCGTTAACCCTCAGGGGTGCCAAGTCTATTCGTTTAAGAGCCCATCGGCGGAAGATCTCAATCACGATTTTCTCTGGCGTTGCCTGAAGTGTTTGCCCGAACGGGGGCGGATCGGCATTTTCAATCGGAGCTATTATGAAGAGACGCTTGTCGTCCGCGTGCATCCCGAGCTTTTAGCGAAACAGAAGATCCCGCAGCAACTCATCACAAAGGACATCTGGGAAGATCGGTACGAGGATATCCGCGACTTCGAGCGCTACCTCACGCGCAACGGCGTCGTCATTAGAAAGTTTTTTCTACACGTATCTGCCAATGAACAGAAGAAACGCTTCCTTGAACGCCTCGATAATCCTGCGAAGAACTGGAAATTCTCTCCGAACGATTCGCGCGAACGCGGCTTCTGGAAGGACTACATGAAGGCTTACGAAGACATGATATGCAACACCGCTGCCGATTACGCCCCGTGGTACGTCGTACCCGCAGACAACAAGTGGTTCACGCGGGTTATTGTCGCGGCGGTTGTCATCGACGCACTTGCATCGTTAGACCTTCGATATCCGGAAGTCGGTGCAGCGCAGCGCCAGGAACTCGCTGTTGCAAAAAAGGAACTGACCGCAAACGACAATATCTGAATTCTCGACTCAATTGGAAACAACCTCCTCAAATCCAAAGACTTCCAGACCATCACCACAATCCGCGCGGTGGCCTTTGTTTGAAGGCTTGCTGCCTTTCGACAAGGCGCGCCTTGGGCCAGACATCATGGCTGGCATAATTCTGGCCGCGCTCGGCATCCCAGAAGTGATGGGCTACACCAAAATCATCGGCACGCCCGTGATCACGGGTCTTTACACGCTCTTGTTGCCGGTGGTGGTATTCGCTTTATTCGGCTCCTCGCGGCATCTTGTGGTCTCCGCCGATTCCGCAACGGCGGCAATGGTGGCGGCGGGACTGGTTTCCCTTTCGTTGGTCGCCAACACTCCCAAGTATGTTGCACTTACCAGCCTCGTCGGAATATTGGCTGGCGGACTTTTGCTTCTCGCGAGAATTCTGCGCTTGGGTTTTCTCGCAGATTTTCTTTCCCGAAGCGTGCTCGTCGGATTCTTATCCGGAGTCGGTATTCAGGTCGCCTTGGGCGAACTGCCCGGCCTCCTCGGGCTCGAGAAGGGCGGGCACGGAGTCATTCAACAACTCGTGTTCACCTTTCAGCACCTGCCGGAGACTCGTCTCACGACCTTGGGCATGGCTCTTGCGGTGTTGGTCATCCTCGTTGGTTTCGAGGTATTTGCTCCGCACTTTCCTGGCGCTTTGCTGGCTGTAATCGGGATGACCGCCGCCAGCGCCTTCTTTCATTGGGGCGAACACGGCGTCGGGATCGTTGGCGAGGTTCCCAGCGGCCTGCCTCGTCTGGGCCTGCCTGACGTGGGGTGGAAGGATGTGTCCGCGGTGCTGCCGATCGCGTTCTCGTGCTTTATCGTCATCCTGGCTCAAAGCGCAGCTACGTCGCGGGCTTACGCCCAGCGATACCGGGATTCGTTCAGTCAAAACGTGGACCTGGTGGGTTTGGCTCTCGCCAACGTCGCAGCCGGTTGCAGCAGCACCTTCGTCGTCAACGGCAGCCCAACCAAGACTGCGATTGTGGACACGGGCGGAGGCCGCAGCCAGGTGTCGCATCTCACCACCGCCGCCACGGTATTACTGGTCCTCCTCTTCTTGACGAAGCCCTTGAGTTATCTGCCCAACGTCGTGCTTGCCGTCATTGTATTTCTGATCGGTGTTAAACTGATTGATCGCCGTGGCTTGGCGGACCTCTATCAAGAGGCACCGGGGGAGTTTGCCTTGGCGGCAGTTACCGCCGCGACCGTGGTGTTAGTCGGTGTCGAGCAGGGCATATTGCTGGCGGTGGTCCTTTCACTGCTTCAACACGTCCGCCGCAGCTACCGCCCCCATATGGCAGTGATTCTTCGAGACGACGTCGATCATTGGCGAATGGAACAGCCCGTTCCCGGCAAAATGCTCGAGCCCGGCCTCGTAATGTTCTGGTTTGGCGCCGACCTTTTCTATGCCAACGCAGGCTCATTTACGGCCAGGGCACGGCAATTGGTGGACAAGTCGCCCTCGCCGGTGCGCTGGCTGGTCATTGACGCTAGCGCGATTACCGGCATTGACTTTTCGGGTGCTAGAGCTTTAGCTGAATTGCAGCAGGATCTGGCGAAAAACGGCGTTGTGCTGGCGCTTGCTCGCTTCCAACCAATAGCCGGTGGAAATGACGAGGAGCTGCTGAAGCGACTAGGGTTAATCAAATCGATAGGGCCCGATCGGATCTTCAGCTCCCGCACTGCGTGCGTGGAAGCCTATCGCACGCAGAGTCGCACCTAACAGAATGCCTCGGCGGGGTTACGTCTGCTTCCTCTAGTTGACCCTATCGGATGGCGTCTCGATCTCTGATGAAGAGGTCTCCGTCGGGAAACGGCCGGCGCGGACAGCAGCAAAATGGGCACGGACATCGGTGGTGCAAGCCTTGCGTTAGGAAGCAGCGAAATGTTCTAATTCCATGAAAAGGGACAGGTCAGATGAGCGGGGGAGTGTGAGAAGGTGAAATGGGCAGGGGCATCGGTGGTGCAAGCTTTGCGTTAGGAAGCAGCGAAAGGCTTTACGGAGAAACAGGAAGGAAGAACCTAAGGCGCGGAAGTCTTTGCGGAAACGAAGGACACGAGCGCCGGAGAAAAGGGATAACCGGACAGGTTAAGTTCTGAATGCCACGCAGCTAGGTCTCGGGACAAACGGAGCAGGAATGATCTCAGCCGCTGGGTAGCACTCGCAGGTCGCGGAAAGCCCAGAGTGTGTCGGAACAGCCCAATCCTCTGAGACGCGCCGCAGGGCGCCGACGTTTGTAACCAAATTTCTCCTTTAACCTGTAGAAGTGCGATTCAACAAAGGCCTGACTTCCGAGGATGACGCCATCTGTGAAATAGCGAATCCGGCACCTCAAGCGTGCGGGCAGCGAGAGCTCGCCGTTTTCCTGGTCAATGACGGATTGGGCGGTGGCTTGGTCAAAGAGCGGTTGCCTGGTTTGGGTATGCAAACTCCCGCGCGCAAAGAGGAGCTTACGGTACTGGCGGCTGACTTCTTTCCAGGAGGCCGTCTCTGGCTGGCCTAACACTGTGCTGATACCTTGGCGAGCCAGGGAGGAACCCTTGGCGAGCGCCTCGGCGTAGCCGCAGTAGCGATAATCTTTGGGATCGGCACAAAGACCGGCGCGAACCGGGTTGAGTTCAATATAAGCCGCAACGGTGGCTAAAGCCTCGCCTCCTTCGAGCAGAACGCTCTTGAAGCGATCGGCCCAGAGCACGCCGTAACGACCATGACGGCGGTTGTACCATTGGGCAAAGCGGCCTTTGAGCTCTTTTAAGAAGATCGAAATGTCGTACATGCGGCTGCGGTAGGGCTGCAGGAGTCGTTGGATCTGATCGGGGCCATCCGGTTTTTGACGCAGGTGGGCCAGTTCTTGTTCGAGGGCTTGGCGCCGAGCGCTACCGTAGCCGGCTTCGATGTGCTGAAGTAATTCCGCCTCTGAGAGTTCCTTGGGCTGTGGGACCTCGCAGAGCAGATGGAAATGGTTGGACATGAGCACATAGGTCAAGACACGAATTTCGCTAAAAGCCGCCAGCCGCCGCATCAGGAGGACAAATCTTTCAGCCTCGGGGGAACCGTGGCCTGCGGTCTGAAAAATAAATCGAGCGTCAACCACCCTGGAAACGCAGTGGTAAAAACTCTGACCCTCACCCTTGACGCGCGGAAATCTCATGGATAGTCACAAACTATATACAACAAAATATGAAAGTGTAGTTAAAAATACGCAATTTCTTCGAAATTTGACCTGTCCCTTCTCACGCAAGGGGCAACGATATTTGACCTGTCCCTCCTCGTACGGTCCTACGCGCGCTTGGCACGGCGAAATTTGACCTGTCCCTCTTCGCACGGTGCCTCGAAATTTGACCTGTCCCTTCTCACGCAAGGGGCAACGATATTTGACCTGTCCCCGGACGCGAGGGGGACGCGAGGGAGTGCGGCCCGGCTAACCGGTGGTTTTTGTTTGGAGTAGGCTGTCAGCAAAAGAGTTTGACATTAAACAATTTGATGTAATTGTAAATCATGAGCAAAACACCCGAGCCATACGAGTTGTTGCTGGCCATGCTCCTTGTGCAAAGCTCCCTGGAACGGCGGAGCGAAGCATTCTTTCAACCATTTGGCCTGACAGCCTCAAAATTCAACATCCTCAACCTGTTGAGCATAAAGGGTGGAAAGATGGATCAATCAGACCTGGTCGACCAGTTGCTCGTAGGCAAATCGAGCATCTCGATCGTGCTAAACCGTATGGTCCGAGACAACTTGATAAAGAGAGAAGCTCACCCGAAAGATCGCCGCCAAGTTGTGCTGGTTATCACCGAAAAGGGTAGCGAACTCTGGAGTAAAACTGCTCCAGTTTACGAAGGCAATGTCCAAGAAATTTTCGGTAAGGTGCCGGTAAGCCACAGAAACCAATTTCTCCAGGATCTCCGCAAACTCTACGAGGCAATTTCCGCAACAGAATCTTCGGGCGCGGCTGCCAGCAACTGGAAAACCATGATTTCAACGGAAGCACTCTAAACGAATCGGGAATTCCAAAAACAATGACAGGGGAAGGTAAAATGTTTAGATATTCGTGGATAAAGGTCGCTCCTGTTCTAGCGCTATACGCGGTCGGCGCCGGGCTTCTCTTGGTGGCAAGTGAAAACACGGGGCATGAGATGCTGGCGTACGCTTGGGCCGCGCCGGTGGCGGCCGCTGTTATTCACTGCATCTACCTGACCGGCGCGGCGGTCGTCGTATCCAAAAATAAAGTGCGCTGCACGACTTGGTTTGCGCGATGCCGGGAAAGAACGCTGGCCGAAATAAAATCTGCGGACTACGAAGTCCGATCGTGGATTGTGTTCCGCACCAAGAGAATCGTGCTCCAATGCAAAAGCCAAAAGTGCGATCTCGTGATACCGGCAGGGTTACTCCGTTACAAAGATATCACGACTATCCTTTCGCTCATTCGTAAGCAGACAGAAAAACAGACGCTGCCGGGAAGAAAGATTGTCGCATTGGGGTCACAACGGTGTCGGAAGGTGCTTGTATGACAAGCCTGCCAAAAATCGACATGCATGTCCACGTTCTTGGCAACGGGAAAACTGGCTCAGGTTGTCGGGTGACTGTGCCCATGTGGCAGGTGCCTTTCGGCAAAATCATGGCCAAAGGCATCGGTCTTAATACAGCCTTGGCCGACCCGCTGCTGGACATGCTCTATGTTGAGAAGCTGATCCATTGGGTTCAAAGCTCGAGCTTTGATAAGGTTGTTGTTCTGGCCTGCGATAATCTCTACGACGAAGCCGGCAACTGCCATCCTGAAAGGTCGGGCGTCTATGTGCCAAACGAGTACGTCCTCAAATTGGCCAGAAAGCACCCAGAATTTCTCCCGGGTGTTTCCATTCATCCGGCCA
>Ga0213872_10000927_pt1 | contig 20783 bp, 14 predicted proteins | sample VelepicomBERX_R2_FD_160071 | JGI IMG/M metagenome (GOLD analysis project Ga0213872, IMG submission 160071) | Rhizosphere microbial communities from Vellozia epidendroides in rupestrian grasslands, the National Park of Serra do Cipo, Brazil - RX_R2 | ecosystem: Host-associated > Plants > Roots >...
GGCATAGGCGGTGGCCTTGTCGAGCGGCACCTGATCGAAGGTGATCTGGTTCTTGCCGGTGCCGCAGACCTCGGCGAAGGAGATGGTCTTGTGGCCGAGCACCCGCTCCGACAGCTCGTCCATGCCATGGCCATGGCCGGCGCTGTCGAGCACATAGGAAATCAACAGCGTGTCGTCGATCGGCGCGATGGCGATATTGCGCGCCGCCATCACCTGAGCGTCGAATTTGATATTATGGCCGATCTTGAGGACGCCATCATCCTCCAGCAGGCCTTTCAGCAATTCCAGCGAACGGGCTTCCGGGATCAGCGCCGGACCGGCGGCCGGCGCCTGCGCGTCGCCCAGCAGCAATTGCCCCTGCGCGCCGTGCGGCGTGTAGCGTACCGGCACATAGCAGGCGGCGCCCGGTTCGACCGAAAGCGAAAAACCGACCAGATTGCAGCGCATCGGATCCAGGCCGTCGGTCTCGGTGTCGAACGCCACCTGACCCTTCTTCCTGGCGGTGGCGATCCAGGTGGCCAGCATGGTCTCGTCGGTGACCATCTGATAGAAGGTCTTGGTCGGCTGGGCGGGAATGGCGGCTGGCGCGGCCTGTTCCGTGGGGTCGGCGCCGAAATGGCCTTCGGCGCGCGCCTTCAGGCTGCGAAACCCCTGTTGATTGATGAAGGCCATCAAGGTGGCCGGGTCGGGCTTGCGGGTAGAGAAGCCGGTCCACGGCTCCGTCACCTCGACGTCGTTTTTGAGCCGCACCAATTCGCGCGACACCCTGGCGTCATCCGCGTTGTTGGTCAGCGCCTCGCGGCGCTTCGGCTGCTTGATCTCGGCGGCGCGGGCCAGAAGCGTGTCGAGATCGCCATATTCCTCGATCAATTGCGCCGCGGTCTTGATGCCGATGCCGGGCACCCCCGGAACATTGTCGGTGGGATCGCCGGCCAGCGCCTGGACGTCGACCACCTTGTCCGGCGTCACCCCGAATTTCTCGAACACCTCATTGGGGCCGATCGGCCGGTTCTTCATCGGATCGAGCATGCAGACGCCCGGCCTGACCAGCTGCATCAGATCCTTGTCCGACGAGACGATCAGCACCTCGGCGCCGTCATCCACCGCCTGGCGGGCATAGGTGGCGATCAGATCGTCGGCCTCGAACCCCCGCATCTCGATGCAGGGCACGCCGAAAGCGCGCACCGCGTCGCGGATCAAGGCGAATTGCGGTACCAGCTCTTCCGGCGGTTCCGGCCGGTGCGCCTTATAGTCGGGATAGATCTGGTTGCGGAAGGTCTCGCGGCCGGCGTCGAAAATCACCGCCAGATGGGTGGTGTGATTTTCCGTCAACAGCTTCATCAGCATCGAGGTGAAGCCATAGACCGCATTGACCGGCACCCCGTCCGGACGGGTCATCATCGGCAGGCCGTGAAAGGCGCGGAAGATGTAGCCCGAGCCGTCGACCAGGCAAAGTTCCCGCTTGGCGTTGTCCATCAATGGGAAGTGGAGACTTTGGCGCCGGGAGCCAGTCTGAAGGTCCTGCTGCAATAGGGGCAGATGATCTCGTCGCTATTGGGATTGAACGTGAGATAGACCTTCGGATGTCCGGTCACCGGTCCGTTGCCCGCGCAGGCGACGCTGTTGGTGGTGACGGTAACGATCTCTTTGGTCATGGGATCCTCTTTGTTTGAAATTGACCGTCCGCAAGGCCGGATGATAACGATTGTCACCCAAGGATCAATTGTCGTTTCGGTTCAAAAAAATTTTCCAGCCTGATCTTCCAGAGTTCGCCGTCGACATCAAGGGCTTGACCAAGCGCTACGCGGCGCGCGGCAAACAGCCCGCGAAGCTGGCGCTGGATGATGTGTCCTTGGCCATTCCGCGCGGCTCCTTCTTCGGCCTTCTGGGTCCCAACGGCGCCGGCAAATCCACCATGATCAATATCCTGGCCGGATTGGTGAACAAAAGCGCCGGCAGCGCCAGCATCTGGGGCTATGACATCGACGCCCAGGAACGGCAATCGCGCGCCGCCATCGGGGTGGTGCCGCAGGAGCTGAATTTCGATCCCTTCTTCACCCCGCGCGAGCTTCTGGAAGTGCAGGCCGGCCTTTATGGCGTGCCGAAATCCGAACGGCGCACCGACGAGATCCTTGGCGCCCTCGGTCTGGCCGACAAGGCGCATGCCTATACCAGAAGCCTGTCGGGCGGCATGCGCCGCCGCCTTCTGGTGGCCAAGGCGATGGTGCATTCTCCGCCGGTTCTGGTTCTGGACGAGCCCACCGCCGGCGTCGATATCGATCTTAGGCGCCAGCTTTGGGACTATGTCAAAGAGCTGAACATGGCGGGCACCACCGTGCTGCTCACCACCCATTATCTGGAAGAGGCCGAGGCGCTTTGTGACCGCGTCGCCATCATCGATCGCGGCAAGCTGGTGGCGCATGACAAGACTTCGGCGATGCTGTCGCAGCTCGACAGCAAGATCTTGACGGTCATCGTCGATCGCGACCTCGACGCCGCTCCCGCTATTCCGGGTTTCGCCGCCAGTCTGGTGGAACCGCGTCGGCTGTCCTTCCATTACGAGCCGAGCCGCACCAAGGTCGGCGAAATTCTGGCGGCGCTGCAGAAGGAAAAGCTCGGCATCGTCGATGTCAGCACCGACGAAGCCGATCTCGAAGACATCTTCCTGAAGCTTACCAACGGGCAATGAGAATACTGGCGGCCCTGCTGTTTCTGCTGGCCGCCTGCGCCGAAACGCCCCCGCCTGTCGCCAGGAACCAAACGCCGACCCTCAGCGGCGACGCGATGATCGCCGCCGACGGCGCCCGCCTGCCGATACGCAAATGGCTGCCCGAGGGCCAGCCCAAGGCGGTGATCGCCGCGCTGCATGGGATGAATGATTACAGCAACGCCTTCGATCTGCCGGCGCCGACCCTGACCGCCGCCGGCATCGCCGTTTATGCCTATGACCAGCGCGGTTTCGGCCAGGCGCCCAACACCGGCAGGTGGGCCGGCGAGACGGCGATGCAGGACGATCTGGCCGATTTTCTGTGGCTGCTGGCCAAGCGTTATCCCGGCACGCCGCTGTTCATCCTCGGCGAAAGCATGGGTGGCGCGGTGGCCATGACCGCGCTGTCGCGCCATCTCGACATGCCGCGCCTGTCCGGCGTGATCCTGGTGGCGCCCGCCGTGTGGTCGCGCGACGAGATGCCTTGGTATCAGGGTGCGGCGCTGTGGATCACCGATCATCTGGTGCCGTGGCTGACGGTGACCGGCGAAGGGCTGCATATCCAGGCCTCCGACAATATCGAGATGCTGATCCGCCTCGGCCAGGACCCCCTGGTCATCAAAGGGACCAGGATCGACACCATCAAGGGCCTGTGCGATCTGATGGATGACGCCAGACGGGCGCCGCTGCGGACCGACCTGCCCGGATTGGTGCTGTTCGGCAAGCATGACGAGGTGGTGCCGCCCGATGCCAGCAAGGTGCTGCTGGCGCGCTTGCCCTCCAATGTCGAGGCGCGGGAGTTCCCGCAAGGCTATCACATGCTGCTGCGGGATCTGCATGCCGACCAGCCGCTCGATTCGATCATCGCCTGGGTGGCGGAGCGGCGATGAGGGCGCTTTTCGCCAACCGGCAATTCCGCCTGCTGATCCTGATTCGCGTCACCACCAGCCTGGCCCTGCCGATGCTGATGGTGGCGGTGGGCTGGAACATCTATGAGCTGACCAATGATCCGGTGGATCTCGGCTATGTCGGCCTGGCGGTGTTCCTGCCGCAGATGCTGATGACCTTGCCGGCGGGCCACGCCGCCGATCATTTTCCCCGCCGCTCCATGCTGCTTTTCGCCTATGGCATGCTGGCTCTGTCGGCCGCCTTGTTGACCTTGGGCGCGGCGCTCGGCAACAGGGACCCGCTTCTGATCTTCGCCGCGCTGCCGATCTATGCGCTCGGCAATGCCACCATGCGGCCGGCCAGCCAATCGCTCTTGCCGCAAGTGGTGAGCAAGGAGCAGCTGCCGAGCGCGGTGGCCTTCAGCTCCAGCTCCTGGCAGATGGCCAGCATCGCCGGTCCCGCCATCGGCGGGCTGCTGTACGGCCTCGGTCCGGCCTTGGTCTATGGCTTGGTGAGCGGTCTTTTGGCGTCGGTGATGCTCCTGGCCACCAATCTGGTGCATATCCAGCCGGCCGCCATGACCGATAGCGGCGTGGTGAAAAGGCTGTTGGCGGGGGTGGATTTCGTGCGGGCGCGGCCGGTGCTGCTGGGCGCCATCTCGCTCGATCTGTTCGCGGTTTTGTTCGGCGGCGCCACCGCTCTGCTGCCGGTCTATGCCAGGGACATTCTGGCGGTGGGGCCGCAAGGCTTGGGCCTTCTGCGTGCCGCGCCCGCGGTCGGTGCTTTGATCTGCGGGGTGACGCTGGCGAACCGTCCGCTGCAGCGCCGCGCCGGCCGGATCATGTTTCTCTGCGTCGGCGGCTTCGGGCTGGCCACCATCATCTTCGGCATGTCGCGCTCGCTGCCATTGTCCCTGGCGGCGCTGGCCTGCCTGGGCGCCTGCGACATGGTCAGCATCTATGTGCGCCAGACCTTGGTGCAGATCAACACGCCCGACGCCATGCGCGGCCGGGTCTCGGCGGTCAGCAATCTCTTCATCGGCGCCTCCAACGAACTCGGCGAATTCGAGAGCGGCATCACCGCCGGCTGGTTCGGCACGGTGCCCGCCGTGGTGCTGGGCGGCGTCGGCACATTGACGGTGGTATTGGTGTGGAGCCTCATTTTCCCGCAATTGCGGCGGGTCGACCGCCTCGACGAGCAGGCGTAAGGTAACGGAGCAATCTTTGGGAGGTCTGCATGCGTAAGCTGGCTCTGGGTCTTTGCGTGGTCTTCGCATTTCCCGTTCTCGCCGCCGATCCGATCTCGGCCGATGATTTCAAGGCGGCGGTCACCACCTTGTCGTCGGACGATTTCGAGGGCCGCCTGCCCGGCAGCCATGGCGAGCAGCTGACCGTCGATTTCATAACGGCGCAATTCAAGAAGATCGGATTAAAGCCGGGCAATAGCGACGGCAGCTATGTGCAGAAGGTGCCGCTGACCGGCCATCGCACCACCCCTAGCTTTTCCATCGGCGGAGTGCAGCTCAAGACGCCGGAGGATTACGTCGCCTGGTCCTATCTGCGTCAGCCCGAGTTCAGCGTGACGGAAAGTCCCCTGGTCTTCGTCGGCTATGGCGTCATCGCTCCGGAATATGGCTGGGACGATTACAAGGGCGTCGATCTCAAGGGCAAGACCATGGTGGTCCTGATCAACGACCCGCCGATCCCCGATCCCGCCGATCCGACCAAGCTCGACGACACCATGTTCAAAGGCAAGGCGATGACCTATTACGGCCGCTGGACCTATAAATATGAGATGGCGGCCAAATTCGGCGCCGCCGCCTGTCTGATCGTCCACGAGACCGAGCCGGCGGCCTATCCCTGGTCGGTGATCGCCAATCGAACCAATGCCGAAAATTTCGACATCCGCTCCGCCAATTCCAATCCGGGCTATCCGCCGATCGCCAGTTGGATCTCGGTCGAGCGGGCGCGGGCCATCATGAAGGCCGACGGCCAGGACTTCGATGCGCTGAAGAAGGCGGCGCTGTCGAAAGATTTCCGACCGGTCCAGCTGAAGCAGACCTTGAGCGCGACCGCCAGCAACAGCCTGCGCGAAGTCGACAGCGCCAACGTGGTGGGAATGATCGAGGGATCGGACCCCAAGCTCAAAGACCAGGTGGTGGTGCTGACCGCGCATTGGGATCATTTCGGCTGGGACCAGACGCTGCCCGGCACCAAGCATGACCAAGTGTTCCATGGCGCCAGCGACAATGCCACCGGCGTCGCCGCTTTGTTCCAGATCGCCAAGGCCCTCAAGGCGGCGAAGACGCCGCCGGCCCGGACCGTCCTGTTCATCGCCACCACCTCCGAGGAGCAGGAACTGTTGGGCGCCAAATTCTATGTGCGCAATCCGCTCTTTCCGCTGAAGAACACGGTGGCCGAGATCAATATCGACCGGGTCAACACCGATGGCCGCACCCATGACGTCGAGGTGGTCGGCAGCGGCAATACTACGCTGGAAGATGTTTTGGCGGTGGCGGCCAAGGCGCAAGGTCGCGTCGTCAAGCCCGACAGTCGCAGCGACAAGGGTTACCTCTATCGCGCCGACCAGGTGGAATTCGCCCGCGCCGGGGTGCCCGTGCTCTATATCAAGCCCGGCCAGGAGGGCCTCCAGAACCCCGAGGCCTATCGCCTGAAGCTGGAGGCTTATACCGCCCAACGCTATCATCGGCCGACCGACGTCATCGGCCCGGACTGGGATTACGCCGCCGCGGTCGAGGATATGAACCTGCTCTATCAGGTGGTCGCCGAGGTGGCGTCGGGACGCGCCACCCCGAAATGGAAGGACGGCTCGGAGTTCAAGGCCAAATATGACGAGATGATGGCCAAGCCTTAATTCCCTATACCGAGCTGATCGAGCATGAAGGCATCGATCTCGGCGATGTCCTTGTAGCGGCGGAACCGGCCCGACTTGCCGCCATGGCCGGCTTCCATATTGATGCGGAACAGCAGCGGGTTGGCATCGGTCTTGGTGGCGCGGAGACGCGCCACCCACTTGGTCGGCTCGTAATATTGCACCTGGCTGTCCCATAGACCGGTGGTGACGAACATGGCCGGATAGTCCTTCTTCGCCACATTGTCATAGGGCGAATAGGTCAGCATGTAGTCGTAATATTGCTTCTGCTTGGGATTGCCCCATTCGTCGAATTCATTGGTGGTGAGCGGGATGCTTTCATCCAGCATGGTGGTCACCGCATCGACGAACGGCACCTGGGCGATGATGACCTTGTAATCCTCGGGCGCCATATTGGCCACGCCGCCCATCAGCAATCCGCCGGCGCTGCCGCCTTGCGCCGCCACCCGGTTCTTGGCGGCGTAACCCTGCGCCACCAGCGCACGGGTGACGTCGATGAAATCGGTGAAGCTGTTCTTCTTGTTCAAAAGATGCCCGTCATCATACCAGGCCCGGCCCATCTCCTGGCCGCCGCGGATATGGGCGATGGCGTAGACCATGCCGCGATCCATCAGGCTGACGGCGGCGAGGTTGAACCTGGGATCGGTCGAGGCGCCATAGGAACCATAGGCATATTGCAGCATGGCGGCGCTGCCATCCTTCTTGAGGCCCTTCTTATAGACCAGGGACACCGGGACCTTGACTCCATCGCGCGCCGCCACCCACAGCCTTTCGGTGAGGTAATTGCTCTTGTCGTAGCCGGGCACCGGCTGCTCTTTCAACAGCCGCCGCTCTCCGGTCTTGAGATTGGTCTCGAAGGTGGTGGTCGGGGTCGTGAGGCTGTCATAGGTGTAGCGCAGCCAGCCGCTATCGGGATCGCCGACCGTCTGCAGCGCCATGGCATAGGCCGGCTCGTCGGCGGCGACGAAGCGGCCGTCGCCCTTGCCGGTGCGAACGCGGATACGTTTCAGCCCGCCGGAACGCTCCTCGGTGGCGATGGCGCCTTTATAGAGCGACACCCTCTCGATGAAGACCTCGTCGCTGGCCGGCACCAGATCCTTCCACGCCGCCCGATCGCCCAAGGGCACGTTGTCCTTCATGGTCATCAGCTTATAATTCTTGGCGTTCCAATTGGTGCGGATCACCCAGCGCCCGTCGTAATGATGCACGTCGTAAAGGAAGTCGCGTTGGCGCGGCGCCACCACCTTGAACTCGGTGGGGTTGGCGGCCAGGGCGCAGCGGACTTCGTTGGACACCGTGGCGTGCTCGCGGATGCAGATATATTTGTCGGAAGAGGTGCGGCCCAGCCCGATATAGAAGCTCGTGTCCTTTTCCTCATAGACCAGCTTGTCGGCGCTGGCCGGCGTGCCCAGCACATGCGACTTGATGCGGGTCGAGAGCAGGGTGACCGGGTCTTTCTCGACATAGAACAGGGTCTTGTTGTCGTCGGCCCATACCATGTCGGGTTCGATATTGGGAACCTCGTCGGCAAGGATCTTGCCGCTCTCCAGATCCTTCACCTTCAGCACATATTGCCGCCGGCCGACCGTGTCTTCCGCAAAAGCGAGGAGATGATTGTTGGGGCTGACCTCCCAGCCGCCGACGGCGAAGAAGCCTTTGCCTTCCGCCATCTTGGGCTGGTCCAGCATGATGGCCTCGGGGGCGCCGATCGACCCCTTGCGCCGTGCCAGGATCGGGTAGTCGGCGCCGGTCTCGAAGCGGGTATAGTACCAATAGCCCTTTTCCTTATAGGGGACCGAGCTGTCATCCTGTTTGACCCGGCTCAGGAACTCGTCATAGAGCTTGTCCTGGGTCGCCTTCAGGGGCGCCATCATCTGGTCGGCATAGCCGTTCTCGGCAGTGAGATAGGCCAGCATCGCCGGATCTTTCCGCGTGTCGTCGCGCAGCCAGAAATATTCGTCCTGGCGGTTGCCATTGGGCGAAGTGACGGTGAAGGGCCGTTTTTCGGCCATTGGCGGCTGAGGGGCGGCGTCCGCCGCCATCGCCAGAGACAATAATCCAACCACCGCCGCCAACCTCATGCCCGCCTCCCTGGGATATTGGGCATGAAGTATGCGGCAGCAATTTTATTGCGGCAAATCCCACTTTTCCGGGGAACGCGCCAGACGCGCCTTCAGCAGCTCGCGCTCGAATACGAATTCCTTGGGCAGGCGTTCGAAGAAGCGGTCGAAATGTTCGTCATGGGCGCGGGTTTCCGCGAGGCCGGCGGCGCGGTTGACCGCCATCAGCTCGGCGAAATGGCCGGCCTTGAAGTCGAGCCCGTCCCACGGCAGATCCTGGCGCCTGGGCATCAGCCCGAGCGGGCTTTCCACCCCATAGGCGCGGCCGCGCACCCGTTCCACGATCCACTTCACCACCCGCATGTTCTCGCCGAAGCCCGGCCAGATGAACTTGCCATGCTCGTCTTTCCTGAACCAATTGACCCGGAAGATCGCCGGCGGGTTGGAGAGCTTGCGGCCGACCTGCAGCCAGTGCGAGAAATAATCGGCCATGTTGTAGCCGCAGAAAGGCAGCATCGCCATCGGATCGCGCCGGGTGGTCTGGCCCACCGCGGCGGCCGTCGCTTCGGACCCCATGGTGGCGGCCAGATAGACGCCATGCGCCCAATTGAAGGCCTGATAGACCAGCGGCATGTGCTTCGACATCCGGCCGCCGAAGATGAAGGCCGAGATCGGCACCCCTTCCGGCTTCTCCCAATCGGGATCGACGCTCGGGCATTGCGACACCGGGCAGCAGAAACGCGCATTGGGATGCGCCGCCGGCTCGCCGCCGGGAACCCAAGCACGGCCCTTCCAATCGATCAGACCGGCGGGCGGACTGTCGGTCATGCCTTCCCACCAGACGTCACCATCCTCGGTCAGCGCCACATTGGTGAAGATGGTGTTGGCGCCGCAGCTCTCCATGGCGTTGGGGTTGGTGGCGGCGCTGGTTCCGGGCGCCACGCCGAAGAAGCCTGCTTCCGGATTGATGGCGTAAAGCCGGCCATCGGCGCCGGGCTTGATCCAGGCGATGTCGTCGCCCACCGTCCACACTTTCCAGCCTTCGAAACCCTTGGGCGGCACCATCATGGCGAAATTGGTCTTGCCGCAGGCGCTGGGAAAGGCGGCGGCCAGATAGGTCTTTTCCCCTTCGGGGTTTTCGATGCCGACGATCAGCATATGCTCGGCCAGCCAGCCCTCGTCGCGCGCCATCACCGAGGCGATGCGGAGCGCCAGGCATTTCTTGCCCAAAAGCGCGTTGCCGCCATAGCCTGAGCCGAACGACCAGATGGCACGTTCTTCCGGGAAATGCGCGATAACGATATTGGCGGGATCGCAGGGCCAGGCGACATCGGCTTCGCCCGCCGTCAAAGGCTTGCCGACCGAATGCACGCAGGGCACGAACTCGCCATGCTCGCCCAGCACGTCCAGCACCTTCTGGCCCATGCGGGTCATGGTGCGCATGCTGACCACCACATAGGGGCTGTCGGTGATCTCGACGCCGATCTGCGCGATCGGGCTGCCCAAGGGACCCATCGAGAACGGCACCACATAAAGGATGCGGCCCTTCATCGCGCCGGCGAACAGCTTGTCGAGCCTGGCCTTCATGGCGTCGGGGTCGAGCCAATTATTGGTCGGTCCGGCATCGGCCTGGCGGTGCGAACAGATGAAGGTGCGGTCTTCCACCCGCGCCACGTCGGCGGCGTCCGAGCGGGCCAGGAAGGAATTCGGCCGCTTCTGTTCATTGAGGCGGATCAGGGTACCCGCCGCCAGCATCTTTTCGGTGAGCAGGTCATATTCCGCCTCCGACCCGTCGCACCAGTGGATCATGTCCGGCTGGGTGAGAGCCGCGATCCGTTCAACCCATGCCAAAAGCTTACCGTTCTTGGTGACGGCACCAAGATGTCCCAACTTGCCCATCGAATGACGCTCCAAAACCCCGAGCCGTTAACGCGCTTCCCGATCCGCCCTCATTTGCCTGCGGGGCGGTGAAAAAGGCAGCATAGCTACCTCAAAAACCCGGAGCAATCCATTTGGTTTCAATGACTTACCATGACACCGGTGGCCAAAGTGGCGCTATAGTCCTTGACCGGCAAGGCTGGTAGGATGGCAAATTATTGTTTTCAGACAGGAAAGCGTCGCCGTGCCCGCCACCATCGCCCTGGTCGATGACGACCGTAATATTCTTGCTTCGGTGTCCATGGCGCTGGAGGCGGAAGGTTTTAAGGTAAAGTCTTTCACCGACGGCGCCGAAGCCCTGCGCTCTTTATCCTCGACTCCCTTCGATCTGGCGGTGCTCGACATCAAGATGCCGCGCATGGACGGCATGGAATTGCTGCAGCGCCTGCGCAAATCCTCGGCCATCCCGGTGATCTTCCTGACCTCGAAGGATGACGAGGTGGACGAGGTGCTCGGGCTCCGCATGGGGGCCGACGATTACATTAAAAAGCCATTTTCTCAGCGTCTTCTGATTGAGCGCATCCGGGCGCTGTTGCGCCGTGGCGAGCTGGCCAAGGAAGGCGATCAGGGTGCGCCGGCCCAGACCATCGTGCGCGGCGATCTGGTGCTCGATACGGCGCGCCATGCCTGCGGATGGAAAGGACAGGCGGTGGATTTGACGGTGACCGAGTTTCTGCTCCTGAAATCGCTGGCGACCCGTCCGGGTCATGTGAAGAATCGCGACCAGCTGATCGATGCCGCCTATGGCGAGCATATCTATGTCGACGACCGCACCATCGACAGCCATATCAAGCGGCTGCGCAAGAAGTTTCGCGACGTCGATAGCGAATTTGGCCAGATCGAAACTCTGTACGGCGTCGGCTATCGCTACAAAGACGACAATTGAGCGATTTGCATTCGGCATTCTTGAATGAGGGGCGCCGCTCGCGCTCCAAGCTGACCTGGCGGATTCTGGCGGTCAATATGATGGCCCCGGTGATCCTGGTGGGCGGGCTCTTCTATCTCGACCGCTATCGGAACGAGCTGATCCTGGCCGAGCTGTCTTCGTTACGGAGCCGTGCCGAAGTCATTGCGGCGGCGCTCGGTGAAGGCGCGGTGATCGACAACAGCATCACCCTTCCCGATTTGTCGCCGCAAATGGCGCGGCAGATGATCCGCCGCCTGTCCACGCCGGCGCGAGTGCGGACCCGGCTGTTCGACGTAGCGGGAGAGGAACAGGCGGATAGCCGGCTTTTGCTGTCGGCCTATCAGCCGGTACAGGTCGAAGAATTGCCGCCGATCGATCGCAGCTGGTTCGTCCGCGCCTTCCGCTGGGTCTATGAGCTGTTGCTGTCGACCCGGCTGGGGTCCGACGAATTGCCGCTTTATAAGGAATTGCGCCGGCCGCGCGCCACCGATTTCCCGGAGGTGATGCATGCGCTGACGGGCGATCCCAATTGGGCTTTGAGAAAAACCAGCGAACGCAAATTGCTTCTCTCCGCCGCGGTGCCGGTGCAGCGCTACAAAAGGATCTTGGGCGTGGTGCATGTCACCAGCACCGGCGACGATATCGCGCAGCGCCTGTTCCAAGTGCGGCTCACCATCTTCGAGGCCTTCGCGCTTTCGCTGGCGATCACCACCACGCTATCCCTCTATCTGGCCGGCACCATCGCCCAGCCGATCCGGCTGCTGGCGGCGGCGGCCGATCAGGTGCGGCGCGGCCGCGGCCGGCGCCACGAGATCCCTGATCTTGGCGGCCGCAGCGACGAGATCGGCGAACTGGCCGGCGCGCTCAAGGATATGACCGACGTGCTATGGCAGCGGATGGATGCCATCGAGGCCTTCGCCGCCGATGTCGCGCACGAGATCAAGAACCCGCTGACCAGCCTGAAAAGCGCGGTCGAGACCGCGACCAGGCTGAAGGATCCCGCCCAGCAGGCCCGCCTGTTCGACATCATCTTGGATGACGTGCATCGGCTGGACCGGCTGATCAGCGACATCTCGGACGCCTCCCGCCTGGATGCCGAGCTCAGCCGCGCCGAAGGCGGGCTGGTGTCGATCCGCCAGGCATTGAGCGCCGTCGCCGCGGTCTATCGCGACAGCGGCGCCGGGCGCGAGGTGTCGCTCACCGTGATCTGCGACGACGATGACGAGCTGAACGTGGTGGGGATCGAAGGCCGGCTCGGGCAGATCTTGCGCAATCTGATCTCGAATGCGCTCTCCTTCAGCCCGCCCGGCGGCAATGTCACTCTGGCGGCAAGGCGCGCCGAGCAATGGATCTATGTCACCGTCGAGGATGACGGTCCGGGCATCCCGCCCAACAAGCTCGACGCCATCTTCGAGCGCTTCTACAGCGAACGTCCGGCTGAGGAAAAATACGGCACCCATTCCGGCCTGGGTCTGTCGATTTCCAAACAGATCGCCGAGGCGCATGGCGGCACTCTGATCGCCGGCAACCGCTTCGATCAATCGGGCCGCATCTCGGGCGCCCGCTTCATCCTGAAATTGCCGGCGGCGCCCCTCCCGGCCCTGGCTGGCCCGGCCGCCTGAAATCGGGTTATGATCGTTTCATGATCCGGACCATCGCCAATCCGCGCAGCATCATCGACCGCAAGGCCATGGTGCTCAGGCTGGAAGAGCTTGCAGCTCTTGGCCTCAATAAGACCAAGCGCCGCCCGGCGCTGCTGGCGATTTTCAAGGAAGCCTACCAGGCCGGCCATGCCGAGGTGCGCCGCCGCTTCGAGGCCAAGGGACTGGGCACCGAGACGGTGCATGAACAGGCCTTCCTGATCGATCAATTGGTGCGTCTGGCTTACGATTTCGCGGTGCAGGTCGAATTCCCCAGCACCGCCGATGTGATGAGCGTGGTGGCGGTCGGCGGCTATGGCCGCGGCGAGTTGTCGCCGCATTCCGACATCGATCTTCTGTTCCTGATGCCAGCCAAGCGCTCGGCGCACGCCGAGCAGATCGTCCAGTTCATCCTTTATCTGCTGTGGGATCTCGGCCTCAAGGTCGGCCATTCCACCCGCACCACCGAGGAATGCCTGAAAAGCGCCAAGGCCGATCTCACCATCCGCACCGCGCTGTTGGAAGCCCGCTTCGTCTGGGGCGACCAGGCTCTTTCCGAAAATTTGCGCAAGCGCTTCCGCGCCGAGATCGTCGCCGGCAGCGGCCCCGCCTTCGTCGAGGCCAAGCTGGCCGAGCGCGAGGCGCGGCATGCCAAATTGGGCGAGGCCCGCTATGTGCTGGAACCCAATATCAAGGACGGCAAGGGGGGATTGCGCGATCTCCACACGCTTTACTGGATCGCCAAATATCTCTATGTGATCAATGAAGTGGAGGAGCTGGTGGGCTTGGGCGTGCTGAGCGCCGATGCCGCCAATCGTTTCGCCAAGGCGCAGACCTTCCTGTGGACCTTGCGCTCGCATCTCCACTATATCTCGGGCCGCCTGGAAGACCGCCTGACCTTCGACCGCCAGCCTGAGATCGCCGCCCGCATGGGCTATACCGATCATGGCGGCACTTCGGGCGTCGAGCGCTTCATGAAGCACTATTTCCTGATCGCCAAGGATGTCGGCGATCTCACCCGCATCTTTTGCGCGCTTCTGGAAGAGAGCCATAAAAGCAAGCCGAAGCTGCGCTGGCCGGCACTGCTCCGCATGAAGAAGGTGGACGGCTTCAAGCTGGAGAATGGCCGCCTGGATATCGAGAACGAGGCGGAATTGGTGGCCGATCCGGTCAAGATGATCCGTCTGTTCTCCACCGCGCTGTCGATGGATCTCGACATCCATCCGCATGCGCTGTCTCTGATCACCCAGAATCTGCGGCGCATCGACAACAAGGTGCGCCAGGACCCCGAAGCCAATCGCCTGTTCATCGACATGCTGACCTCGCGCAAGGATCCCGAGGCGGCGCTGCGTCACATGAACGAGGCCGGCGTGCTCGGCCGGCTGATCCCGGATTTCGGCCGCGTCGTGGCGCAGATGCAGTTCGACATGTATCACGTCTATACGGTCGACGAGCACACCATCCAGGCGGTGGGCGTGTTGCACCGCCTCGAGCAGGGCGCGCTCAAAGAGGCGATGCCGACCGCCACCGAGGCGATCGCCGCCATCCAGTCTAGGCGCGCGCTCTATCTTTCGGTATTCCTGCACGATATCGCCAAGGGCCGTGGCGGCGATCATTCCGAACTCGGCGCCGAGGTGGCGCTGAAGCTGGGGCCGCGTCTGGGCTTGACCGACGAAGAGACGGAAAGCACCGCCTGGCTGGTGCGCTATCACCTTTTGATGTCGAACACTGCCTTCAAGCGCGATATCGACGATCCCGAGACCATCGCCAAATTTGTCGCCGCGGTGCAAAGCCCCGAGCGGCTGCGCCTGCTCTTGGCCTTGACCGTCGCCGACATCCGCGCCGTCGGCCCCAATGTGTGGAACAGCTGGAAGGGCGGTCTGCTCCGCGATTTGTTCAACCGCGCGCTCGACGTGATGTCGGGCGGCATCGGCGTCGAGAAGCGCGAGGCCCGCGTGCTGGCGGCGCAAGGCGCGCTCCGCACCATCTTGGAGGCCGAGCAATGGTCGGACGCCGATATCGAGGCGCATCTCGGCCGCGGCTATCCGTCCTATTGGGTGTCGTTCGATACCGGAACCCATCTGATGCATGCCCGGCTGATGCGCCAGGCGGAAGCCGCCAAGGCGCCGCTCACCATCGATTGGCGCTTCGATCCGGTGCGCGAAGTGATGGAAGTGACGCTCTATGCCGCCGACCATCCGGGATTGTTCTCGCAGATCGCCGGCGCCATGGCGCTTTCGGGCGCCTCGATCGTCGACGCCAAGATCATCACCATGACCAATGGCATGGCGCTCGACAGCTTCCTGATCGACGATTTGGCGGGGGACAATTTCGAGAGCGGCTCGCGCCGCGCCAAACTCGCCTCCTTGATCGAGCAGGCGCTGTCCGGCCGCCTGCGTCTGGCCCGCGAACTCGAGAAGAAGAGCGATCAAATCCGCTCGCGCACCAAGCTGTTCCCGGTGCCGCCCCGCGTGCTGATCCATGACCATGCCAGCGCCGCCCACACCGTCATCGAGATCAATGGCCGCGACCGCATCGGCCTGCTCTATGACCTCACCGCCGCCATGACCAAGCTCAATCTGCAGATCGCCTCGGCGCATATCTCGACCTATGGCGAACGGGTGGTGGACGTGTTCTATGTGAAGGACGTGTTCGGCCTCAAGATCGAGAATGACCGCAAAAAGAAGGAAATCCGCGCCGCCCTCGCCGAAGCCCTGAGCGACAAGAGCGAAGACATCAAACTCGGCGCCGCTCAATGAGTCTGGGCAAGGCGGTATTCACCATCGGCGGCTGGACCATGCTGTCCCGCCTGTTCGGTCTGGCCCGCGAGATGCTGGTGGCGGACTATCTCGGTGCCGGATTGATCTCCGATGCCTTCATGGTGGCCTTCCGCTTCCCCAACATGTTCCGCTCGCTGTTCGCCGAAGGCGCCTTCAACGCCGCCTTTGTGCCGCTTTTCGCCTCGAAACTGGAAGGCGAGGGGCCGGACGCGGCGCGCCATTTCGCCGAACAGGCCTATGCGGTGCTGGGCGCGCTGGTGGCGCTCCTGGTGATCGTCATGGAAGTGGCGATGCCCTGGGCGATCTATGGTCTGGCGCCCGGTTTCGACGATCTGCCCGGCAAGATCGAATTGGCCGCCGATCTGTCGCGCATCACCTTTCCCTATTTGTTGTTCATCTCTTTGGTGTCGCTGCAATCCGGCGTGCTGAATGCGCTCGGCCGCTTCGCGGCGGCGGCGGGCACCCCGGTGCTGCTCAGCCTGGTGTCGATGGCGCTGCTGGTGATCCTGACGCCGATCTCGCCCACGGTCGGACATGCGGCGGCGTGGGGCGTGCTGGTGTCCGGCGCGGCGCAATTCCTGTGGCTGCTCTATTCGATGAGCCGGGCCGGGATGAGCTTGCGGCTGGTCCGGCCGGCCTTCACCCCGGAAGTGAAGACGCTTCTGAAAAAAGTGGTGCCGGGCGCGGTCGGAGCCGGCGTCTATCAGGTCAATCTGCTCATCAACACCATCATCGCCTCGTCGGTGGCCAATGGCGCGGTGAGCTTCCTGAACTATGCCGACCGTCTCAATCAGCTGCCGCTCGGCGTGGTGGGAATCGCCATCGGCACGGCCCTGCTGCCGACCCTGACCCGCCAGTTGCGCTCCGGCAATATGGAGGCGGCGCAGGCGTCGCAGAACCGCGCCATGGAATTCGGCCTGCTGCTGGCGCTGCCGGCGGCCTTCGCCTTGGCGGTGCTCGGTCATCCGATCATCGCGGTGCTGTTCGAGCATGGCGCCTTCACCGCCGCCAACACCGACCAGGTGGCACCGGCCTTGGCGGCCTTTTCCCTAGGCTTGCCGGCCTATGTGCTGATCAAGGTGCTGACCCCTTCCTTCTTCGCCCGCCACGACACCAAGACCCCTGTGCAGATCGCCTTGGTGTCGATGGGGATCAATATCGCGCTCAATCTGGCGCTGATGCATCCGCTGCAGCATGTCGGCATGGCGTTGGCCACCGCCTGCGCGGCGTGGGTCAATCTCTTCCTGCTGGGGTGGAACCTGCATCGGCGCAAGCATTTCTCGCTGGATATTCGGCTGAGATCCCGCACTTTGCGCATCCTCGCCGCCTGCCTGGCAATGAGCGTCGTTCTGTGGGGGGCGCAAATGCTGTTGGCGCCGCTTTGGCATTATTGGCGGCTCGGCGCTCTGGCGGTGATGATCGCGGCCGGGCTGGCGGTCTATGGCGGAGTGGCGATGATGCTGGGCGCGGTGTCGGTATCCGAGTTCAAGGGGATGTTGCGGCGAACGTCGTGAGGTGGATCGTGCGGTCTGCCCGTCATTTTGTGCGGATTTCGATTTGGGTGGTAACACGGACGGACACGGATGCCGCTTGCGCGGCTCACGGATGGACACGGACCGGCTCTGCCCGTCGCACCGTGTAGCGCCGCAGGCATCAAATTATTGGGGCTTCGCCCCTTTTTTTATCCGTGTCCATCCGTGGCGGCGCAGCCGCGTCCGTGCCCGTCCGTGTTGCCACGCAAGCCGGGAAACGCAAGGGCCTCTCCACCATTGACCGAACGCCCCCCATAAGGTACCTCCGGGTTCAGTTTCCCAAGAGGCCATTCGATGAAGCGCATTTTCTCGGGCGTCCAGCCCACCGGCAATCTGCATCTCGGCAATTATCTCGGTGCGGTGCGCAATTGGGTGCGGCTGCAAAATGATTATGACTGCCTGTTCTGTCTGGTCGATCTGCATGCCATCACCGTCTGGCAGGACCCCGCGGAACTGCGCGCCCATACCCGCGAAGTGGCGGCGGCGATGCTGGCGTCGGGGGTCGACGCCAAGCGCAATATCCTGTTCGCGCAAAGCCAGAACCCGAACCATGCCGAGCTGGCCTGGATCTTCAATTGCGTCGCCCGCATCGGCTGGCTGAACCGCATGACCCAGTTCAAGGAGAAGGCCGGCAAGGACCGCGAGAACGCCTCGGTCGGGCTTTACGCCTATCCCAATCTGATGAGCGCCGACATTCTGCTCTATAAGGCCACCCATGTGCCGGTGGGCGAGGATCAGAAGCAGCATCTGGAATTGGCGCGCGACACCGCCCAGAAGTTCAACAATGATTTCGGCGTCGAATTCTTCCCGCAGCCGGAGCCCTTGATCTTCGGCGCCGCCACCCGGGTGATGAGCTTGCGCGACGGCAGCAAGAAAATGAGCAAGTCGGATGAAAGCGATTATTCGCGTATCACCATGACCGACGATGCCGACGCCATCGCGCTCAAGATCAGGAAAGCCAAGACCGACCTCGATCTGCTGCCGGATAGCGAAGCCGGTTTGGAAGGCCGCCCGGAAGCCGCCAATCTGCTCGGCATCTATGCGGCGCTTTCGGATGGCTCGCGCGCCGATGCGGTGGCCAAATTCGCCGGGCAGAGCTTCTCCACCTTCAAAAAGGATCTGACCGACCTCGCCGTATCGGTGCTGTCGCCGATCACCGGCGAGATGCAGCGCTACATGGCGGATCCCGCCCAGATCGACGCCATCTTGAAGGACGGCGCCGAGCGCGCCCGCGCGGTTTCGGCCCCGATCATGGCCGAGATCAAAGACATCGTCGGCTTCCTGCGGAGCTGAGGGCGATGCGGCGAGCGATCATCCTCCTCGCCGCTCTTCTCCTTGCGCCCTCAGTCCAGGCGGCGCGTTTCTCGGCCGGCGATCCCCTGGTGGTCGACCTGTCCAGCCATGTGGTGGCGATCACCTCGGGGTTCTCGGGGGCCAATCTGCTGCTGTTCGGCTCGGTGGAAGGCGACGGCGACGTGGTGGTCGCGGTACGGGGGCCCAATCAGACCGAGCTGCTGCGCCGGCGCGACCGGGTGCTCGGCGTCTGGATCAACCGCTATTCGGCCACCATCACCGACGCCCCGGTCTATTATCACATCGCCTCGACCCGGCCTTTGGACCAGATCGCCGCGACCAATATGCTGGATCGGCATCGTCTCGGGGTGCGCCACCTCAATCTCGGGGTGCGGCGCCGGGATAGCGAAAAAAGCGACGATGATTACCGCGACGCGCTGCTCCGGATCAAAAGCGGCCGCGGCCTTTACAGCGAGCAGGCCGGCAAGATCAGCCTGCTGGGCGGGCGGCTGTTCCGCACTGAAATGACCTTCCCCGCCAATGTGCCGGTCGGCATCTATACGGCGGAAGTCTATCTGGTGAAAGATGGCGAGATCGTGAGCGCCCAGACCACGCCTCTGATCATTTCCAAGACCGGCGTGGGCGCCGAAATCTTTGACATCGCCATTCGCCATTCGGCACTGTACGGGCTGGCGGCGGTGGTCTTGGCCATGGCGGCGGGTTGGGTTGCGGCCGCTTCATTCAGGCGCAGGTGACCGGCATGGGGGACGAACAGCGTAGCAAAAGCGAGCGGACCTTCCTGGTCGTCGTCGATGACAGCGACGAAATGCGCGCCGCCATCCGCTATGCCTGCCGCCGCGCCAATCACACCGGCGGCCGAGTGGCGCTGCTGCGGGTGATCGCTCCCGCCGAGTTTCAGCATTTCGCCGCCATCGGCAATCTGATGCGGGACGAAGCCCGCGCCGAGGCGGAAGAGCTGTTGCTGCGCCTTGCCGGGCAGTTGCAAGAGATCTCGGGTGAAATGCCGGTGATCTATGTGCGTGAAGGCGATGCGCGCGACGAGCTTCTGGCGCTGATCGATGAAGAACCCGCCATCTCGATCCTGGTGCTGGCCGCCGGCACCGGACCTGGCGGACCCGGACCTTTGATCTCGGCTCTGACCGGCCGCTCAGCCGGCAAATTGCGGGTGCCGCTCACCATCGTTCCCGGCCATCTGACCGACCAGATCATCGATAATTTAACCTGAGTTTTGTTAACCTATGTTAACAAACGAATAATTTTCCTTTTGTTGCGGACCGCAGTTTGGCTATGGTCGCACCGGGGATGCGCGGCGGACCGAATTTGCAGATGATTTTCGACCAATGGATTTCCCTTGCAGGCGCCATTTTGCTGGTGGCGTCCTTGGTGATGCTCGCCATGGCGTTGCGTTCGCTCAGGATGCCGGCCTTTTCCGGGCGCGAGGCGCTGGCCGGGATTCTCACCTCCGCATCGCTCTGGGCGCTTGGCGCCGCCTGCGACAATCTGCCGATCGGGCCTTCGGCCAAGGCGATGGCGGCCGGTCTGACCTGGCTGCCGATCCTCTGCACGCCGGGTTTCTGGCTGCTTTTCACCTGGCAATATGTAAAGGGCGAAATAAAACCGGTACCACGCACCTGGCTGTTGCCGCATCTGGTGATGCTGATCCTTACCGTCGGCATGGCGCTGACCAATGAGCGGCATCATCTGATCTATTCCGCCACCGAAGCCTTCGGGGTGGAGCCGACCGCGCCCAACCGCTATGTGCATGGTCCGTGGTTTTTCGTGGTCGCGACCTACATCTATGTGCAGATGCTGTTCGGCGTGGCGCTGATCGTCGACGCCATCCAGCGCTCGAGAGGCGTCTATCGCCGGCAATATGTGGTGATGGCCGCCGCCATGGCCTTGCCGTGGCTGGCCAATCTCTGCAACGTCACCGGCTGGTTCCGGCCCTTCGGCATCGATCCCACCCCGGTCAGCTTTCTCTTTATGGGAGCGGTGGTCGGCAATCTCATCAATCGCAATCAGCTGTTCAATCTGGTGCCGATCGCCCGTTCGATCCTGGTCGATGCCATTCCCGACCCGGTGCTGGTGCTGGACCGAGCCTTCGAGGTGGTGGACGCCAACGCCT
>Ga0213872_10000928_pt1 | contig 20780 bp, 20 predicted proteins | sample VelepicomBERX_R2_FD_160071 | JGI IMG/M metagenome (GOLD analysis project Ga0213872, IMG submission 160071) | Rhizosphere microbial communities from Vellozia epidendroides in rupestrian grasslands, the National Park of Serra do Cipo, Brazil - RX_R2 | ecosystem: Host-associated > Plants > Roots >...
CTGGTGCGTGATCCAAAGATCCTCCTGGCGTTCCCGACCCTTCCGTGTGCCCATTGACATCATCCATTAGACGTTCAAACATTTCCATACGTAACTGTTTGGGCCTGACTTTCACCACGGACTGCTAAGATGTGCGTCGCCGGAGGAAGAACAATGCACCCAATGCGGGTGCGACCAATAGCAAACTGGATGGCTCCGGAACAGGCCCTACGGACGTCAGGCTGACATCGTCAAGAAACCACAAACTATCGTCATTCTGGAAATTGAACGCGATATCAGCCATGCGAGAGTTGAGAGAACCGGGGACGGTGATGAATGAGAATTTCTCATATGCCCCGATGAGGCTGGGGTTAGACGGATTTTGCAAAACAAGAAGCTGCCTGCCGTTTACCGACGCGTCGAAGTATTGAATGTAGCCGGTAGTGGGGGCGGTGAAGTCCTGAAGATAAAACGTGAATGAGTAATACTCGTTGTTCAGTACCGGCACGGTTTGAGACAGTTTGAGAAAAGGCCCGAGGGTGCCAATGTTCGTACCCTCGCCGCCCTGCACCCCGAAGTAGCCGGAGAAGTTGCCGCTGTTCTGCAACCCGCTGGTAACGCCGAAGTAATTGCCTGATGCGCCGCCTTCGAGATTTCCAGACAGGCTCCACCCGGTGAGATTGCCCGTTTCGAACCCGCAGTTCCGCACAACGTTTCCGGGCAGCGCATTACAAATGCTCGCAGCCTTGCTCTGCGATGCGCTCAGAGCACTTAGCAAAAGAAGAACGCTAAAGCAGTTTTTTGGTCGCATAAAGGCTCCAAGAGATTCCTGAGATCTTAACGCGAGCGGCTGGCAGCACTCAGGCTCGGAGCCAAAGCGCTGCCTGGCCAATTGACAACGAGATTATTAGCATTGACGCTGCCGATACCGGTGGCGAAGTCCCAACCGACGCTGCTGGCAAACGCCGGCCGGAAGGATGTGTTCGAGGTCGAAAGGACACCGAAATCGCCGGGATTGGTCGAGGGATAGAAGCAACTGAACCTGGTCGCGGTTGAGTCGGTAGCTAAGGGTGCGCACGGAACGTCCATATCTCCCAGCGTTACGTCATAAAACGTGCAGGTGGTATCGGCCGCCTTCCCGAGAGTGGAATTGCAGGCGGCATTCCCGCTCGCACCGTATTCCAGGCCCGCCAGCACATAGTAAACATAGTTCGGATTGCCCTGCCTGGCGCCGGTCACCTGGTTAATCAACGACTGAAGGCCCGCCATGATGGGTGTGGAGAAGGACGTTCCGCCGGCCCCTGCCCAACTGCTCGGTGGATTGTTGCAGGTGGATCCTCCGCGTATCAAGTCGGAGTAACAAAACACATAATAGTGCGACCAGAATCCGCTGCCGGCGAAGAGTGAAATGTCGGGAACATCGCGCACGCCATCGCTGGGATTGCCAAATACGAATCTTTGATAGAACGGTTTCGCATACCCGGAGCAGGTTCCGCTGACTACTCCCGGAATACTGGAGCTGCCGGAAGCGCAACCGCTCGGGCCGCCGCTCCCCGCGGTTGTTGTCAGAAGAAACGTCTCGCCAAAACTGCTGTTGCAGGCGCCGTCCGCGCCGAACGTCGCCGGGAACCCGAATGCAAGTGCGACCAGTTGGCTGGCGCAGGAATTGTTCCAAGGGATCTCCGGTACGTACGACTTGGCGGACTCATAGGTGAGGGGTGCGTTAATGGCATTCCAATATGCAGCGTTTTCAAGCAGGAAGGTGTCGCCGAAATCCGTTCCACCTACTGCAACATCATTGGGCGTCGAAGCCAATCCATTGACCCCGATCCCGTGGGTTGCAAAAGAAAAGCGCTGATCTGCTACGGCCGCGCCCGCGTCGCCCGAGCTGACAAACACCGAAACACCCTCAAAGACCGCGAGCTGATAAAGGCTGTTTACGTAGGCATTCCCTCCGGCGCCGAAGTTCGCCTCCGGCGTGCCGAAGCTGATGCTGACGACCGCGGGCGGCGTGCTGCCGTTTGTGAGCAGGTTCTGCAACGCAATGAGGAGACCGGAGGTGGCCTCCGTGTCGGCGCAGGAGGCAAGCACGATCGTGGCGTTCGGCGCGGCCGCACTTGCCCACTCGACATCAAGGGTCGCTTCACCATCAAAGTCGTTCACGCCCGGATCGTCACAGTTGCCGCCGCTTCCCGGTTGCGGGTGCACTGTTTCCAGCTTGCCGAACGGGAATTTAAGCGTCAGGCCGAGGGTCTTGCGAAACGTATTCCAGTCGCCTGCGCTATAGAGGTCGGACTCTTCCATTACGGCGATCGTCTGACCCATCCCGGTGATGCCTGCCTTGTAAACGGGGTTAAAGTTGTAAATCGTATGTAGATCCGCAGGAACCACTAGTTGAGATCCACCCGCCACCGTATAAGTCGCTCGGGGACGGATGGAGGCGCGCGGCTTAAAATCATTTAGAGAAACAGGCCCGGCGACCACAGGGGCAAGAGCCGCTGGGATCTGCGGATCACTCACGTTGGCAATATGCGCCACGCCCGTCCATTCCACTCGATGAATGGTCGTGCGAAACGCGGCAGCAACATCTGCTACGGTTCCCGAGAAATCAACCAAGAGGTTAGGGAAAACGTGATTCACGGTCAGGTTGTGCGACTGCAGCCAGTCAGTGACCGCAGTAATGTCCTGCTGTGCCAGGCCGAATCGCTCGGCGAACTGTGCGGAAGTGCCCCACCTGTGGAAGTTGACGGACTTCGTGCTATGCAGATCGTCAAGATAATCTTCGAGCGCTTCCTCCCGCTCCGGCGGCCGTTTCAATTGAAGGAAGACGTGATTCAGCACCCGCGAACCATCCACCGGGCCGAGATCTGTAGCCTTTTGAAGCTCTGGGCGCGTATTGCCGTGAAGTGTAATCAGAACCGATTCATTCACGCTGGAGGTCACCAGTGCGCGTGCCGGCACAGACTGACCGGATGCAATCGTTCTGAATGCGAAGGCGAGAACAGCAAAGAGGCAAAAATCGCCCCGACTGGTAAACATACCCACCCCTTCCCCGGCATGCAGAAGATTGACGTCGGCAACGGTTTGGTATTTCAGAAAAAATGCCAGCAATTTTTGCAGATCGCTGCGGAGTTTCCGAGTTCCGGCGCTCCGGAGCTGCTTAATCCGGAACCGCGAATTCTGAAAGTTTATCGCGCAGCGACTTCGGAGCGTCCGCGACAATTTCGCAGTAATCCTCCGCATAATGCTTCGAGATAACTGCGGCGCGGTCATGCAGCAGATGCAGCGCCCGGCCTTCCCCGAGCGGCAGGCGGAAGCGCTGCCGTGCCACAGGATCCTGCAGTAATTGCTGATCGATCAGATCGAGCAATTGTGATATGCTATCGCCGCTGCGGGCGGAAACGAGGGACGCCTGTGTTGAATTCTGGCGGGCCGTTTCGCCCAGCAGTCGATGCGTGAGGGCATCCAGGTTCTGCATGCGGTCGGCTTCCGGAAGGCGATCGCTCTTATTCAGCACGAGAACCTGCGGAGTCGTTTCGGCGCCGATTTCGGCCAGCACTTTCAGCACATGCGCCGTCTGTTCTTCAGCCGTGGGCGATGTCACGTCCACAACATGAAGCAAGAGCGCCGCCGCGGTGACTTCCTCGAGCGTCGCGCGAAAGGCATCCACGAGTGTCGTCGGCAGATTGCGAATAAATCCGACCGTGTCGCTGAGCAACACGCGCCGCTGCGAGGGTAGGCGGATCTGGCGCACCGTCGGGTCCAGCGTGGCGAACATTCTCGCATCGGCCAGCACACCCGCGCCGGTGAGGCGGTTGAACAGGGTCGATTTGCCCGCGTTCGTGTATCCCACCAGGCCAATGGTAGAAAGTGGAACGGCCTGCCGTTGTGAGCGCTGGACGCCCCGCGTCGCGCGCACCCGTTCTATCTCTGCTTTCAACTTTGCGATCCGCCGGCCAATGCGCCGCCGGTCTGTCTCGAGCTGCGTCTCGCCGGGTCCGCGCGTTCCGATCCCACCGCCCAGCCGTGACATCTGAGTCCCGCGGCCCGCCAGGCGCGGCAGTAGGTAATTGAGCTGCGCCAATTCGACTTGCAGTTGGCCCTCGGCGGTGCGCGCCCGGCGGGCGAAGATATCAAGAATCAGTTGCGTTCGATCAAGGATCTTTGCCGCCAGGCGCCTCTCGAGGTTGCGGAGTTGTGTTGGCGTCAGCTCGTGATCGAAGATGACGGTCTCGATCTCTTCCGGCTCGATCCGTGTTTTGATTTCCTCGACTTTGCCCGAGCCGATCAGCGTCGCCGGGTCCAGTGCCGGGCGGCTCTGGATCACGCGACCTGTCACCTCTGCACCGGCGCTTTCAGCGAGCGTTGCCAGCTCGGCAAGCGACTCTTCGGTATCGGGCTCGGTCTCTCTCGCGTTCGGGGTTGATTGGGCGCGCGCCGTTAACTCGACCCCGACAATGAGCGTCCGTTCGGTTTGTTCCTGCACTAGTGAGATGGTTCCAATTGCTCAGGCCCGGCGGCCGGCGACCCCGGCGTGCTGCCGCCCATCCCTGCGTGGGTAGAGGCGGCGTGTAGGGGCTTAGAGACGACGACGGTCGAAATGGCGTGCTTAAAGATGAGCTGCTCTTGATTGTTTGTTTCGAGGATCACTGAGTATTTGTCAAAGCTCTTAATGCGGCCGGAAAGTTTCACACCGCTCATCAGGTAGATGGTGAGAAACGTCTTGTCTTTTCGAGCGTTGTTCAGGAACGCTTCCTGGATGTTTTGCGCAAGCTTTTCCACTTTGTTTTCCTTGATCGTTTCGCAGCGCTACTGGCCTGCCGCCAGAATCGTCCGGCGGACTTAAAAAGATCTTGGCCCGCTAAGAGCCGGTCAGGCGGCCGGACTGCGGAACCTAATCATCTCTATAGTATCTGGATTTTTGCATTAGATACGTTGTTTCACGAGGCTTGTTTGAAGGGGTGACCGATGCAAAGCCCCGAAGCTCCGATGCGCTTCGGACAACTCGTCCGGGCCGGACCAGCACGTTTGAAAAGGGCTCCGCGAGTACGTGAGACTAGGGTCGGGTAGGCAACCAGACATATGTATGTCCATGGAACGGTTGTGATCTTTCTAGGACCGCCCGGGTCCGGCAAAGGGACGCAGGCTGCACGCTTGGCATCGACACTTGGCATTCCGGCCATCTCTACCGGCGAAATCCTGAGGCGTGAATGCCGGTCCGGTTCTGAGCTGGGGACGGCTGTTGAAACGGTCCTTGAGTCCGGCCACTTGGTCGGCGACGAGCTGATGAACCAGGTGGTGGCCCACCGGCTGCTCGAAGACGATTGCCATGGTGGATGCATCCTCGATGGCTATCCTCGAACTGCCGCTCAAGCGCGATTCTTGAACGAATTCCTATGGCGTGGCGCGATGCCGCAACCCCTCATCTTCGACTTTCGGTTGCCGTTTCGGGAAATCGTTGCGCGTCTCGGCCATCGGCGGCAGTGTCCGAAATGCGGGCGAATCATCAGCCTGGAACCGGGCAAGGACGGCTCTGGAGTGTTTTGCGAGCGTGACGGATCATTGCTGATCCAGCGCGCCGACGACCGGCCGGATGTAATTCGCGCCCGCATGCGGCTGTATGAACAGAACGCCAAAGAACTGACCCATTATTATCGCGGCCAAAGCTATCACCGCATCTCCGCCGGCCGTCCTCCAGAAGCGATTGCCGATGATTTGCTAAGGCGCCTGGGGCCCGCGCAGCCCAAGCGGCGGTCAACTGCCGTATCTGGGACGACTCCCCAACCTGCCTGGCACATGTAACCGGGTTAATACGACGTCCGAAAGGTATTGCAAGCCGAGATCTGCCCTGCCTCTAATCCCTCCCGGAACCAATGCACGCGTTGCGCAGAAGTCCCGTGAGTAAATGTCTCAGGACTTACACGTCCCGTCGACATCCTTTGCAGTCGATCGTCTCCGACCGCGGCCGCAGCGCGCAGGGCTGCCTCTACGTCACTCTCATGAATAAGATTCCGCTGCTGCGTGGAATTCCCCCAAATGCCGGCAAAACAGTCCGCCTGCAACTCCAGCCGTACCGATAAGGCATTCGCTTCATCAGGCCTTCCCCGCTGCAGCCGTCGAACCTTCGGCTCAATGCCGAGCACCTTCTGCACGTGGTGCCCGAGCTCGTGGGCAATTACATACGCCTCGGCAAACTCACCCGGGGCGCGAAACCTGTCTCGCAGCTCGTCGAAAAAGCTCAAATCCAGGTAAACCTTTTCGTCCTCCGGGCAATAGAACGGACCGACAGCATCCTGGGCCGTGCCGCAGGCCGACGGATAGGCGTTCCGGAACAGCACCAATTTGGCGTGACGGTAAGGAACTCCCGCCTCTGCAGGCAGTACGTGCTCCCAGTTCCTTTGCACGTCGTCCAGAACAAAGGAGACGAACTCGACCTCCGGTCGCTCACGCTGATCGCGGGCAGCTTCCTGCTGTGGATTCACGGGCGCGGCGGTTGGCTGGCCTGAAAACAGCACGAACAGGTTACGGTGGAAGATTAAGTTGAGGATACCGACGAGGATCAGGCCGCCGATTCCCAGGGGAGCGCCTCCGAAACCGCCTCCTCTGCCGCTATCGCCTCGGTGATCTTCTATGTCGCCGCTGACGCCGCCCGGGGTCCATTCCATTTCTTCATTCTCCTAGGATTCTTAGCACCCAAAATCATGGCACGGATAAACAGCCCGCTTGTCTTGCCGCGAGCCAAGCGGGTTAAGACCGACCATTCAACATAGAACGCATATTTTCAGTGCTTGCTGATTGCCGATAAGTCGAATTTCCCGAGCAGAAATGGTTTCGAGGTCGGTGGATCAGTGCTCATAGTGTTCACGGGATAGGGTTGCTGAACCGTCGTGGGAAACCCCCAGACTTTCCCATTAGTGAGGTCGATAACCACCTTACCCAAAACCTGTTTGCTCCCATCAGGGGCGCGAAGCATATATACCCCAGGCTCGATGTAAAGAGCATTTTGGACTGACTGCGCGTGTACCGGTTCGGGTAGCTTCCATGTGCGAAGAGCAGCAAAGCTCAGGAGCACAAACGCGAAAACGAACAGAGCTGTCGATGGGCGATGCAGTTCCATATAACGAAAACACTAATACAGAACCGCGGTCTGCGGACGGCGAGGCATACGCTTTCGGAAGAATCTACGATTATGTATGCCTTTCGATTTTCATAACAAACGTGTGGTCGTGACCGGAGGCGCAAATGGCATCGGGCTGGCTGTTTCCCGGAGCTTTGCTGCCGCGGGCGCATCGGTCTCAATCCTGGATCTGTCTGCCGAAAAGCCTGCTGAGGTGGCGCAAACTCTGGGTGCCCAGGGGTATGCAGTTGATGTGTCAGACAAGGACTCAGTTGACGACGCGTTCAACCATTTAAACGACAGCGATATCGTCGTTGCAGGCGCGGGAATCGCTCCCCATGGCCCGCTTATGAGCGTTCCCGCCGATGTCTGGAATCGAACGCTGGCGGTCAACTTAACTGGTGTATTTCACACTGTGCAAGCTGCTGCTGCCTGTATGAAACGGAGGAAAGGGGGCGCGATCGTACTGATCGCATCTACTAACTCGTACGACGGCGAACCTGAACTCGTCGCTTATAACGCCAGTAAGGCTGGTCTCCTCGGTATCCTTCACACTGCCGCAAATGAGCTGGGTCCATATCGAATCCGCGTGAACGCCGTCTGCCCTGGATTTATCCGGACCCGCCTTACCGAGTCCCAGTTCTCGAGGCCCGAGCTGATTTCAGAATATTTTAAACACATAGCTCTTGGTCGGGGCGGGGAACCGGCTGAAGTCGCCCACGCTGTTCTCTTCCTCGCGTCCGATCTCGCGTCCTACATTACTGGCGCGACCCTCCTGGTGGACGGTGGGCAGATGGCTTCAAAGTTCGGCACATGGCAGCGGGAAACAGATATCTTCGATGGGCAGCGCTGGACCAGGAACAGTTAGAATCGATCTTTGGCGATAACCTGAAAAGCTGTCCGGGCAAGCCAATCACAGTACTTCGTCAGAGATGGACACGTGTACCCGCAGATAGAGGTTTTGAATGCCTAACGTGTCCAGAGGAGCTTCCAGAACCGTCCCTGCGCGTACAAATGGCGGCACGCCTACCCGCATGACATGCTCGAGCTCTTCCAGGCCAGAGCCATGACAGTCTATGCAAGGGCGGAGCCATACCTGGCCGCTTCCACCACAAGCGCCGCACGGTCGGAATGCCGGCACACCTACCGGGATCCAGCACCCCGTCATGGCATCTGTCGGAGACAGTACTACATCAACCGTCAAGCTTTCTGGCCATTCGGCTTTGGGCACATGATGCCCGGTGAAGTTTCGTACGTAGCGGTCGAAGAACCGTTCAAACGAAGGATATGTGTTCTCGCGGCGCCCCAGCAGCGAAATCGGTTCAGGTGCGAGAGGCTCTACGGGCGGTTTGTACGTCACCGGAATCTCTGTTTTGCGGCTGACGCCGTCCAACTGTTCGTCATGCGTTCGCCGTCGCCCTGAGTCCGACAGCACCTCATAGGCCTCATTGATTTCCTGGAACGCGGGCGTATCCATGCGGCCGCTTGAGTCTTGGTGGGTGCGTTTAGCTAATTCGTGATAAGCAAAACGGATTCTTGAAGGGCTTTCATTTCGGGAAATCCCGAGGACTGAGTAATAATTCTTTGCCAGCATAGCGTGCGAAAAAACCTCCTTCGCAAACGTCTGATCAGCAGCTGGGAAATAGATACCGAAGCACCGTCGATGAAATTATACTGCTGCGGATCCGCGCTGTACTGTCCGAAAAAAGTTCAGTCGCCATAACAATTTCAACGCATGGCGGAAATTCAGAGTGAATCGCAATTTTCTCAATATTTGCTGCAGTTCTTCGGGTTTTGGGGTAATTGCCTGGATTGGCACTAGTATTAATCAGCGCAGCACCTTACTCAGCGCAACGCGATCCAGCTCTTGTCAGGATTAAACGTTTTGATCGCCTGCGCGGACACGGCCGTGCCTGCCCCCAGATTTTTTTCATAAACGATCCCTTCCTGGTTGACCACGAAGGTCTTGACGCCGGAGACGCCGTACTCTGCCGGCCACGCGATGAGGCCAAACCCTCCGATCATGAGATCTTGAACGAGGTAATCCTGCGCACCACCAGGCGCGTTCGGCCCCTGCCCTGACAGGATCCGGAAATTGTATCCGTGATACGTTACAGCCTCGTCGCCCTTTCCGGTATAGCCCGCCTCGAGGGCTCCCGTTACCAGATCGGCAAGAGAACCGGGCAAGCCTTCCGCAGAGTCAGGCCAATACAATCCGTCCTGTTTCCCCTCTGTGCTGATGAGTTTGGCGGCGTATTCTCTGACTCCGTCGGAGTCGGCATGATCCTCCGAGGCGTACTTATATTGCGCGGCAACGTAAGCCAGGCAAACATTCATAGCATCGATCTCGTTGGAGCCGATGCGGCGCGCCAGCATCTCCTGTTTACCTTGGGGCGTATCAAATCGCCACTGTCCATCGCTCTCGACAAGAGGCACGGCGAAAGGATATTCATCCGCGCCGATCAGGATAAGAGAATGATTCGAGTCCTGCGGATCCTCCTTCACCTTCATCGCCTGTCTGGCTTTTGCAACGAAAGCAGCACGTTCGTCCTTGTCTTGAGTTGAATCACCGGACGTAAGGATCTCCGCGCCATCTGAACCGAATAGAACCAGTAACAGAGGAAGGTCATCAGCGGCAACTGCCCCGACCAGTGCTTGGGCCGCCTCTTCGGGCCCGGAAAACGATTCCTGTTCGCCTAAAGTGATCTTTGAATCGTCAGCCGGTGCTTCAGGCTTGTGTTGCTGAGCGGCCTTGTTGTGCTGCGTGGGCTTCGCTCCTGCTTTGTTTTGGCTGGCGGGGCAAGTCGCAGCCATCCAGAGGCACAGGAAGAGCCCGCTCACACACCTGGAACGAGAAATCGTTCTGGTACACATCTGCCCTCCGTTCAGTCCGTGTCTCGTTCCATTTCTCACGGTTTTGTCGCGGCTCTGGCTCCCCCTCCGCTTCCCGTGCGTCCACTGCTTCCTGTAGCCGTTCGCGCGCTGAGGCTGCCCGTGCCGCGAGCGGCGTCGATACGCGCCTGGGTGCCTGAGCCATTCACCCCGCTGAAAACGTCAGGTTTTGGAGCCGTATCTGTTGCATCGGGTGCCTTGGCTGCTCCGGCAGATCCTCCGGGAGAGCGAACGCTCACAGTTGATTTATTGGATATCGCAACGGGCTGCGTCCATCCATAGCGACTGGCGACCGCGGCGCTCGGGTACGGTACCGCACGGCGGTAATAAGGGTTGTGCACCCAACCGGCTATGGCATTACCGTTGGCGTATGGCGCGATGCGGAAACCATAGCGATTCATGAAGATGTTGTTGACATACAGGCTCGGATGCGGACCCCAATGGAAGCCCCACCCCCAGCCCCCATACCCGCAGCATCCGGCGAATGCCGGTCCCAGCGCCACCCCGAAGCCAAATGAGATTACGTTGGCAGTCACAATCTCACCCGAGGAAGGCGGCGGGGGGTACACCATCGTCGGGTACGGGACATCTTCTGGCGCGGCGCCGAAGACAACGGCAGGGTTGTAGTTTGGAACCGCGATTACCTGTGGATCAGCCGGCTCGATCACAATCGCGTTTGCGCCTCCCACCGGCTGGATTTCAATCTTCTGCTGTGCGTTCGATTCCATCACCCCCGCCGCGTAAGCCTTCTGCCGCTGCCGTTGAATCGCCCCCATGGTCCCCGCCTCCTGGGCCAAAAACGCGTTCCCGAGGGCGATCGTCCACCGGAGATTGTCATCCATCCTGCGAAGAACGCTCGGAAAGACAACCAATGCTTGAATGCTTGGGTCCCAGTCCTGCCGCTCGGCCGCCTGTACCAGGGCTTCACCCTTCAATGTCCCGTTGTCTTTCACCCAGCGAGTCGCCTCCACAACTCCAAGCGGGTAGGTGGATGCCGCAAGCACTTCCGCGAGCAATGGATCGGGATAGAGAGCAATGGGGGCCACCAGGCTATCCAGTTGCTCTGAAGTCACCTTGGCTTCGTGCTGCCCAACTTGTGCCGCCGACTGTGCGTGCACAAGCACATTTCCCGGCACCATCAGTACGGCACACAGAAGCGCAAATTCGCGCATCGGAGTGTTCCACGACTTCAACGACCAGATTATACGGCGAATTCCTGTCCTCCGGGCTACCGCGCGGGTTCTTCTACGGACAAGCCAGCTTCTTCGGGAATTTCGTGAACGCTTTCGAAACTGCCCGTTGAATGCGTTCTTGCATATGTGCCGGATCGCCGAAGTTATCCGTGCACTTCGCAGCCCACACCGTCTGCTGTGACCTGCTGTCCACAATTCCGAACACCAGCGAACTCTTTTTGTAAGTCCTTCCGGATACGGGCTGAGGGCCTCCGATGTTCCACATCGCGATGTCACCCACGTTTGGATCGTCCACCTGCAGTCCGTAGGACGTGCCTCCCATGAACCGTACGGCCAGTTCGGCACTCTTGTCGCTCGCCTCAGTTATGTGGAGCTTAGCCATTTGAGCGGAAACGGCGTCTTTCATGATCTCGTTCACCTGGGGATCCTCGATGAGTCCCTGCGGTGTGAGAACGCGGCCCTTCTCCATGTGGAACGTTTTGAAGCAACCCGGCGGCTCTTTCATATACAGCTTCGTCTTCACCTGTTGTGCGCCGGCAGGTACGCAACAGAGAAGGAAAACTGCTAGCTTCCATTCCGGAGTGCGGCGAAACAGCATCGCGCCGCTAATCATACTATGCTGGATGGGCTATGGCCAAATGTACATTCCTGATGAGCGGTCTCGTTCTTTTCAGTCTGATGACTGTCAGGCCCCTGCTGGCGCAGTCCACGACGGTAAACCTGAAGAATGCTCAGGGCGAGGGTGTCGGTACCGCGACTCTGACGCCTGCTTCGCCGAGCGGCGTCAAAATTGAGCTCGACCTCCGTAATCTTCCCCCTGGAGAGCACGCGATCCACATTCACCAGGCAGCCAAATGCGATCCTCCTGCGTTCACGTCTGCCGGTCCTCATTTCAACCCCGACAAGAAGCATCACGGGCTGCAGAACCCTGAGGGTCCTCATGCCGGAGACATGGAGAATTTCGAGGTGGCCGCGAATGGAACAGCCAAGACGACCGTCACAGCGCCGAATGTATCCCTGGGCGACGACAGCCACTCCGTTTTCAGCGGCGGCGGAACCGCGCTGGTGATTCACGCGGCGGCAGATGACATGAAATCAGATCCTGCCGGCAACGCGGGAGCCCGCATCGCGTGCGGCGTGATCACGAAGTAGAGTCGTCACGCCTACCCCGCGAGAAGTCCTAAGTGCCGTAGCACCCGCCGCACTTTCTTCGGCGAAACCGCCAGGCGGGTCGCTACTCGCGATACTTTTCGCCCTTCGTGCTCCCAGACCTTTCGAATCAGCAGTTCCTCGAAATCCCCGACCACCTGCTGCAGCGATTTATCCCCCACCGCACCCTGTGACCACGCCCGTAGGTTCGGGTCTTCAATTCCCGAGTGCAGAATCCGTTCCCGCAGAATCTCCAGTTCATGCCACAGGGCATCGTGCCGGTCGTGCCCCAGGTACGTTTCGGCCCGGTCACAACACTCCCTGGCGGCGTCCGTGTTGTTAAAGAAGCCGTTCACCAGCGTCATCCCATGACAGATATGAGCCTGCGCCAGCAGCCTCCGGCTCTCTGTGCGTTCTCCTAAGTCCACAGCCTCCCGGGCACAATCATGTGCCAGTTGCGCAAACCGACTGGGATCGTCGCTCTCGCCAATCTGTTCCTCATACCGGGCGTTTGCCACCATTGCCTGAACAACTCGTGCCCGGCACATCAACAGGTAATCCTGCTTCGTCGAGCCGAGTTCGAATGCGTCGCTTGCGCGTGTGTCCGCCTGTTCCAGGTTTCCTAAATCAAGGTGAATCTGTGCCAGGCTGACGTCGACATTACCTGCTCCGTGATGATTGTCTGATTTCCTGTAGATTCCGTCCGCCTGCGCGAGATGTTCCTGGGCGCTCTTGAGCAACTCGTGCATTCGTTCGAGCTGCGCCGCTTTGTCGCGCTTGTCCAGCCGCTTTTCCGCTGCGTCTGCCGACTTCTGGCGCTCCCAGTGTGCATCTATGGTTCGCCGGAGTTGCAGGGCCAGGAATCTCTTCGCCTGCGCGATATTCGTAAGCGATCGCGCCAGATAGGCGCGAAGCGAAGGACGCCGCCGGAAGTAGTCGATGGATGCGTCGAAATACTGCATGGCATGGTCGTAACGGCCTTCGCGTAATGCAATTCGTCCGTATGCCGATTGGATGTTCCCGAGCGTGATGAAATCGTCGGTGTCGCGCAACACTGCTTCCGCGCCTTGCAGGATGCGCGTCGCTTCCTTTGGTTCGCCGTTCTGGAATACCATCCAGCTCTCCAGCGTCCGCATGACTGCCGCTACATAGGGCAGCCTTAGCTCTCCCGCCAGTTGAATCCCCTGGCGGGTTATCTGCAGCGCGTGATCATATTCCCCGGCTTTTCGCAAGCAACGTGCCTTCCAGAGCATCGCAATCAGGAAAAGTCTTTGATCGCCGATTTCGTTGCTGATAGCGAGCACGATTTCAAGATGGCGGAGCGCCTCGCTCAGGTCCTCTCGCCGCATCGCAACCAGCGCCTCCGCCACGCGCAGATGAACGTAATCTATGAGCGGCAGAGCGGGACGCGCGCTTTTCGGGAATCGCCCCAGAAGCTCGCTCAGCAGCCCGCCATCTTCGAAGCCGACATCCAACCACTGCGCCAGGCAGCCAAGTGCCACGCCTGCATGACACACACCCGGGGATATTTGCGCAAAGTCTTCGCGCGACTTTTCCAGAAGCGATATGCCCGGCCTGATCTGCCGCTCCTGTATATATTCCCTTAGCTGTTGCAACAAGTCCCAGGACACCATCGTTTTGGCGCTTGCCTGCTGTGCAGTATTTACTATCCCCTGCACGACCCACCTATTCTATGCTGGGATGCTACTTAGCAGGTACTACTATGCGCGAAGAGCTACACCTGCTACCTGATGTTTTCTTTGGTACCCGAGCCGTCTGGGGCGCCGGCACAGATTCCGGCGATCGCGCTGTATCAGGAGCCGGTACTCCGGTTCGAGGGCCTTTTCGCCAACTCCCGAGCTCCACTTCCGTTCTTGCCTCCTCGCGTTATCCTCGAAGCGTATGCTCGTGGATTCTGGCAGGGCGGCCGCGGACAGACAAGAGCGGATTGGCCGTCGGATCGCTCTTCTGAGCACCGGAATCGGTTTCCTGTTGGCCGTTGCCAAAGTACTGGTCGGCTTGCGTGCAGGTTCCACTGCGGTGGTATCCGATGGGCTCGAGGCCGCCGGCGATGTCCTCTCCTCGGCCATTGTCTACGCCGGCCTCTGGCTTGCCAGCAAACCGCCCGATTTCGAACACCCCTATGGCCATGGCCGATATGAAACTCTGGCCGGCCTTGCGGTCGGAGCTATGTTGCTGCTCACTGGCGCTGCGATCTTGTGGCACAGCGGCACTTCGATGTCCCAGGAACATCAGCTCGCACGCTATGCGCTTTATCCACTTGTGGCCGCGATCATCCTCAAAACTGCGCTGGCCAGTTTGAAGTTCCGCACCGGCAAGCGCATCGGGAGCACCTCTCTGCAGGCCGACGCCTGGCACGATTTGACAGACCTTCTATCTACCACTGTTGCGCTCATCGCCGTCAGCCTGACGATCTCCGATCCAGCCCGCTTTGCCTCCGCCGACCACATTGGCGGCATCCTAATCGGCATCATCATCCTGGCTCTCTCAGTTAAAGTTGTCCGCCGTACTGTCGGGCAGCTCCTGGACACGATGCCGGAGCCGCAGAAAATGGAGGAAATCCGCCGCGTGGCGCGTGACGTGCCCGGAGCTCTTGGAATCGAGAAATGTTTTGCACGGCGCACGGGCCTCAGGTACCATGTCGACCTCCATCTTGAAGTGGATCCCAACATGACGGTTCGTGAGTCCCACGACATTGCGACGCACGTGCGCAGCGCTGTCAAAGAATCTTTGCCTTGGGTGGCGGATGTCTTGGTTCACGTTGAGCCGTACCCGCGAGAAGCCGGTGTTACAGCATTCCGTCAAGGCGGGTACTCGGAACGAATGCATGGAAAATAAAGAAATCGCGCGGCTGCTGAGCGAAACAGCCGACTTGATGGAGATCGCCGCTGAGGATGGTTTTCGCATTCGCAGCTATCGCAACGCCGCTGCCGTGATCGCCAGCTACCCTGAGCGCATCGCTGACATCGTTTGCAATCCCGAACGCAGAGTGACTGAAATTTCCGGTATCGGCAAGGGCATCGCAGCCGTTCTCGATGAGATCTGCCGGCGCGGCACTTTTGAGCGGCGGGATGAAATGCTCGCTAAATATCCGGCCTCTGCACTGGAACTCCTGAAAATTCAGGGGTTAGGCCCTAAGAGTATCGCGCTTCTCTATGAGCATCACGGTGTGAAGACGGTCGATGACCTAGAGCGTATCTGCCGTGAGCACAAACTCCGCGACCTTCCACGCATGGGCGCCAAGCTGGAAGAAAAAGTGTTGCGGGGTATCGAGGCTTACCGCAAGAGCGCAGGCCGATTTCTTCTAAGCTTCGGCCGGCGTACTGCTGATGAGCTGATTGCCGAGTTCTCAGCCATCCCGGGGATTGAAAAAGTGGAGGCGGCCGGCAGCCTCCGGCGCGGTCGTGAAACCATTGGCGATCTCGACATCCTTGTTACCGGACCCGCCGCTGCTGAAGCGCTCACTCGCATTGTCAACCATCCGAAAACACAGGAGGTGCTCGGCCAGGGCGTTAACAAGGCAAGCGTCAGCTTCGGGTTGGAGCGGCTGCAGGTCGATGTGCGCGCGCTGCCCCATGAAAGCTTTGGAGCCGCAATGCAGTATTTCACGGGCAGCAAGGAACACAACGTCGTCCTCCGCACCAACGCCATCAAACAGGGGCTCACGCTGAATGAGTATGGCCTGTTCGCCATCGAGGGCAACCAGCGCGTGGCAGGCGAGAGCGAAGAGGGCGTGTACAACCGGCTCGGCTATGCGTGGATTCCGCCCGAGCTGCGCGAGAACTCGGGTGAGCTCGAAGCGGCGCTGGCGGGAACCCTCCCAAAGCTTGTTGAGCTATCAGAAATCCGCGGCGACCTCCACATGCACACAACCGAGACAGACGGTAAGGCTACGCTCCGTGAGATGGCGGATGCCGCAGCCGCGCTCGGCTATGAATACATCGCGATCACCGATCATTCCAAGGCGCTCGCGATGGCCAACGGCCTCAATGAGGAACGGGTGGTTGCGTTCGCTCGTCAGGTTCGCGAGCTGAACCGCGCCGGTCTGCCGCTGCGAGTCTTCTCCGGTCTCGAATGCGACATCATGCGCGACGGTTCCATGGATATCGCCGAAGATGCCTTGGCGGAACTCGATCTCGTCATCGGTAGTGTTCACAGCTACTTCAATCTCGAGCCGGCCGAGATGACCGATCGCTTCCTGCACGCGCTGGAATCGCCGAGCCTTCGCATTCTCGGGCACCCTACCGGACGCCTTCTCCTGCAGCGCGATTCCTACCCGTTCGACTTCGATCGTGTAGCGGCCCAGGCAGCCGCCCGCGGAGTTTTGCTTGAAATCAACGCCAGTCCCGAGCGCCTCGACCTTCCGAGTTCACTCGTCCGAGCCGCCAGGCAAAAGGGATGCCGTTTCACCATCTCGACGGACGCGCATCGCACATCACACCTGAACAATATGCGTTTCGGTGTGACGACTGCCAGACGCGGCTGGCTACAAAGCTCCGACATTCTGAATACGTTGCTGCTCGCCGAGTTCGAAGCGGTTCTACGCAGTCGATCCGCTTCGCTCCTTCCGAGCACCGGGAATTAACTCAAGTTCCCGGGAAGTGCTGGAGTCGCCGCCAAGTATTTTTCAGGGTTACGGTCAAAGGCTTGCTTGCAATGATCGCAACAGAAGTAGAACATCACTTCATTGTGCTGCGAGCAATACGTGGCACGGTGTGATTCAACTGGCATACCACAGACAGGATCTTTTGCCCCGATGAGGACCGCCTTCGCAGACATGAGCCGAACTTTGCTTCTGCGGACCTGGACGATTTCGGCAAGTATGCTGATGGCAATTTCCTCGGGTGAAACGGCGCCGATCTTCAGTCCGGCGGGAGCGTGGATTCTACTCAACTGCTCGGAAGCCATGCCTTTCGCGCGCAAATAGTCGAAAACCTTTTCGGCTTTCGTCGTGCTCGCCACAAACGCTATGTAGTTGGCTTCTGTGCCAAGCGCCAGCTCCAGTGCCTCTTCGTCCGACTCACCCTGAGTGGAAACGACAACATAGGTCCTGGGCCCAACTCGCGCCTTATTATGAAGGTCCAGTGGATCGTGGAACGCATCGATATTCGGGAAGTCCTCGCGGGTTGCTCCTGGAGCAAGCACCGACACTGAGAAATCTATCGCCTTTCCAAGCCTGACCAGGCTTTGTGCGACCAATGAACGGCCCAGGATCACCAGATGTGAATCGGGCAGCACCGGTTCGATATAGACATCCAAGGTCCCACCACTTTGACAGTTCATGGTGTAGTCGACGATTTTGGGCTCTGACTTAGGCTTCAGTGGAGGACGGATGCGAACGAACCTTGGCTCGCCGTCCTCAAGCGCTTTCAAGGCCTCCTTGATCACAGCGGGCTGCGTGCAGCCGCCGCCGATCCAGCCCCAGATCCTGCCGTCAGAATAGATGATCGCCTTGTCGCCCGGTTTGCCGGAGATTGAGCCTTCGAATCTGACCACGGTCGCGAGAGCGAACGACTCGCCCCGGGACCGCAGTTCGGCCGCTTTCCTCAGGAACTCATCGAACATATGTGCCTCTCCAGGTTCATCAGGCTTTCAAGCGAGTGTGCTGGAGCAAAGACATCTACGTAAGGCAGAGCAGCCGCCATGGCGCGCGTGACCGGCTGATAGTCTTCGAGGCCGAGAAGCGGATTGAGCCAGATCAGCCTTCGCACTCGCTTTTTGATTGTGTGGAGCTCGGACGCGAGCAGTTCCGGTTCGCCGGTGTCCCATCCGTCGCTCAGGATGATGAAAAGAGTGTCGCGAGCCAGCAATTTCCTTCCGTACAGCAGATTGAATGTTCGCAGGGATTCGCCGATCTTTGTGCCCCCGGCCCAGGCCGCTCTTATTTCCGATAACGCCTTCAAAGCATCGGTCACGTCTGGCGAACATAACGCGCCAGTGATGTCGACAAGGCGCGTGCTGAACATGAATGTGTTGGTTCGCATGAAGCGATTTTGGAGTGCATGGGCAAATCGCAGCAGGAACACACTGTAGAGATTCATGGAGCCGCTGACATCGAGCAAGATCACAAGCCGGAGCGGGCGTGGTTTTTTTCCTTTATACCGGAGGTCGACAAGCTCCCCGCCGCGTCCTGTGCTCTGCCTGATCGTGCGCCGCAGATCGATTTGAATGCGCGATTCCACAATTTTCCGCCTTCGCGACAAGCGCACGTTCAGTTGCTTGAAGAGCCGCTGGGCAATTTTTTCCAGCACGGACTGATCGTTTCCGGAGATCTCGGAGAAATCGGTCTTGACGAGCCGGTCGTAAGCACTGGCGCCGGAGACTGCCTTGCCGTCATTCTGGGACTGCGCCACTGCTTGTCCGGTCAGGCCGGCCAGGATCCGAGAGCCGCGCGCATCCCGCCCGGACTCTTGGTGCTGATGCTTCTTGCCGGGCGTTCCATTCCAGAAACGGTCAAAGAGGTCATCGAAGGCATCCCATTCGTCTTTGGACGAACAAAGACTTGTTCGCAACGCGTGTTTGAAAGACGTCCCATCGCCGCCCCCCACAACGCGCACGCTTTCAAGCGCCTCCAGCGTGTCGAGTACACCACCGCCGAATCCATGGGCGCGTGTAAAGCGGCAGAAATCGACTATGGTTTGGGAAAGCATCAGTGATACAGAAGCTTCTCGATACCCTCGGCTTTGATCCTGGAAATATCTTCTACGGATTTCGAAATGCAGCCGAGAGTCTCTTCCACCGCCCGCGCATCCAACTGGCCGTTTCCGATCACAGCTAGTGCTTCGACAAAATCGAGTGTCTCCGCGACCCCGGGAGGTTTGTCCAACCTCATCTGCCGCACCGCCTGCACGAAGCCCACCGCTTGGGTTCCCAACTCTGCATCCATGCCTGGCAATCGTGTACGGACGATCTCCATCTCTTTTTCTCTGCTCGGGTAGTCGATCCAGTGATAAAGACATCTCCGCTTCAAGGCATCAGTCAGTTCTCTGGTCCGGTTGGATGTGAGCACGACATACGGGCGATGCGCAGCCTTGATCGTGCCCATCTCGGGAATGCTGATCTGAAAGTCAGACAGGAGCTCCAGCAGAAAAGCTTCGAATGCTTCGTCGGCGCGATCGACTTCATCTATCAGCAAAACCGGTGACGATTCATGGCGTATTGAACGCAACAATGGCCGTTCGAGCAGAAACTCCGGACCAAAAATGTGTCTTACGCGCTCTTCTATCGGACGGTCCGAGTCCCCTTGCAGTCTGATCGCGAGCAACTGTTTCTGGTAATTCCACTCATAAACTGCGGAACTGACGTCCAGTCCTTCGTAACACTGCAGCCGGATGAGATCGGTCCGGAGAAAAGCTGCCAGCACCTTCGCCACTTCCGTTTTGCCGACGCCGGCGTGGCCTTCGATGAGAAGCGGCTTATTCAGCTTTATGAGCAGGTAGATAGACGTGGCCAGCGCACGATCCAGAACGTATCCACCCTTGTGAAAGCCTTGGACGACTGCCTCAATGTCCTGGAGCGCGTCAGGATTTATCGCCACTGTCGTCGGACCCCCCAAAGGCGCGGCGCACTGATCGGCCCAGGGCTGACGATACCAGGCGGATAGCATTCACCGGTTCAGTCGTGGCTGCCTCCGCTGATGTTCCTTCCACCGGCTGTTCCAGTTGGGACTTGAAGCGTTCCGTGAACTCCTTGAACATCACGTCCGACACGTCGTAAATCATCCGCCCGCCGAACTGCGCCAGGATGCCAACTACGTTGATTTCGGAGACGGTCCTGGCCTCGGTACCTCCGTCCGGCAGCGCGTCCAGTTTTCCGGTCATCTTCATCGATGCGCTGCCCTTGCCCCGGACATCCTGGCCTCTGCCCGCGAGTTCTATCTCATGAGCATCCTCATCCAGACGGTCGACGTGTATGTCGCCCTTGTAGTCTGTCACGATAGGCCCAACCTTCACGCTGATTGCGCCTTTGAAAGTGCGCTCCTCAAGGCTTTCAGTTATCTTGGCTCCCGGCACAAACTGGACTACGCTTCTCGGATCGCTGAGGAGAGCCCACACCTTTTCGATGGGCGCTTTGACCTGAAACGTTTTCTCGATGCGCGCGGTCATCGCCTATTCCGCCATACCCTTCTCTTTCAGGATCTGCCAAACCTTCCACGGCGTGATGGGCATGTCGATGTGCCGCACGCCAAGGTGCGATAACGCGTCCACTACAGCGTTGACGAAAGCTGCGGGCGAACCGACGTTCGGCGATTCACCTACACCCTTTGCGCCGATGGGGTGATGGGGAGAAGGAGTACAGGTCTTGCCCGTTTCCCAATTCGGTGTCTCAACGGCCGTGGGAAGCAGGTAATCCATGAAATTTCCGCCCTGCACGTTGCCGCTCTCGTCATAGCTGATGAGCTGCATGAAAGCGATGCCGAGGCCTTCTGT
>Ga0213872_10000929_pt1 | contig 20720 bp, 21 predicted proteins | sample VelepicomBERX_R2_FD_160071 | JGI IMG/M metagenome (GOLD analysis project Ga0213872, IMG submission 160071) | Rhizosphere microbial communities from Vellozia epidendroides in rupestrian grasslands, the National Park of Serra do Cipo, Brazil - RX_R2 | ecosystem: Host-associated > Plants > Roots >...
TTTATCAGCGAACCAGCTGATTAATTTCGATAATCGGCATCAGCACCGCCAGCACGATCAGCAGCACGAACACGCCCATGGACAGGATCAGGGCCGGCTCCAGCAGACCCGCGATGGTCAGCGTACGGCGCTCCAGGTCCGATTCCTGCGCGGTGGCGGCGCGGTCCAGCATGGCGGGCAGCTCGCCGGTGATTTCGCCGGCGCGGATCATGTGGATCAGCATCGGCGGGAAGTGCTTTTGCGCCGACAGCGCGCGCGCCAGGCTGACGCCTTCGCGCACGGCGTCGCTGGCTTCATCCACCAGCGACTGCATGGCGACGTTGTTGAGCGTATCGCGGCTGGTCTGCAGCGCGCGCAGAATCGGCACACCGGATCCGGTGGTGATCGCCAGCGTGCTGGCAAAGCGCGCCGTGTTCAGGCTGCGCTCGAACTTACCGTACAGGGGTGCGGTCAGCAGCCAGGTATGCCAGCGCTGCTTGAGCGCGGGATTGTCCAGCGCGCGGCGCCACGCATACCATGCGCCGATCAGGGCAATCAGCACGATGATGCCGTAGTGGCGCACGAAGTCCGACACCGCCAGCATGGCGATGGTCAGGAAGGGCAGCTTCTGCTTGGTGTTGGCGAACACGGAGACGATCTGCGGCACCACATAGGTCAGCAGGAAGATCACGATGGAGAACGCCACCACCGTCACGATGGCCGGATAGGTAAAGGCCAGCTTGACCTTCTGGATCAGCGCATTGCGGCGCTCGATGTAGTCGGCCAGGCGTGACAGCACGCGCGACAGCTGGCCGATCTGCTCACCGGATGCCACCAGGGCGCGGTAGATTTCGGCGAAGTCGCGCGGATGGCGGCCCAGCACGTCGGACAGCCCGGCGCCGCCGATCACTTCCGAACGCACCGAGGCGATCAGGTCGCGCACATAGGGGCGCTCGGCCTGTTCCAGCAGCGCGGTAAAGGCCTGTTCCAGCGGCAGGCCCGCTTCCAGCAGGCTGGCCAGCTGGCGGGTGAACAGGGCCAGCTCGGTGGACGAGAGCTTGTCGCCGAAAGCACGGCCGCCGGTAGCCACGCCGGCGGCATCCACCTGCGCGGCGATCTGGTCGACCTTGAGCGGCACCAGTCCCAGCGTGCGCAGTTCCGCGCGCGCGGAACGGGCGCTGTCGGCATTCAGCACGCCTTTCTTGGTGGCGCCGCCAGTATCGACGGCTTCATAACGGAATGCGGGCATCTACCTAGTCCTTGGTCACGCGCAGCAGCTCGGCCGGAGTGGTGACGCCGGTTTGCAGCCAGCGCTCGCCATCTTCGCGCATGGTCTGCATGCCGGTTTGCACAGCAGCCACCTTGATGTCCGCTTCCGAAGCCTGGTTGTGGATCTGGGCGCGGATCTGCTCCGTCGTTTGCAGCAGCTCGTACACGCCGACGCGGCCCTGATAGCCGGTGTGGCCACAGTGCTCGCAGCCGACCGCATGCCAGTGCTGGCCATCGAAAGTCTTACAGCTCGGGCACAGCTTGCGCACCAGGCGCTGCGCCAGGACGCCCAGCAGGGACGACGACAGCAGGAAGGGTTCGATGCCCATGTCGAGCAGACGGGTCACCGCAGCGGCAGCATCGTTGGTGTGCAGGGTTGCCAGCACCAGGTGGCCGGTCAGCGAGGCCTGCACGGCGATCTGCGCGGTTTCCAGGTCGCGGATCTCACCGATCATGATGACGTCCGGATCCTGGCGCAGAATTGCGCGCAGAGCCTTGGCAAAGGTCATGTCGATACGTGGATTGACTTGCGTCTGGCCCACGCCGGCGAGGTCGTATTCGATCGGGTCTTCCACCGTCATGATGTTGGTGGTGGACGCGTTCAGCAGCGACAGCGCCGCGTACAGCGTGGTGGTCTTGCCGGAACCCGTCGGGCCGGTGACCAGCACGATGCCGTGCGGCTGATTGATCAGCGCATTGAACTTGGGCAGCATTGTTTCGCTCATGCCCAGGTGTTCCAGATCGAGACGTCCCGCTTCCTTGTCCAGCAGACGCAGCACCGCGCGTTCGCCATGGCCGGTCGGCAGGGTCGAGACACGCACGTCGACCGGCTTGCCGCCGATGCGCAGGGTGATGCGGCCGTCCTGCGGCAGGCGCTTCTCCGCGATGTCCAGCTGCGCCATGATCTTGATACGCGAGATCAGCGAGCCGTGGATGGCTTTGCGTGGACGCACGATGTCGCGCAGCGTGCCGTCGACACGGAAGCGCACCACCGAGGTCTGTTCAAACGGTTCGATGTGGATGTCGGAGGCGCTGTCGCGCAACGCTTGCGTCAGCAGCGCGTTGATCATGCGGATCACCGGCGCGTCGTCGCTGGACTCCAGCAAGTCCTCGATGGCAGGTACGTCCTGCAGCAGCTTGGTCAGATCGAGGTCGGCGTCGAATTCGTCCGCCACCAGCGAGGCGTTGCCGCCCGCGCCTGCATAGGCGGCAGCGATGGCGGCGTCCAGATCGGCGCGCGCCATATTGCGGATCTGGATGCGGCCGAAACGGCGCGACACCTCGGCGATGGCTGCCGGTGCGGTGGCGCCGCAAGTCCACACGTCGACCGTGTGCTCCGCAGTGTCGCTGGGCTGGGCCAGCAGCACGAAGTCGCGGGCAAAGGCGTAAGGAAGCAGATTGCTCATGGGCGCCTGCTTACTGTCGCTTGTCGTTCTGGGCCGCGCCGGGAGCCTGGCCCGGCACAGGTGCGGCAGCAGGCGGCAGCGGACGCGCCGTCAGCGGGCTGTCCACCGGCTGGCCATTCTGCAGCGTCGGGATGATCGGCTGGCCGTAGTCGTCCACCATGATCGATTTCTCCGGCTTGATCGCCATCTGCGTGCTGCGCATGTAGTCGTAGCGGTCGGTGGTCAGGCTGGTGCTCTGCTCCTTGCTGCGTACAACGACCGGGCGCAGGAACACCATCAGGTTGGTCTTCTTGCGTTCGCGCTTGTTGTACTTGAACAGATTGCCCAGCAGGGGAATATCGCCCAGGCCTTTGACCTTGTCGCTGCCGTCGCTGGTGCTGTCCTCGATCAGGCCACCCAGCACGATGATCTGGCCATCATCGGCAATCACATTGTTCTCGATCACGCGCTTGTTCAGCGTGATGCCGGCGGCGGCCGTGAGGGTCGAGGCATCGACGCTGGAAGTCTCATGGTAGATCGCCATCTTGATGGTGCCGCCTTCGGAGATCTGCGGACGCACTTTCAGGGTCAGGCCCACTTCCTTGCGGTCGATGGTCTGGAACGGGTTGGTGTTGGTGCCCGAGGTGGTGGTGAACTGGCCGGTGATGATCGGCACGTTCTGGCCGACCTGGATGGTGGCCAGCTCGTTATCCAGCGTGATCATGTTCGGCGTCGACAGGATGTTGGCATTGCCGTCCGATTCCAGCGAGTGCGCCAGCGCGCCCAGACCCAGCTGGCCATTGATCTGGCGGAAGATGCCGATCGACAGGCCATTGCTCGGCAGGACCGAGCCCTTGCCGGTGGCGACCGAGGTGATGGTGTTGTTGGTGCCGCCGGTGGTGAACGACTGCAGGCCGCCAACGCGGTAGGCGCTCTTGTCGTCGCCGGTCGCGCCCAGCCACTGCACGCCGAATTCGGAGGCCTTGTCCGAGGTGACTTCGACGATCAGCGATTCGATATACACCTGGGCGCGGCGCACGTCCAGCTGGTCGATCACGGCGCGCAGGTTGCGGTAGACGTTTTCCGGCGCGGTGATGATCAGGGTGTTGGTGGAAGCATCGGCCTGGATGAAGCCCGCCGAACCGCCGCCCTGCTGCTGGTTCTGGTTCGAGTTCGCATTCAGCAGCGGATTGGTGGAGCCGGTGCCCGTTCCGCCGTTCTGGTTGCCGAAGCTGCCGCTGCTCTGGTTGCCGAAGTTACTCTGGCTGTTATTGCTGCCGTTATTCGTGCCGCTGGCACCCGTACCGCTGGTATTGGTGGACGAGGTATCGCCCGACACCACCGAGCGCAGGGTCTGCGCCAGTTTCACCGCTTCCGCGTTCTTCAGGTAGACCACGTGGACATTGCCCAGTTCCGCAGTCGGCTGATCCAGCTTGGCGATCAGCGAACGGGCCAGGCCGGCGCGCGCGGCCGATGGTGCGCGCAGCACCAGCGTATTGGTGCGCGGATCCGCCAGCACGTTGACGCGGTTGGCGTCCGCCGTGGCCGAACCGGCGCCCGGTTCCAGCAGCTTGTTGACCATGGTGGCCAGATCGCTGGCGATGGCGTAGCGTACCGGAATCACATCCAGGTCGGTGGCCGACGGTGCGTCCAGCGCGGCGACGATCTTGGCCAGGCGCTTGACGTTGTCGGCGTAGTCGGTCACCACCACCGAGTTGTTGCCAGGATTGGCGTTGATGGTGTTGTTCGGCGAGATCAGCGGACGCAGCACGGTCACCACGTTGGCGGCCGACTCATAGTTCAGGTGGAAGATCTGGCTCACCACCTGGTCGCCTTTGGCGGCGGGGTCGCCCACCTGGATCGGACCCGATTGCAGCTTGGCTTCCGCTTCCGGCACCACCTTGGCGTAGCCGTCGCCGCTCACCACGGCATAGCCTTGCAGGCGCAGCGCGGAAGTCAGCAGGCTGAATGCCTGCGATTTGCTGATCGGCTTTTCCGACACCAGGGTCAGCGTGCCTTTCACGCGCGGATCGATCACGAACGTGATGTTGGTGTAGTGTCCGACGGCCTTGATGACCGATTCGATATCGGCGCCAACGAAATTGAGCGCAGCGTCGTCGCTCGCTGCGGCGCCTTTTGCCGCAGCTTGTGCTGCCAGGGGCAGCATGGCCAGCGGCGCAGCAGCCATGGCACAGCACAGCATCGCGCCCGCGCTCAGGCGGCGCAGCGCGGGAAGTTGGGATTGGCTCATGAATGGAACTTTCATTGGTCTGAACTTTTATCGGAACTCTAAAGCGATGACGTTCTTTTCGCTGTTTGCACGGCGCTGGCCCAGTAAATTCAACAGATTGGCCAGCGTATCTTCATATCCATCTGCCGCTTCCGCCTGTCCGGAGAACTGGAAGCGGCCTTGATCCAGGCTGCCGGCGCCGCTCAGCAGCAGCGGCCCCTTGACCGAACTTAAAGTCAGCTGGGCGCGCTGGCCATGCCAGTCCAGCGCCAGCAGATAACTCCCCAGAGGCCGCAGCGGCGACATGCGCGAGGACATATCGCTCAGCTCCAGCGTGGTGCGGCCGTTCACGGCCACCATGCCATTGTCCGCAGCCAGCGCCAGGTTGCTCCACGACAGGCGCATGGTGCCGCTGGGCGCCAGCGTATTCAATGGCGCGCCCAGGCCCGACAAGCCTTCCGCCGGCAGCAGCAGGGCCGATGGACTGAGCTGCCACTGCTTCCAGCTGCCCTTGAAATCGACCGGCTGCGCCAGCGCTTCCGGATTCTCCAGCCGCAGATCGACCATGCCGACCAGCGCCAGCGGCGACAAGCGCCAGCTGAAACGTCCCGGCAGCAGCGGCGTCACCGGGCCATTGCCGCCCGCCGCGCCGCCCACAAAGGCCGAGCCGCGCCACAGCGTACCTTGCGCGTCGCCCAAGGTCAAACGGCCGCCGCTCTGCTTTTCCACCAGGGCGCCCATCCAGGCGGCCGGAAAGAACACGGCCAGCGTCAGGGCGACACTGAGCACGACGAGCAGCAACCATAGCACGGTGCGCTTCATTGGCCTCCGCCCTGGCGCAGGGTCAGGGTGGCATCCACCATGCCCGGCGTCGATTGGCCGGTCAGGGTCGCTTCCTGCACAGTGATGCGGGCGTCATGGCGCTGCGCATCCAGCCAGGCCACCAGGCCGGAGAACGGCACGCCGTTCAGCTGCAGGCGTGCGTATTCGCCGGTGACGGAAACCGATTGCGCCGTCAGCCCGCGTGCGGTCAGGCTGCTATTGATGCTGTCGCGCGACATGGGCGGCGGCAGTGCGGCGGCCAGGCCTTTCAGGGCCGAGGCTTCCAGCGCCATCGCTTGCAGCTCGGCGGCCTGCTGGCGCAGCTGCGGCAGTTCCTTTTGCAGCTTGCTGCGGCCATCCACGGCGGGCGAAATCAGCACGGCATAGAACAGAGCCGCACCCAGCACGGCGCCGCCGATGCTGAGGGTACGGCGTTCCTGCTCGTTGCGCGCCTGCCAGAAGGCGGCCGCGCGGCCGCGCCACTGGTCTACGGTTTGTTGGACTGGATTGCTCATGATTTTCCTCCGCTGCCGGCCAGGCGGATCTGCCAGGCGCCGGGCGCCGCTTCCGTCAGGTCCAGCTTGCGCGCGGCCAGCGCCGCCTTGATCTGCGCCACACCGGCGGCGTCCACGCTGTTGGGCTTGACCTTCACCTGCAAGGCGCGGTCGCGGTATTCCAGCGCAGCGACGATGTCCTTTTGCGGCAGCGCTTCAGCAAAGGCCGCGCTCAGGGCGGTGAATTCATCGGCCGAGACCTGGCCGCTGTCGGCCTTGGCTTGGGCGATATTGCGGCGCATCTGCTCGGCCGGATACAGCGCCACCTGGTTCGGGTACACTGATTTGAAGGTCTGCTGCATGGACTGGCGCACGCCGTCCGCTTCTTTCTTGAGGCGCAGCCATTCGATATTCATGCCTGCCACGTTGATCAGCAGGGCCAGGCCGGCCACCCGCAGCGGCCAGCGCCAGCGCTGCCATTGGCGCGCGGTGCCGCCGGTATCGAGGCCGGAAGCCAGGTCCAGGCCGGCGGAGCGCGCGGAAGCGATCCAGTGCGCCCAGTGGTTCTCGGCCGGGGCGATACCGTTCACATTCGCCAGCAGCGGGCTGTATTGGGCCGTCTGCGCAGTATTCAGATACAGGCTGACCGGATCTTCGCCCGCCAGCGCGCGCAGCGTGTGCAGGGCGGCTTCCGGATCACGGCCCAGGCTCAGGCCCATGCCTTCATATTGCGAGCGGCGCAGGATCAGTTCCAGGCCGCTATCGGTATTTTCCAGCGCAGCAGAGACGGCGCCGGGCTGGAACGGCAGGCACAGTTGGGCGGGTACGGCGCTGATGGCGTGCGCGCCCTGCGCCAGCAAGGCTTTGACCAGCACCTCCAGCCAGGCGCGCTGCACCACGGCGACGGTGCGCAGACCTTCGCTGTCGGCCGGACCGGCGGCCAGCGCGCAGTCGGCCGGATCGCCCAGCAGATGTTCTTCCACCAGCGCGGGCAAGGCGGCCTTCAGGCGCGCGGCCGACAAGGGCGGCGTGGCCACGCGCAGCAATGTGACGTCGGAGGCGGCCAGGATCAGCACCACGCGGCGCGCCGATGCCACCAGGTCCGCCAGATTGCCCAGCGGTGCCGCGCCCTGCTGCAGCAGATTGCCGCCGTCGCCCGCCAGCGCGAACGGGCAGGACTGGGCCGCGCCGCTGTCGACGCTGGCCTTGGCCGGATAGCGGATAAATAAGGTAGTCAAGAGTTCTCGCTTTCGTTCAATCTCTAATTGTCTCGTATCCACACGACCGTGGTGCGGAAATTTCCGCTGGCCGGTTCGCGGTGTATCAATGCCTGCGTGTCCAGCGTGGCCCGGTCCAGTTTCACCTGGCTTAGCACCAGGAAGTTATCGCTTCTGACAGCCGCCTGCACCGTCGACGGTATCGGCCGCCCTCCCAGCTGGCTGGTGAAATTATTCATGTCGAGGTAGGAGGCGCGCTTGCGCGCATTGACCATCGACTCCGCCTCCGACAAGGACAGGTTATTCACCAGCGCCGACAACAACTCCGCCGGGGCCGTATTCACATTCAGCGGTGTCGCCGGCGGCAGCACGATCACAAAATCGCGCAGCTTTTCAATCGCCTGCGGGGTGAAGCCGCTCACCGCCAATAAATCTTCCACCCGCTGCAGCTCCATCGGCTCGCCACGGCCGTCGTTGCTGACTTGGCCTTGCTGCGGCGGCTGCGTCGCCTTCTGCGTACGCGCCACTTCCTCGGCCGCCCGCTGCGCCAGCGAAGTATCCAGCCGCAGATTATTCAACAGGCGCTGGAACAGCAGTACATTATCCGGATTGACCACGCGGTTGGACGCCAAATTCGCCAGATTGTAGCGCGACTGGGCGTCGGTAATCCGTCCTGCGATGGTGGCGTTGAAATTTTCCTGCTCCACGCGCTCACGTTCGATGTACTGGTCGAGCCGCGTTTCCGCCAGTGGTGTGGTCCAGACGCCGTCCAGGGTGGTGCGGTTGCCACGGTCGGCGCCGTCCTGGCGCAGGATCAGGCGGGCGTAATCCAGCGCGCCACGGACGATCCAGCGGGTCTGTAACTGCAGGCGCTGGTTTTCCATCGAGCGCACCTGCACCTGCTGCTGCCAGAACAAGCTGGCGACGATGGTCACGGCCAGTGTGGTCAGCAGCAGCGCGGTGACGATGGCGACACCGCGCTGACGCTGAAGATTTGCAGGCCGGCGCATCATATCGCCCCCAGCAGGAAGACTTTGATCAGGGCCGTTTCCTGGCTGCCCATCTGCACCGCCGCTTCCAGCCCGGTCGGCACGTTCGCCGCAGCGGGCGCCGGCTGCTGCGCCACCGCGCCGATGGCGGGCACCCAGTGGTCGTTGATCCACAGGCGCATGGCCAGTCCGGCCACGCCCTCCTGCAGCACCACGCCGGGCGTCGGATCGGTATCGTTGAGGGCGGCCTGCCACAGCGCATCCAGCTGCACCAGGTCGCGCGTGCTGACCGATTCGCGGCGCGTCAGCACGCCATTGCGCACACGGTAGGACACCACCTGCAGGCGCGTTGCATCGTTTTCCGCGTACACGCCGCGCACCAGGGTCAGACTATCTGCCTGCGCCTGCAGGTTGCTGCGGCCATGCAGATCGCCGCCCGCCGAGAGGTTTTCGCAGTCGCTTTCCATCTGCGCAAAGGCCAGCTGCAGGCCGTGGGTCTGATCCATCTGGCTGGTCAGGGTGGCGCGCGAGCGGACAATGGCGTCCAGTCCGCGCCAGCCCAGCACGGCGACGATGGCCAGGATCGAGATCGCCACCAGCAGCTCGATCAGGGTGAAGCCACCCACGCGGCCATGTCTGCGGAATGTCTTCATTGGTTCAGCACCAGTTGCACCAGCTTGATGATGCGGCGCTCGGGGTGGGCCTGGTCATACACGCTGACTTCCACACGGCGCAGGCGCGGATTGGGACTGGTCAGGACTTCTTCTTCGCAGACCAGGGCCAGGTCGCCCTGCGGGCAGTCGAAGCGCTGCTTGCCGACCGAAGGGAAAGCGTGCGACAGGCGGATCTGCACCAGGCGGTTCTCAGCCGACCAGGTGGCCATCATGGCGCTGCGCAGGCCATCGCTGTTCTGGGTCAGGCTGCCGACCGCGCGCAGCGAGGCGCCCAGCGCCGTCACCACGATGATCAGCGCCACCAGCACTTCCAGCAGCGTAAAGCCTTGTTGTCGTTGAGGGCGCGCCATCTCAGTCTACGGTGAAGTGGCCGATGCCATCGGCGTGAATGGCGACGCGGCCACTGCCATTGGCCACGGTCAGCACAAAGGGTTTGTCGACCGGCTCGCGGCCGAACACGATGCGTAGCGCCGGGCCGGGTACGGTGGGCGCCGGTTCCAGCAGCAGGGTAACCGGCGCCGCCTTGAATTCACGTTCGCGCAGCAGGTCGTCGTGTTCGATCACTTCCCACTGGCGCTCATTGCGCACCAGGAAGCGGTAGCTGTCGCTGGTGGCTTCGAAGGCGATCTGGCGGTTGCGCACGATAGCTTCGTCGCGCGCCACCTGCAGCAGCAAGGCGATGCGCTGGGCTTCCTGCTGCATGGACTGCTGCTGGCTTGGCGCCACTTGCAGCGACACCAGCCCCAGCGTGACGCCCAGGATGACCATCACGACCAGCAGTTCGATCAGCGTGAAGCCACGCTCACGGCCGGCGCGCATCGTGGAAGCGGAAATCAGATTTCCCAGGAACCGATATCGGCATCGTCGCCGGTGCCGCCTGGTGCGCCATCGGCCCCCAGCGAGATCACGTCGACTTCACCATGGATACCGGGCGACACGTACTGGTAAGGATTACCCCATGGGTCTTTGGGCATCTTTTCCAGGTAGCCGCCGGCCTTCCAGCCGTTGGCGGCCGGGCCGGTGGTTGGCTTGGTCAGCAGCGCCTGGAGGCCCTGCTCCGTGCTCGGATAACGCTGGTTATCCAGCTTGTACAGCTTGAGGGCCTGCATGATGGTCGAGATGTCGACCTTGGCGGCGGCCACTTTCGATTCGCCGGTGCGATTCAGCAGCTTGGGCACGACCAGCGCTGCCAGCACGCCCATGATAACCACCACCACCATGATTTCAATCAGCGTAAAGCCGCGCTGGAGGCTGCGGCGGGAGAGAGCTCGGATTTTCATAAATGACAACGTTAATGAAGGAGTGTGCAGAGTATAAGGGGTTATTCGCGGTTGCGGGCGACTGCCTGAACGCGCGACAGCGCGCCTTCGTTACTGCCTGCGGCCTGCTTGGACGACACCGGCGCCAGCGCATGCAGCTGCGGCGCATCCTTGGTGAAGGGCTTGATGCCCAGCGCCATGTCGATCTCCTGCGGGTAGATCAGGTAGCCGCGCGTGATCACCGCTGACACCTTGCGGATGTCTTCGATGTTCTTGGTCGGGTCGCCGTCCACCAGCACCAGGTCGGCCAGCTTGCCTACCTCGATGCTGCCGCGTTCATGGGTGGTGCGGGTGTAGCGTGCACCGTTGCGGGTAGCGACCTGGATCGCCTGGGCCGGGGTCAGACCGGCCTTGACCAGCATCGCCAGTTCCGAGTGCAGCATGAAACCGGCGATATCGTCGGTGCCCGCCACCAGCGGCACGCCGGCCTTGTACAGGATGCCCGCGAACTGCACCATCTTGGCGTAGGATTTTTCATAGCGCTTCAGGGTCGCTTCGCTGTCGATCTTCATGGTGCCGACCGACAGGCTGCGCGCCACGTCCGGCGGCATATTGGCGGCGAAACCCGCGTAAGGCTCGTTCATGTCGCCATCCTTCTGCTTGAGGAAGGCGAAGGTGCCCAGGGTGGCGTCGATGGAGATCTGCTTTTTGGCCAGGTAGGCGACGAAGTCCTTGACCGGCTTGGAGTTGAAGTCCAGGTCAGCCACTTTCTCGGCTGGCAGGATGAAGCGGTTCAGGTTGCGGGTTTCGGTATCCGGCTTGACCAGGAAGTTCAGCATCACCTGGTTGATGTGCTGGATCTCGTCATAGCCCGCGTCCAGCGCTTCCTGCGCGCGCAGGCCCGCCGGGATGTGGCCGGAGACGCGCATGCCGCGGCTGTGGGCATAGGCCACAGTCTCCTTCAGGATCGCTTTGGGGAAGGAGTTATAAATCTTCAGCTGCGGATAGCCATGTTCGGCATACCAGTCGACGGCGCGCTTGGCCTGATCCAGATCCTTGATGACGAAACCGAGGTTGGCGTTGAAGGGGCTCTCGCCTTCCAGGAAGCCGGCCGGCACCACCTGCGGCGCCAGCAGCTGGCCGGCGGCGGTTTCGTCCAGCATCTGCTGCAGCTGCTCATTGTCGTTGCCCATGTCGCGCACGCTGGTGACGCCGTTCGCCATGTTCAGCGCACCGGACCAGCGGTCGACGTGGCCGTGCAGGTCGAACAGGCCAGGCAGCATGATGCGGCCGGCGGCGTCGATTTCGTGCTCGGCGCCGCGCACCGGCGAACCGGCAGGCAGCACGGCGGAGATGCGGCCGCGCAGCACGTACACATCGGACGGTGCGCCGACGGTGGCTTTTTCACTGTCGAACACGCGCGCGTTGCGCACCACGGTCAGGCCTTTGAGCGGATGCTGCAGCTGGGCGGCGGCATCGCGCAACATCTTGTCGGAGGCGACTTTCTGGCGCTCACCCATCGCGACGGCATTGGCCTGGAAGCCTTCCGGCAGCATGCTGGCAAAGCCGGGGATGATGACGCCGAACAGCTGGGGCTTGGCGCCGGTGGTGATCCAGTAGAACGCAGGCGAAAAACCGATGCCGGTTTGCGCCACCAGCTGCACGCTCTGGGTCTGGCCGTTGCCGCTGACTTCCACGGTATCCAGCACGCGCTGCGACAGGGTGCCGGTTGGCAGCAGCGCCAGCTTGCCGTCCGGGCTCTTGGCCAGTGCGGAGATCATGGCGGAGGTGACTTCAAACGAACCGTTCAGCGGCAGGTAGACGGCGGCGCCATTGACCGTGGTGCTGCCCTTTTCCGAGGTCGAGTGCCACTCGGCCTTGTCGCCGCTGCGGCTGAAGTGTTCGTCCACCACTGCGCCGTAGGTGGAATTACCTTTCACTTCGTACTCAGTCAGGGAACCGTCCGCGCCGACGCGGAACTGTTCTTTCAGATCCGGGCCACGGCCGTTGTCCTTGAATTCGAAGTTGACCTTGGTCAGGCCGTCGTCGCCGCGCTCGACCACCTGCTCGCCAATCTTCTTGCCGCCGGTTTCAGAGATGATCAGGTACCTGGTGGTGGTGGCATGGGCTGCGGCACTCAGGGCCAGGGCGGCGGCAACGGCAAAGGACAGACGCTTCATCAGCATGGGGAGTCTCCGGTTATTGTGTTTTACTGCAAACAGGGCAGGCATCGTTGCGGCCGACGCGGATGGTGCTCCATTCCATGCGCAGGCCGTCCAGCATCATCAGGCGTCCACTCAGCGGCTCGCCCACGCCCATCAGGAGCTTGAGCGCTTCCGCCGCCTGCATGGCGCCGACCACGCCCACCAGCGGCGCAAACACGCCCATGGTGGAACAGGCCACATCTTCAAATTTCTGATCCTGCGGGAACAGGCAGGAATAGCAGGGCTGCTCGCCGCTGCGCGGATCGAATACGCTGATCTGGCCGTCGAAGCGGATCACCGCGCCCGACACCAGCGGCTTGCGCTGCGCCACGCAGGCGCGGTTGACCGCGTGGCGGGTGGCGAAGTTGTCGGTGCAGTCGAGCACCACGTCGGCATCGGCCACCAGCGCCAGCAGACGCGCATCGTCGACGCGCTCCTGCAGGGCGACGATCTCGATTTCCGGATTGATCTGCGCCAGGGTCTGGCGCACCGAGGCGGCCTTGGGCTGGCCCACGCGGTCCGTGGTGTGGGCGATCTGGCGCTGCAGATTGGTCAGGTCGACGGTGTCGTTGTCGACGATGGTCAGGTGGCCCACGCCAGCCGATGCCAGGAACATGGCGGCGGGCGAACCCAGGCCGCCGGCGCCGATCACCAGCGCACGCCCTGCCAGCAGGCGTTCCTGGCCTTCGATGCCGATTTCGTCGAGGAGGATGTGGCGCGAGTAGCGCAGCAGTTGCGAGTCGTTCATCGGAGCGGGCGGTGGATGGGGGCCTTATTTTTTGGCGGGCTTCTTGCTGCTTTTGGCGTCGGCCTTGGTGTCGGACTGGGTCTCGCCAACCTCATTGCCGGCGCTTTCCCTGGCCTCGGCCCTGGACAGCTTGACCGGCAAACCCTTGAAGTGATTCAGCGCCTGCGCCAGCTGGAAGTCGTCCTTGGAACCAAATTCCACCGGCTTCTGTTTTTTCGACAGGGCCAGTGCGCGCTGTTCTTCTTCCAGCTCATCGCGCTTGACGGGCGCCGTGCCGGCATCCGCGTCCAGATCGTTGCCCAAGTGTTTTTGCAGATCGGCTTCGCGCACGCGCAGGCTGTTGAGGCCATCGCCTTCCGCCGTTTCGTCCACCGCCAGATCGGGCAGGATGCCGCGCGCCTGGATCGAGCGGTTGTGCGGGGTGTAGTAGCGCGCGGTGGTCAGCTTGACGGCGGTATCGGCGGTCAGCTGGCGCAGGGTCTGCACCGAGCCTTTGCCGAAAGTCTGCGAACCCATGATGATGGCGCGCTTGTAGTCCTGCAGCGCACCGGCGACGATCTCGGAAGCGGAGGCGGAACCGGCGTTCACCAGCACCACCATCGGCACGTCCTTGTAGAAGGCGGGCAGCTTGGCCAGCGGATCGTTATTGCCGCGCGGGGCGTAGAACTCGCGGCGGCCGTAGAAGGTCTGTTTGGAGTCGAGCAGCTGGCCGTTGGTGGAGACGATCACCGCATCCTTGGGCAGGAAGGCCGAAGCGACGCCGATCGCGCCCGGCACCACGCCGCCCGGATCGTTGCGCAGGTCCAGCACCAGGCCTTTCATGTGCGGTTTCTGCACAGCCAGGGCGTTGAGCTTCCTCGCCATGTCTTCCACGGTCGGCTCCTGGAACTGCGAGATACGCAGCCAGGCGTAGCCCGGTTCAATCACTTTGGCCTTGACGCTCTGCACACGGATCTCTTCACGCATGATGGTCATGGGGATCGGCTTGTCCGACTCCTTGCGCATGATGGTGATGTTGACCTTGGAGTGCGGCTCGCCGCGCATCTTCTTTACCGCTTCATCCAGCGACAGGCCCTTGATGGCGGCGCCGTCGATGCGGGTGATGTAGTCGCCTGCCTTGATGCCGGCCTTGAAGGCGGGCGAATCTTCGATCGGCGAGACGACCTTGATGTAGCCGTCTTCCATGCCGACCTCGATGCCGATGCCGACGAAGCGGCCGGCCACGGTCTCGCGCATGTCGCGGAAAGCTTTTTTATCGAGGTAGACCGAGTGCGGGTCGAGCGAGGAGACCATGCCGGAAATGGCTTCCGTCAGCAGCTTCTTTTCGTCGACCGGCTCGACGTAGTCGGTCTTGATCAGGCCAAAGACATCGGACAGCGCGCGCAATTCATCGAGCGGCAGCGGCGTGCCGAGACGCTGGGCAATGGCGGAAAACTGCATGGTCGCCGTGATGCCAGCCACCATACCGAGGCCGATCAGGCCGAGACTTTTTACTTTGTTGCCCATGTTTTGGCGCGCACCTTAAAACCGCATCTTAAAACTTCACCCAGCCCACCGGATCGAATGGCCTGCCCTGGTGCCGAAGCTCGAAGTATAGCCCCGATTCCTCGTTACCGCCGCTGTTTCCGGCGCTGGCAATGGGGTCTCCGGCTTTGACGATATCGCCGGCCCGTTTCAGCAGCGACTGGTTGTTCCCGTAAATACTCATGTACTGGCCGCCGTGATCGACGATGATCAGGTTGCCGAAGCCGCGCAGCCATTCCGCGAACACGACCCGGCCGCCAGCAATGGCGCGCACGTCGGCGCCTTCGGCAGCGCGGATGAAGACGCCTTTCCAGCTGGGGCCGTCGCCCCGCTTGGAGCCGAACTTGGCTTCCACCTTGCCAGACACGGGCGCGCGCAGCTGGCCTTTCAGGCTGGCAAAGGCGCCATCCGGCGCGGCGGGCGCCAGGGCGACGTCGGCCGGTTTGGCGGCGCCTTCGTCGCGTGGCTCCGGCTTGAGGTCTGGCCTGGCTTCCGGCTTGAGCTCAGGCTTGATCGAGGCCAGTTTGATGTCCTCGGTGGCCGCCGGCGCAGGCGTGATGGGCTTCGGCGCGGGCGGCACCGGCTTGCCGGCCTTGGCCAGGCGCTGGCGTTCAGCTTCCGCCGCAGCGGCGGCGCGGGCCTGTGCGCGGGCTTCCGCTTCGGCCTTGGCTTTCGCTTCGGCACGGGCGGCGGCCAGCTGTTCCTGGCGGCGTTTTTCAGCGGCGGCGGCAATGGCCTGCTCGGCGATCAGCTTGTTCAGCTTGTCGACCAGGCCGGCCATGCGCTGCTCGTCGCGCTCGACATTGCCGGCTTCCTTGCGCTGCGAGGCCAGTTTCTTCGACAGATTGGCCAGCAGCGCGGCGCGGCGCGATTTTTCCTGCTCCAGCACATTCTTTTGCTGGGTTTCTTCCTGGGCGATTTCTTCCAGCTCGTCCTTGGCGTTCTGCGCCTCGGCCTGGTTGGCTTCCACCGCTTTCAGGTTGCCGCGCAAGCTCTCCAGCAGCCGCGCCTGGGCCTGCGACACATAGGACAGCATTTGCAGGTCGCGGTTGATGCGGTTGGGATTGTCTCCCGACAGCAGGAGCTTGATGCGGTCTTCATTGCCCGCCACGTACTGCTCGCGCAGCAGCTTGGCGAGCTGTTTCTTTTGCTGGTCCACCACCATCGTCAGACGGTCATGCTCCACGGCAAGCTGCTTCAGCTTGTCGTTGGTGCTCGATTGTTCACCGGCCAGGTCACGCAGGGTGCGGTTGGCGGTGGAAATCGCTTCCTCCGACTCGGCCAGCGTATCGGCCGCATCGTCCTTGGCGCTTTCCGTCTTGCTGATGTCGCGCTTGAGCGTGTCGAGCTTTTGCTGCAGGCCGGCGCGGGCGGCTTCGGCGGCCGCCTTCTGCTTGCTGCGTTCAGTGACGGCCTTGGCCTGCGCGCCTGATGCCAGCAACAGATTCAGCATCAGCGTCAGGCACAGCGCGGCCCCGGTCTTGCGATGGCGGGAAGACAGCAAAACTTACTTGGCTTTACCTTGGTTGGCCACAGCAGCTTGTGCGGCAGCAATCGCGTCGGCGTCGCCCAGGTAGTAGTGGCGAATCGGCTTGAGGTTTTCATCCAGCTCGTAGACCAGCGGCTGGCCGTTAGGGATGTTCAGGCCGACGATTTCGTCATCGCTGATGCCGTCCAGCATCTTGATCAGGGCGCGCAGGCTGTTGCCGTGGGCCGAGATCAGGATTTTCTTGCCAGCGCGGATGGCCGGAGCGATTTCTTCGTCCCAGGCTGGCATCACGCGGGCCACGGTGTCCTTCAGGCACTCGGTCAGCGGGATCGACGCCTTCGGCAGGCCGGCGTAGCGCGGGTCGTTGAAGGAGGTGCGGTCATCGTTCTCGGCCAGCGCTGGCGGCGGGGTGTCGTAGCTGCGGCGCCATACCAGCACCTGCTCGTCGCCGTACTTGGCGGCGGTTTCGCCCTTGTCCAGGCCTTGCAGGGCGCCGTAGTGGCGCTCGTTCAGACGCCAGTCGTGCTTGATCGGCAGGTACATCATGTCCATCGAATCCAGGGTCAGCCACAGCGTGCGGATCGCGCGCTTCAGTACCGAGGTGTAGGCCAGATCGAAAGTGAAACCGGCATCCTTGAGCACCTGGCCAGCGGCCTTGGCTTCGTTCGCGCCCTTTTCAGTCAGGTCGACGTCGACCCAGCCGGTGAAGCGGTTTGCAAGGTTCCAGGTGGATTCGCCATGGCGCATGAATACGATTTTGTACATAGGACTATCTTCAAAAGGATGTGAAAGAAAGCGGAAACGGGCAGAAAAGTGCGCAAACAGCTTCTATTTTATAATGCGCCAATCGACTTAAACCATTGGGATCCCGTGAAATTCTTCATTGACAATATTTTCTTCATCGCCATCGCCCTGGTCTCGGGTGGCGCCCTGCTCTGGCCCAGCCTGACCCAGCGCGGTAAACGCGCCTCGGCGCAGGAAGTCACCCGCCTGATGAACGGCGGTAAAACCCTGGTGCTGGACGTGCGCGACAGCGCTGAATACGCCACCGGCCACTTGCCGAACGCCAAGAATATCGCCCTGGGCGAGCTGGACAACCGCATCGCTGAGCTGGACAAGTTCAAGAGCCAGAACGTGGTGGTGGTCTGCCAGAGCGGCGCGCGCGCTGCCTCGGCGGCCGGCAAACTGCTGAAAGCGGGCTTTACTGAAGTGGTCAGCCTGGATGGCGGCGTTGCTGCATGGAAAACCGCGGGTCTGCCGCTGAGCAAGTAAGGAAGGAAGCACCATGACTGCCCATGTCGTTATGTACACCACCGCCGTCTGCCCCTACTGCGTGCGCGCCGAGCGCCTGCTGGAAGCCAAGGGTGTCAAGCACATCGAAAAAGTCCGCGTCGACCTCGATCCCGAGCAGCGCGTGCTGATGATGCAAAAGACCGGCCGCCGCACCGTGCCGCAGATTTACATCGGCGACACCCACGTCGGCGGTTTCGACGATTTGTATGCGCTGGATCAAGCGGGCCGTCTTACCCCCTTGTTAAATGGCTAATTGACCGCAAATACAACGCCAAGGCAGACAATCGTTTGAATCTAAATTGGTTTTGATACAATTTGCCCTCCGAGCGGCAGCCTACCCGGCAGGCCGCTGGTTTCCACTTACAAAGAAAGCGTTCCATGTCTGAAGAAAATCTGCAACCAGTATTCCAAATCCAACGCGTCTACCTGAAAGACATGTCGCTGGAGCAACCTAATTCCCCAGCTATCTTCCTGGAACAAGAAGCGCCGACCGTGGAAGTCGCTCTGGACGTAGGCGCCGAGCCACTGGCCGAAGGCATCTTCGAGTCGACCGTGACCATCACCGTGACCGCCAAGGTCAAAGACAAAGTGGCGTTCCTGGTGGAAGGCAAGCAAGCTGGTATCTTCGAAGCTCGCAACATTCCTGCTGAGCAACTGGACCCACTGCTGGGCATCGGCTGCCCGAACATCGTGTACCCATACCTGCGCGCCAACATTGCTGATATGATCACCCGTGCCGGTTTCCCACCAGTGCATCTGGCTGAGATCAACTTCGAAGTGTTCTACCAGCAGCGTCTGGCTGCGATGGCTGAAGCCGCTAAAAACGGTGCCGCAAACGGCGCCGCTGAAGCCACCACGCACTAAGCAACACCGCGCGGCGGCCTGACCGCCACGCTGATCTTGCCCAAAGCCCGGTCACGGTCTTTGGGCATTCATTTATCAAGGGTACACAATGAGTTTTCCCCGTTGGATCGCAGGCCTGAGCATGATGCTGGCAATGGCCGGCAGCCAGGCATTCGACTTCAAAACGGTGGGCGCCGCCCCGGTCATCCTGTACGACGCGCCCTCAGTCAAGGGCGACAAGCTGTTCATCGTGCCGCGCGGCACGCCGCTGGAAGTGGTGCTCACCTATGGCGAGTGGGTCAAGGTGCGCGATGTGAGCGGCGACCTGTCCTGGACCGAAGCCAAGAATCTCAGCACCAAGCAGCGCAATGTGATCGTGCGCGGTGCTAATCTGAAGGTGCGCGCCACGCCGGACGACGCGGCCAACGCCGTCTTCATCGCCGACAAGGGCGTGCTGCTGGAAGTGCTGGACACGGCGGCCGGCGGCTGGATCAAGGTGCGTCACCGCGACGGCCTGGTCGGCTACGTCAAGAATTCCGATATCTGGGGCATCTGACCCATGAGTAACCATCAAGCCAACGCGCGCAAAGTCACCGTACTGGGCGCCGGCGCCTGGGGCACGGCCGTGGCCATGGCCCTGGCCCAGCGTCACGACGTATTGCTGTGGGGCCGCAATGCCGCCCAGCAGCAGGAGATGGCCGCCGCGCGCGAGAACACGCATTACCTGCCCGGCCAGCCCTTCCCTGCGGCGCTGCAAGTGGGCAGCGATTTCGACGCGGCCCTGGCCCATGTGGCCGCGCCCGGCAGCCTGCTGATCGCCGCCTGCCCGGTGGCGGGCCTGCGTCCCCTGCTGGAACAGCTGAAGACGCGCCAGATCCCGAATCTGGTCTGGCTGTGCAAGGGTTTTGAATACGATACCGGCCTGCTGCCGCATCAGATCGTGTGCCAGGTGCTGGGCGATACGGTGCCTTCCGGCGCCCTGTCCGGCCCTTCGTTTGCGCAGGAAGTGGCGCGCGGCCTGCCGGCGGCGCTGACCATCGCCTCCGAATCGGCCGAGCTGCGCGAATGCGTGGTGAACACGGTCCACGGCGGCAATCTGCGGGTCTACTCCAGCGCCGACCTGGTGGGCGTGGAAGTGGGCGGCGCCATCAAGAACGTGCTGGCGATCGCCACCGGCGCGGCCGACGGCATGGGCCTGGGCCTGAATGCGCGCGCGGCGCTGATCACGCGCGGCCTGGCGGAAATCACCCGGCTGGGCACGCGCCTGGGCGGGCAGATGGAAACCTTCATGGGCCTGACCGGCATGGGCGACCTGATCCTCACCTGCACCGGCGACCTGTCGCGTAATCGCCGCGTCGGCCTGGGGCTGGCGCAGGGCAAGTCGCTCGAGGTGGTGGTGCAGGAATTAGGCCATGTGGCGGAAGGCGTGCCCTGCGCCAAGGCCGTGCGCGAACTGGCGGCCAAGCTGGGCGTGGAGATGCCGATCACCAATGCGGTAGCCGGCGTGCTGTTTGACGGCGACCAGCCGCAAGCGATGCTGGCCAAGCTGCTGGCACGCGATCCGCGCGACGAGCAAACCAAGTAAAAAAGGGGCCGAGGCCCCTTTTTTTTATTCCTCTTCCGGAACGCGCGCTTCGCGCATCCAGTTCACCAGCGGCAGCGCGTCTTTCCAGCCATTGGCGATGGTGGGCACCAGCAGTTCCGGCTTGTTGAGCTGCAGATCGATCTCGGTCCACACAAAGAAACTCTTCAGCTTGATGTACTCGATCAGCTCGTGATCGGGATCGAAGCCCTTGGGCGGACGCATCAGCTTGCCTTCGTTCTGGATGTCGCCGTAGGTGGCGCGCAGCTTCTTGTTCTTCATGGCCTTTTTAAAACCGGCCGGATCTTCCACGAAATGATTGCGCAGCGCTTTCAGGCGCTCCGGCGGTGGCATGTATTCGCCCGCGCCAAACAGCAGGCGGCCCGTGCCTTCGATGTGGAAGTAGTAGGTCGGCCCGCCCGCCTTGCTGGGACGGCGCATGTCGTTGGGCGCAATGGCGGCCGAGAAGCGCGTCTTGTACGGGCTCTTGTCGTGGGCGAAGCGCACGTCGCGGTTGATGCGGAACATGGCCTTCTTGGGATTGCAGAACTTGACGGCCGGATCGGCCTTGCCCAGCTCGGCAATCAGATCAGTCACCACTTGCAGGAATTCTTCGCGCAGGATGTCGTAGCGCGGCTTGTTCATGATGAACCAGGGGCGGTTGTTGTTCGCTTCCAGTTCGGTCAGGTATTGTTTCAGGTCACGCAGATGCATGCTGG
>Ga0213872_10000930_pt1 | contig 20639 bp, 18 predicted proteins | sample VelepicomBERX_R2_FD_160071 | JGI IMG/M metagenome (GOLD analysis project Ga0213872, IMG submission 160071) | Rhizosphere microbial communities from Vellozia epidendroides in rupestrian grasslands, the National Park of Serra do Cipo, Brazil - RX_R2 | ecosystem: Host-associated > Plants > Roots >...
CCGCCCTCGATTCCTGGCGCGACGCCACTCCCGGCGGCTTCCGTTTCGCCGCCAAAGGCAGCCGCTTTCTGACACACATGAAAAAGCTGAAAGACCCCGAAGCTGGCCTTGCCCGATTCATGGATGCTATAGAAACTTTGGGCGAAAAGCTCGGTCCCATTCTGTTTCAATTGCCGCCCAACTGGGAGCTGGATCTGGAGCGCTTGCGTTGTTTCCTGCAGGCCTTGCCGCCGCACCAGTCCTACGCGTTTGAGTTTCGTAACCTCACTTGGGAGGTTCAGCCCGTTTACGACCTTCTGGCGCGCTATAACGCCGCCTGCTGCCTGTTCCACCTTGCCGGATATCAATCGCCGCTTCAGTTGACTGCCGATTTCGCCTATGTGCGCCTGCACGGTCCGGGTGGTAAGTATCAGGGAAGCTACAGCGAAGAGGCCCTCGGCGGCTGGGCCCGTCGCATTCGCAATTGGCGCCGCCAATTGGCCGAAATTTACTGCTATTTCGACAACGACGATTCGGGCTATGCCGCCTCGAACGCGCTCCGGCTCAAGGAGCTTATATCGAGTTCACAGCGATAGAGCCGTCGCCTGTCCGCACCCGCAGCAACGGCCCGCCGCCGTTCAGCTTCCCACGAAGTTCGTGCTCACTGCGCATTCCGTTTACCGTCACCGGAAGATCCAGGTGAATACTGCCGTCTCCGGTCTGCAATTCAACGTCGGCCGATAGGTCATGCGGCAAAGCCAGATGCACGCTTCCATCGCCTGTTTCCACTTTCCAGTCGGAGCTCATTCGCGAGCCACGGAATGCCTGAACCTCCACTGATCCATCCTGTGTATGCAGCTCCAGCGAATCGAAACGGCCGCGCATATGCACGCTGCCGTCCCCGCTGTGAGCTGTGAGACTGCCGTCAAGATCTTCGCCCTGAATGCTGCCGTCTCCCGTGTCCACCCGCAGGGCGCCATGCAACCCGTGTAGCACGATCGAACCGTCTCCCGTATGAATTTCGGCTGCCAGTTCCCGTGGTACCCGCACTTCGACACGAATAGAATGCATCCCGAAGCTGAAGTGCATGGAAGGCTCGCGTATCTCGAGATCCACTCGGTTTCCGCTCTGATGTTCCACAATTCGCACGCCACTGGGGCCGATGGAGTAACCGTGCGTCTTCACCGTTGCATCGATCGCATTTTCTTCGCCTGCTTCCACCTGCACGGAAGCATCGCCGGCCACGATGTGCAGCTCGGGCTTTGGCCCGACAGTCCAGTGCTTGTTCCATTCCTCGGCCCCTGCCTTCGCCTGAAAGAGGAGGAGTCCGGTGAACGCGATCGTCAATGCATTTCTCATAAGCGGGTTGCTTCCTGTCTCCCTGTACGAACAACTTCGAGCCGAAGTTCTGAGAAAATTATCTGGCTGTAAGTTATTGAAATTAAAGCTATTTTCTTTTTGAACGCATTCCAGGGAAAGTTCGTTTCGCAAAACCGGGCGACAGCTCGGGCCCCACCCCTAGGGTTGCGGATAGTTCCTCCTTCGATAATGAAGGGAATGATCGAATCCGAGACGAGAAATGGCCGCAGCTAGTGTGCAGGAGTGGCGTCCATCCGCCAATCCATGGCTGATCGCCGTTTCTGTGATGCTGGCCACGTTTATGGAAGTGCTCGATACTTCCATCGCGGCAGTGGCTCTTCCCTATATCGCCGGAAGCGTTTCCGCCACGAACGATGAAGCGACTTGGGTGCTCACCAGCTACCTGGTTTCAAACGCAATTGTTCTGCCCGCCAGTAGCTGGTTCGGTCTGCGTTTTGGCCGCAAGCGCTTTCTGCTCACGTGCATCGTCATCTTTACGGCCGCCTCGTTTCTGTGCGGCGCCGCGCCGACGCTCGGCATTCTGCTGCTGGCCCGCGCTATCCAGGGGGCCGGCGGGGGTGCGCTGCAGCCCATTTCTCAAGCGATCCTCCTCGAAAGCTTCCCGCCTCAGAAGCGGGGCCTCGCTATGGCCGTATATGGCCTCGGCGTGGTGGTGGCGCCCGTCCTCGGTCCCACCTTCGGCGGCTGGCTGACCGACCACTATTCCTGGCGCTGGAGCTTCTACATCAACATCCCGATCGGAATCCTGGCTATTTTCATGATCCTGCGCAATGTGGAAGATCCGCCTTATGTCAGGAACGCAAAACCGGGCCGGATCGATGGTTGGGGGCTCGGTCTCCTGGCCGTTTGGCTGGGCTGCTTCCAGATTGTCCTCGATAAGGGCCAGGAAGCCGATTGGCTGGGCTCTCCCTGGATCCTCTGGGCCATCTTCCTCGCGATTGCCAGCTTCATTGCCTTTCTAACGCGTGAACTACGCGCGCCAAAGCCGCTTGTTGATCTTCACATTTTCAAAAACCGCAACTTCGCTCTGGGTTGTCTGCTGATTACGCTCTTCGGCGCCGCCATTTACGGGCTGATCACCCTTCTGCCGCTCTTCTATCAGGAATTGATGGGCTACACCGCGTTGAATGCCGGCATTATCGTTAGTCCGCGGGGCATTGGGGCGATCTGCGCCATGGCTATCATCGGAGTCCTCACCGCCCGCATGGACACCCGCTGGCTGATCGCTTCCGGTTTCTTCCTCTTTGGGATCTGCAGTCTCTGGTTCGGCGAATTGACTCTCGCCGTGGGCCCGTGGTCTTATATTTGGGCTATTATTATCAGCGGTTTCGCATCAGGCATGGTCTTTGTCCCTCTTTCGACGACCGCCATGGGCACCTTGTCGCAGCAGCAGCTCGGTAATGCTGCTGGTCTGTACAACTTGCTCCGCAATGTCGGTGGCAGTATTGGCATCGCGGTGGTGAACACGATCGTCGCGCGGCACGAACAAATCCACCGCAACGAACTCGTCCATTCGCTAGCGCCCGAAAATCCCCTCCTGCAGCGCAGAATCGCGACTCTCGAAGGGGTTGTTTCGCACACGAACGCCTCCGGTCCGGTTATCTCGCACAACAGCGCAATCGCGCTGATTGACCATTCACTCTCTGCGCAGGCGCGGCTGTGGTCCTACATCGACGATTTTCGCTACCTGGCGCTCATCTGCTTTGGCTCCCTGCCGCTCGTATTGCTTCTTAAGAAAGCGAAGGCTCGGCGCGGCGTTGTTCACGCGGACTAGCGCAGGCGCAGGCTTCACAATCGAAGACTACCCGAAGACATTTTTAAATTTGTTTCTGAGCGCGTACAGGGGGCAATAAGCTTGCTGTGCGCTTACCGACGAGAGCGTTCAGTCATCAGCTTGGCCCCCGGCTGGTGGCCGGATTGAATAGTCTGTGACTGGCGGGAAGGATCAAGGTATCGTTCGAGAAACCGGGTCAGTCACAGGCCAGCCCTCAGCGGGGGCTTGCTGATAGCTGAACGCTGAAGCCTGAAGGCTATCTGAGAGAGAACTTCTCAGACAAGCTGGCCAAGAATCTAGCGCAGGCGCAGGCTTCACAATAAGAGACATGACCGGTTCGAAACGCACGGAATCAGACAGCATGGGCACGATGGAAGTGCCCCGTGACAAATATTGGGGTGCCCAGACCGAGCGCTCGCTGATTCATTTTGATATTGGCGAAGACAGGATGCCACCGGAGCTCATTCAGGCGTTTGGTGTGTTGAAAAAGGCGGCGGCGCTGGTGAATCACGATCTCGGCAAACTGGATGCGGAGAAGACGAAGTTAATCTGCCAGGCCGCCGATGAAGTGATTTCCGGCCGTTTGCGCGAACATTTCCCGCTGCGCATCTGGCAAACCGGAAGCGGCACGCAGACGAACATGAACGCGAATGAGGTGATCTCAAACCGGGCCATTGAGCTAGCAGGCGGAACCATGGGCAGCAAGAAGCCCATACATCCGAACGATCACGTGAACATGTCGCAGTCTTCGAACGACACGTTTCCTACGGCCATGAGCATTGCCGCCGCCGAACAGATCGAGCGCACCCTTATCCCCGCTGTCGAAGAGCTGCGCGACACTCTTACTCAGAAAGCAAAAGCGTTCGAAGACATCGTGAAAATCGGGCGAACGCATCTGCAGGATGCCACGCCGCTCACCGTCGGCCAGGAGTTTTCCGGTTGGGCCTCTCTTCTCGATCGCGATATCGACAGGCTCCGGCTGGCGCTCGACGGGCTGTACGATCTGGCCATCGGCGGCACGGCGGTCGGCACCGGGCTGAATGCTCATCCTGAATTCGCAACCCGGACGGCAGCCAAGATCGCAGAACTCACCGGCCTGCCGTTCCGCTCTCATCCGAATAAGTTCGCGGCGCTGTCAGCCCACGATGAGCTCGTATTCGCCAGCGGCGCTCTGAAGACACTTGCAGCGTCGCTGATGAAGATTGCAAATGATGTCCGCTGGCTGGCTTCGGGGCCGCGTTGCGGGCTGGGCGAGCTGATGATTCCGGAGAACGAGCCAGGCTCCTCTATCATGCCTGGAAAAGTTAATCCCACTCAGTCAGAAGCCCTGACCATGGTTGCGGTTCAGGTGATGGGCAATGATGCCGCGATCGGGATCGCCGGATCGCTGGGCAACTTCGAGCTGAACGTGTTTAAGCCCGTGATCATCTACAACTTCCTGCATTCGGTCAGGCTTTTGGCCCATGCATGCCGCAGTTTCAACGGGCATTGCGCTGCAGGCATCGAAGTGAACCGGGAACGGCTTGCCGAGTATGTGCGCAACTCGCTGATGTTGGTGACTGCGCTGAATCCGGTCATTGGTTACGATAAAGCTGCGAAAATTGCGCATACTGCGCACGTCGACGGCTCGACCCTGCGCGAAGCGGCGCTTAAGCTGGGCTTTCTTTCCGGGGAAGAATTCGATAAGTGGGTGAAGCCGGAAGAGATGACTCACCCGGCTTAACGGGGAAGTTACCAACTCAGATAAACATTTCTTCGTCGGCAGTCGCGTGATCTACGGTCGCGCGGCTGCCCCGGCCGATGTATTGCAGAGCCGTTTTGACGCCGGCCAGGAGTCCGTGAACCTCTCGGATGGGACGTAGCACACCGCGCTGCATGAGCCCCACGGTCTCCTGAACCCGCGTCATCGTGTCGTCGATCACCATTTCCGCGCGTTCCATCTGCACTTTGGCTCGTACACTGGCATCGGTCAGCAGCTCATCGACTTTGACGAGCTGCTGCTTGCTGATGTCCAGGATTTCGATGCTGGTGGACGCGATCCTGTCCAGATGCTTCTCGCTACGTTCTGTCATCTGGTGCACTCTGCCGATGATGTCCTCGATCTGCGGCAACAACGGCATGAGCTTTTTCCGAAAGTCGCGCGCCACCACAAGCAGCCCGAACAGCGAGACAGCCTGAATGAGAAGTGCGCACGCCGCAGTCGCGACAAAGATGATAAGAACTATGAGAAGAGTGTTCTGGTCCATTTCAGCGTTCCATCCTGATTAAATCAAGATAGCTAAACGCTTTCTCCCGGAGTTCCTGTCGCGGGTTTGCTTCCACCGGAGCCGGCGGTCGCCGCCTTTACGTCGCTGATCGCATCCCGGTACGCCTGCTTGCCCGCTTCCACCGCCGCGCTAAACGTCTCTTTCTGGCGTGTAACTGTGGATCTGCCTCTGTCGTACAGATCTGAGGCGCTTTGCCGGACATCCCCGGCGCGCTGGCGTACAAATTCTCCGCCCTCCTGCGCCCGGTTCTTCAGGTAGTCCGCCCCTTCCCCAGCTTTGTCTGCGAGAAACTGGCGTGTCTCTTCTCCCGTCTTGGGCGCCCAAAGAATACCGGCCGCGACGCCGATGCCCAGTCCCAGCAAGAAATATCCGAAGCCGCTTCTTTCCTCCATGGCTTTTTCTCCTTTAAGGCCTTCCTAAGGCCTTTCAATTGCAGTTTACATAATTGTAGAGCGTGGTACATTAGCAAACGTTTCGAGATGCCCGGCACCCGAATTCCCAAAAAACTGAATGCAGATGCGCTCTGGGAGTACGCGCTGCGCGCTCTCGGTGCACGATCTTATTCAATGAATGAGCTCCGCCAGAAACTGGCGCGGCGGGCCGAATCGAGCACCGATGTCGCCGACACCATCGCCAGACTGCGCGAGTATGGTCTCGCGGACGACGCGAAGTTCTCCGAGGTTTTTGCCTCCTCGCGCCTGCAGAATCAAGGATTCGGCCGCATGCGGGTGCTTCGGGAGCTGCGCGGTAAGCGAGTAGCGCCGGCCGTGGCGGAACAAGCCGTCGAGCGAGCTTTTGACGGAACGGACGAGCACGAACTCGCGGCGAAGTTCCTGGAACGAAAGTACCGTGGAAAGGACCTCAATTTGTTCTTGTCCGAGGAGAAGAATCTCGCTTCGGCTTACCGCCGCTTACGTACGGCGGGTTTCAGCTCCAGCGCTACCATAGCCGTCCTGAAACGCCACAGTAAGCGGGCCGAAATGGACGAGCCGTTTGAAGAGAGTCAGGAAGAATAGCGGTCCCTTCAACGGCATTCATACGGCTGGCCAATCGCAATCCACTGTCCCCATCCTGACCCGTGATCCTGCACGGACACGCGCACCTTCTGTACGTTGGAGCCGGCGTGGAACCGCCAGTACGACCACCATTTCACGTAATCCTGCATTGGCGCCGCAGCCACGGTTTGAGCCGTTTCTGCGTTAATGATCTCCACGGAAAGTCCATCGGTCGAGGGCCCGTGCAGAACGGGAAGGATAAAGCAGCCGCTCGCGGGCACGGCAAAATCGGACGAGTCGATCTGTCCTTGATTACCGTCGTCCCCATTCCAGGTCGAATAAATCGGTCCCGGAGGCGTATTGTGGACCAGCAGTTGCGGAAGCTCCGATGAAATTCGTATGGACTCTGCCCGCCATGTGATGCCAGGTATCGGCGAACCGGTCGCATACATATTCACTGCGTCCAGGGCCGGAACAGCAACCGATCCAGCCATGGGAAGCAAACCTGCAGGCGTGATCGCATAAACAAAGATCTGCTTCGACGGATACGCCAGGTTGGCAAAACCGACCCAGCCCGAAGAAGGCGGTGCGCTGTAAGCGGGAAGCGAGGGCGGGAATCCGGCGGGCAATCGCCTGCCAAAGCCTACAATCTGCTTCGCCTCGTTTGCCAGAGCGAACCAGCCGCCGCTGTTTTCCGACGACTCGTCCGTCCAGCCTGCAATCTCCAGGCCCGATGCCACCGGATAACTGTAGGTGATCTGCCCGGACGCTGTCTGGTTCACAACCTGCGCAAATGCGGTTATGGGCCTGCCCAGCCACTTGCTGCGGTCCCGCGCGTAAATGGAGAGATGCCCGGCGCGCAACGCCGGCAGCAACGCTTCGACAAAAGCCGGTTCGGGGAAGATTCTGCCGAGCAGGCTGGGATCCGTCAAACCATCCTGGATGCTCAGCGTTGCGAGTTGATATTCTGCAACGTAGCCCTGATTGTCTCGAAGCCACCAGCGCAGTTTGGGAAGACCCAGCAGGAGAAGCGTCGAGATCATCACAGCGATCGTAACTGGTGTGAAGACCTTCCACTTGCGGCGTGCCGAGACCCAGATAGCGGCCGAAATAAACACGGCCCAGTTGGCAAGCGGAACCGTCAGATAGCGCCTGGACTCTGCCATCGAATAGTGCGTGTCCGTCGGGTCCATTCGCCCGGCGGCCGTCAGGATGGCCGTGAGCAACGTGAAGCTATAGCATCCAAACAGCGCAATTGCCGTCGACGACCGCAGCAAGCCTCTCCGGGCGGCGGCCGTAAAGAGCCCAGCCGTCAATGCAATCGAAATCAGGCCGACGTACGCGCCGAACGACGGCGCCTTCATGCCGCCGAACGGCATTCCTACATAGGCGCCAATGAACTCGAGGGAGTACAGCGGATGCAAAAAGAAGTTGGCAAGGTTCAGTTTGCTGGGCGCTCCGTAGCCGACGAAATATAGAGCGGTCGCGATGGCCCCGGTGGATGCTAGTGTTGCCAACTGGCGTCGGCTAATTTCCAAGATTGCGCCAGCGGCGAGCAGAATCGGCCACAGCAGCATGCCGTTTCCGGAGCTGTATGTCGCCACCACTGCGGCCGCAATCGTTCCCGCAAGGTAGCTGTTCCTGCCGGTCGCACTGACTCTCGTCAAGAGAGCGAGCGACAGAAAGGCACCCAGTTGGGTTAGCGTCCATTGCAATAGGAACGGGTCGGCCAGCACAAAGGCGCTGCCCTGCCATCCCATAATGCCCGCGCTAAGCAAAACGGCGGCCAACCGGACCGGGGGGGCGATCCGCTTGTCTTCGAGAACCGCCGCCGCGAGTATGTAGAACACTCCCAGGTAGCAGAGAAAGCTGGCCGCCAGCGGAAGGAATTCGCGGCCGTGGGCCATCAGCACGTCGGCCGCAAACACGATTTCCGGGAACACGATCCGGTGCTCGTTGTGGGGGATCCAGAGGACGCGAAGATCGAAATTTCTATAGCGGCTCAGGTTCTCCGGAATGCGCCAATAATCCTGCACCGGCAGCGGATTGTAGTTGTGAACGACGCGTTCAACTGTCTGATACCAATTGCGTGCGGCCCACAGCAGCAGAAAGAACAGCGGAAAGAAAATCGCTGCAGAAGAGAAAAATCCGCTGGCAGGCGTTGCGTCCCGAGTGGAGGTGGGTTCGGATTCAGAACGGGTGCTGCGGGGGATAACCTTGGGCAAAGCGGTGCCAGTCTAGCAGAAGCAGACGCTGTCGTATGCGATGCGCCTAGAACTTGACCTGCGGGACTTTCTTTTCCTCTTCGGTTGTCTTGAAATAGGCATCTTCCCGTTGGAAGCCAAAGATAGAGGCAGCCACGTTCTTCGGGAAAAGCTCCACATTCGTGTTGTACCGCTTCACCGCTTCGTTGTAGTCGCGCCGGTCTACCGCGATGCGGTTTTCGGTTCCCGCCAATTCATCCTGCAGCCGAAGAAAGTTTTCGTCCGACTTCAATTGCGGATAGTTCTCCGTCAGCACCAGCAGCCGGCCCAAGGCGCCGCTCAACTGGCTGTTGGCATTGATCTCGTCCTGTTTGGAATGGGCGCCGAGAAGAGCGGAGCGTGCGTTGGCAATTTCACCAATGACTGTCTGTTCCTGCTTCGCGTATCCTTTGACGGTCTCCACGAGGTTCGGGATCAGGTCCGCACGGCGCTTCATGTCGTTATCCACCTGCGCCCAGCGCGCGTCGATCTCGTTCTTTTGCGTGACGAACTGATTCCGTGCTCCCATCAGTTGAGCTCCGAAAATCAGAACCCCCAGAATGACGATGGCGACAACAGCAAGTAGACCCTTCACAGAATTCCTCGCTCCTCTCTAGCTGCCGAACGTGCGGCTGTTCTTAACGCTCGAGTGCATCCACAAACCGGACTAGCGCCTCGGTTTCAGATAGATAAGCCGCAAACAGCGAAACTGCGGCTGCTGCTGCCGGCTTGCCTTTTTCTGATGCTCGAAGGCTCAGTATCTCATTTACTGCGCTGAATGATCTACCAGTGGTTCTCTCCAGTGCCGCGACGATTTCTTTTTTTGTCCACTGAGGCGGATTGCCGCTCAGCACAAGCGCATGCCGCGCGAGCACGCAGAATGTGGAAATTGAATCCGTCAAGAGCGTCAGCAGCCGCTCCGGATTGTGAAGCAATTCCGCGCCCTTCTGTCGCAGCCTGATCTGCTTGGCGCGAAGTTCGTGCTCCACCTCTGCGCGATAGAAGCAGTTATCAACAGTCAGATCCTTGATTACGTCCGTTCCGTACAAGATGCGCCGGTGTTCCTGCATATCGCGGAACTCCATGGGGAAGCAATCGGTCGAGTTCTGCACCTCCTCGGCCGTCAAAAGCAGCGGCGGAGGGTTGCCCTGCTCGCGCCACCAGCGAAACACCGCTTCCGAGTGCGCCAGTTCCTCGGGCGTAAGCCGGTCAAGCACGCAGAGAACATTCAGGTCAGAGCGTTTCTCGTGCCAGTCGCCCATGGCGGCCGAACCATACAACACCGCCGACACCAGCCGCTCTCCGAAGGCTGCGTTCAAACGCTCGACCAACTGCGACAGTTTTTGCTCCAAGCGTCCTCCTGGTCCATTTACCAATCACTGCTGGCGCCGCCGCCGCCGAAATCGCCTCCACCGAAGCCTCCGAAGCCACCGCCGCCACCGGAACCGCCGCCGAAGCCACCACCCGAACCCCAGCGGTCATCATCCCGGCGCCCGCTGTTGAGAAGACTTCCCAGGAGCAGGCCTGAAAGAAAGCCGCCACCACCACCGCCTCGATAGCCTCCTCCTCCGCTGCGTCCGGCACGGCTCAGCAGCCAGAATAGTAAAAAAATGCCAAGAACGATAAGGAAGCCCGGGATTCCCGACCGCCGATGAGTCGCTGTGGCGGGCGGTGGGCGCTGCGCCTGTACTGTAGCGGAAAACGGGATGCCTTTGCCTTGCGCGATTTGCTCCGCCATGGTCTGGGCCGCCGCGAGCAGCGCGGCTCCGTACTGGCCCTGCCGCAGCGGGGGGCGCATCGCGCGCAGCGTGCTTCCGGAAAATCCGTCCGTCAGGTAAGGTTCGATGCCCCGGCCGGTTTCAATGTCGCTCTTCCGGTCTTGGATGGCCAATAGCAGAAGTACGCCCTGGTTGTCTTTCTTGCTCCCCACGCCCCACTCGCGGGCGAGGTCAAGCGCGAAATCGCGGGTGGGCCGGTCGCCAATCGAATCGATTGTCACAAGCGCGAATTGCACGCCCAACTGCTGCTCTACCTGCGTGCAGAACTCTTCCAGTTGCTCCTTTTCAGCGGGGCTTACAGCGTGCGCCAGATCGCTGACGTAACCGGTGGGCTTCGGTAAAGAATGAACGTCAACGTCCGGATACGCATTGGCTGCGATTCCGAGCAATAGTGCGACAAGAGTGACGCGCGATAAGAGCGCCGGGAAACGAAGATGCATGAAAAGACGAGCTTATCAGCAGATCTGCGGCAAGACCTCTCCCGCCGGACCGTTCAGTGCGTACGCCACGGCGTCTGAGTACGCTGTCGGTTCAATATTCACTTCGACGATCCTGGCGCCCGCCGACCTGGCGAGTGGCACCAATCCGGCTGCCGGATACACCACGGCTGACGTGCCCACCACCAGGAAAACGTCGCACGACTTGACGGCGCCTTGCGCTTCCTCCCACACTCGCGCGGGAAGAGTTTCGCCGAACCAAACCACGGCAGGGCGAGCTATTCCGCCGCACTCGCACCGCTGTAAGGGCAGCGGCACCCGCATCTCCGTCCATTCGCGCCTACACCTGGTGCAGCGGAGATTCCAGATCGTGCCATGTATTTCCAGGACGTGTTTGCTGCCGGCCCGTCGATGCAGGCCGTCTACGTTCTGCGTGATGAGCGTGAATTTCGAGACGCGGCGCTCCAATTCAACCAGCGCATAATGTCCGGCGTTGGGTTCGGCCCGGGCGATCAGGCTGCGCCGCCAGTCATACCATTCCCAAACAAGTTCAGGCTGCCCGGCGAAGGCCTCGGCTGTCGCGAGCTCCTCCGGCCGGAACTGTTTCCACAGCCCCGCGGCTCCGCGAAATGTGGGGATGCCGCTCTCTGCTGAAATGCCCGCTCCCGTCAGCACCGCAACAGAGCGGGCGCTGCGAAGAGCGTCGCGTGCACCTTCCAGAATTCTTTGGTCCATTTGCTCTTTCATTCATTGTCGGGACCGCCATGTGCCGTAGTTGCTTCTGCTATGACCGGTTCAGCCGGTCGTGGAACCAGGCGGTCTATCTTTCGCAGGCCCGGGAATAACCGGCTCCAGATCACCACGATGAGAATGGTTCCCATTCCGCCAATCACCACGGCAGGCACGGTTCCGAACCACTGGGCCGTAAGGCCGGACTCGAACTGGCCCACTTCATTCGAGGCCCCGACGAACACCGTATTCACGGCACTGACACGGCCACGCATTTCGTCGGGCGTTCCCAACTGGATCATGGTCGACCGTACAATGACGCTGACGGTATCCGTAGCGCCGACGAGGAACAACATGGCGAGCGAAAGCCAGATATTGCGGGACAGGCCGAACGCCACGGTTGCCAGGCCGAAGCCGAACACGCACCAGAGCATGGCCGCACCCGCGTGTCTTTTGAGAGGCCAATGGGCCAGCACGAGGCTCATGGACACCGCACCGATGCCCGGCGCACAACGCAGAAGGCCGAGGCCGGTCGCGCCTATTCTGAGAATTTCGCGAGCGTACACAGGCAACAACGCGACCGCGCCTCCTAAAAGCACCGCAAAGAGATCGAGCGAGATGGCGCCGAGGATCATCTTGTTCCGCCAGATGTAATGCAGACCCTCTAATACGATTCCGAACGAGCGCGCGGCTTGAACGCGGACGACGGCCATGAGTTTCACCTGGCTTACGGAAAGAAACGCCAGTGAATAAGCGGCAGCGGCGCAGCAATAAACGACAATCGGGCTGCCGGTCAGGCCGTACAAGATCCCACCCAGCATCGGTCCGGTAATGGTGGCGGTCTGAAAAATGGACGAACTCCAGGCGATTGCGTTCGGGAATTCTTCCTTTGAAACAAGTAGTGGCACGAACGCCTGGCTCGCCGGAGCGTTGAACGCTCGGACTATACCGTTCACCAGCAGCACTAAATAGATCGGATAAGCGTTGGGCAAGCCATGCAATGTCAGCGAGAGCAGCGCCAGCGAACAGAGCGAGAATGCGGCATAGCAGGTCTTGATGATGGTTTGCCGCGCAATGCGATCTGCCGTGTGGCCGGCTACCAGAAACAGGCAGATACCCGGGAGAAACTGCGCGAGGCCCACCAGGCCAAGATCGAGCGGCCGGTGCGTCAGGTTGTAGATCTGCCAACCGACGGCGACCGATTGCATTTCCGATGCGGCCGTCGTCAGGAAGCGGGCCAGCATGTAAAAACGAAAATTCGGATATCGGAACGGGGCGCGGGAGGGCGAATCGGATAAGTTTTCGTTCATTCGCCTCAAGCGTCAGTGTCCCATAGGGTTCGCCGCCGGTAACCTTCGGCAGCGCTTGGGCGTTACACTCTCATAGAGCGCAGAAACCGGTTCGCGCACGCACGTCTCGTATGCAGGTCAGCCGGTGTTGCCACTCATTCAAAGAAGATCGAAAGGAAGACCTAGATGTCTGCAGATCAGTTCGACCGCCGCGACTTTTTGAAGCGCGCGAGCAGTCTTGGTGCCGGCGTTGCCCTCGCGTCCCATGCCATTGCCAAAACGGGACATAAAATGAACCCCTCGCGCGTGATCGGCGCCAATGACCGGATCAACGTAGGCCTGGTCGGCTGTGGCGGCCGCGGCCGGGCCGATGCTCATGCGTTCGCGAAATACGGTGAAGAGAACAACAATGCGTGCGAGATTGTTGCCGTCTGCGATGTCTATGAGAAACGCAAGCGCTCACAGGTTGAGCGTTACAAGGCGAAGGGCTTTTCAGATTATCGCGAACTGCTCGCGCTCTCCGAAGTCGATGCGGTGATTGTGGCTACGCCGGATCACTGGCATGCACGCATCGCTCTCGATGCGATGGACCAGGGCAAAGATGTCTACTGCGAAAAACCGATGTGCCACACCATCAAAGAAGTAAGGGAACTGGTGGACACGGCTCGCGAGACAAAGCGCGTTATGCAGGTCGGTTCTCAGACGACTTCAGCAGACCAATGGTGGAAGGCGAAGAAAGCAATCGCGGACGGCATGATTGGCAAGATGATCATGAGCCAGGGTTCGTATCATCGCAATTCCATCGAAGGAGAGTGGAACTGGCCGATTGATCCGAACGCCGGTCCGAATGGTAAGGGTGACGACTACATTGATTGGGAGACGTGGCTCGGGCCGGCGCCCAAGCGTCCCTTCGATGCAGACCGCTTCTTCCGCTTCCGCAAATATTGGGACTATTCGGGCGGCATCGCCACCGATCTCTTCTTCCACGTAGTGGCGCCGTTGAACATCTGCTGGGACAAGCCGCAGTTTCCGACGAAAGTGATGGCTTCCGGCGGAAAGTACGCCTTCACGGAAGATCGCGAAGTGCCTGACACATTCCATCTGCTGGCCGAGTATCAGGAAGGCCACTCGCTGGTGCTGAGCTCTTCGATGGCAAATTCGCAGCACATTCCGGGATTGATCCGCGGTCACGAAGGCACCATCATCATGGTGGAGCACGGGAAATTTGAGGAGCCGACCGACAACATCATCGTGCGGCCGGAAATCGTGCGCACTCCATTCGATCCCGCTCATCCGGATGCGGAGCGCAAAGAAGGGCCGTTCCCGGATTACAAGTTCGGCGCCGACGAAATCAAGATTCCGGTCGAGCAGTACGACATGATGCAAGCGCATGTAGGTAACTTTCTGAAGTGCATGCGGACACGCGAGAAGCCGCACCTGGATGTCGAAACGGCAGCTCATGCGCAGATTCTCATCAGCCTGGCGGTGGATTCCTATCGGGAGGGCCGCGTGAAGTATTGGGACGAGAAGAATTGGAAGGCCGTCGATAAGCCTGTGAAGGCTTAGCGACGTTTCCATGCGATAAGCCTGTGAAGGCTTAGCGACGTCGAAACAAAGAGCGGGAGCCGAACTTACTATTTCGGCTCCCACAACTCGATCCGGTTTCCATCCGGATCGGTGATCCAGCCAAACTTACCGTAATCGTAGTCTTCCACCCGTTCGTCTATCTCCACACCTTCTTCTCGTAACTGCCGAAGAGTCGCTGTCAGATCGTCAACGATGTAATTCAACATGCAGGTCGAGTGGCCGTTACCGAAATATTTCGTTGACGAAGGGAAGATAGCCCACGCTGTTATTTCCTCTTTTGCCGGATCGTCGGGATGGCGCCAGCGAAAAGTGACTCCCTCATTCCCACTGCGGCTGATGCCAAGGTGCTTCTCGTACCAGCCGTACAGGTTCTCAGGGCTATCCGACTTGAAGAAAATACCGCCGATTCCGCGAACGCGTGCCATACCGTCTCCTGTAGGAGACAGTATGGCACCGCCACGGCTACTCGTGACCGAGGATCTTGATGCCGAGTTCGCGCAATTGCCGATCAGGCACTGCCGATGGAGCTTCGCACATCAGGTCCGTTCCCTTAGCGGTCTTAGGGAAGGGGATGACTTCGCGAATTGAATTCTCACCCGCCAGAATCATGACGAGGCGGTCGAGCCCAAGCGCGATGCCGCCATGCGGCGGGGCGCCGTACTCGAGCGCTTCGAGCAGAAAGCCAAACCGCCGCCTGGCCTCTTCTTCGCTGAAGCCGAGCGCCGCGAATACTTTCGTCTGTACGTCACGGCGATGAATACGGATGGATCCTGATCCCAACTCAATGCCGTTCAGAACCAGGTCATATGATCTCGCGCGGCAGTGCGCCGGATCACTGGTGAGCTTCTCCAAGTCTCCATCGAGGACGGAGGTGAAAGGATGGTGAGCCGCATTCCACCGCTTTTCGTCCTCGTCCCACTCGAACATCGGAAAATCGATCACCCAGAGGAACTTGAACGTATTGGCATCGAGCAGTTTGTGGCGGTCGTTGTATTTCTGCGCGATGTAAAGACGGAGCTGTCCGCAGGCTTGAAGAACGGTGTATTCGGGCAGCGCACCTTTCTTTTCGCCGGCCCATCCGGCCAGCATTAACAGATCGTCCTCAGCCGGTTTCACGCGTTCGCGAACCTTCGCCAGCGCTTCGGCATGGTCGCGCTCCAGGCGCTTCATATCATCAAAGACGCGCAGCCCCCGCTCCTGGCCGAACGCCTTGATCTCATCTCGTTCTTTCCGGCTCAGTTGTCCAGTCTTGGGTACGTGGATGGCCACCAGCGGCAATCCTTCGGTAGTGAGACCCGTTCCCGCGAACAGATCTTCCACGCAGTAGAAAGGCGGGATGCGCATATCCGGCTTGTCGCTGCCGTAAGAACGCATCGCCTGCTCATAGGTGATGCGCGGGATGTTCTTCTCCACTTCGGCTCCCGCGGCTTCACACACACCCCAGATCAGCCGTTCTATTACTTCGAAGATCTGTTCTTCCTGCGGGAACGACATCTCGAGGTCGATCTGCGTAAACTCGGGCTGCCGGTCGGCGCGCAGGTCTTCATCGCGGAAGCAGCGCACAATCTGGAAATAGCGCTCGTATCCGCTAACCATCAGGAGCTGCTTAAAGATCTGCGGCGATTGCGGCAGGGCATAAAAGCTACCCGGCTGCACCCGGCTCGGCACCAGATAATCACGCGCCCCTTCGGGTGTGGAGCGCGTCATGAAGGGTGTTTCGATCTCGAGAAAGCCCTGCGCGTACAGCGCCTGCCGCACGGCGAACGCAATGTTCGAACGCATGATGATGTTCCGCTGCATGCGCGGGCGGCGCAAGTCCACGTAGCGGTACTTCAGGCGAATGTCTTCCTTTACGTCCACGCTGTCTTCGAGCGGGAACGGCGGTGTGCGCGATTCGTTCAGAATCCAAAGCTTCGCAACCGCCGCTTCGATCTCGCCCGTGGCGATGGCGGGATTCACGGTGTCCGGGCTGCGCAACTCCACCTGACCTTCGACCGCGATCACAAACTCGGAGCTGAGCTCCTGGGCTCGTTTGTGCGCCGCGGGGTTCTTGCTTTCGTCGAAAACGAGCTGCGTGATGCCATCGCGGTCGCGGAGGTGGATGAAAATCAAGCCGCCCAGGTCTCGCCGCCGGTGCACCCAGCCCATCAATAGAGTTCGATTACCGGCATCGGTTGCGCGCAACTGCCCGCAGGTGTGAGTCCGGCGCAGGTCGCCGAGGAAATCGAGTTCCACTTCAGCCATCTCTTGTCTTTCTATGGTGTCCTTTAGCGTGATTTTGCCAGATGCTCCAGAAGAGCTTGCCGGTTGAGCGTTTCCTGTTCGCCGGTGGCCATATCTTTCAGTGAATACGACTGCGAAACGATTTCGTTGTCACCGACGATCAGGGTGTACCGGGCTGCCAGCTTGTTTGCCAGTTCCAGCATGCGCTTCAGCTTACGGTCCGTGCCGACCTCTACCGAAACATCCAGCTTGCGGATGTCTCCGGCGAGAACCGCACAGTGGCGGAGCGCCGCGTCGCCCATCGGAGCGATGTAGAGGTCAAGCGAAGCAGCAGCGAGCGTCTTGCCTTCTTCGACGGCCATCACCAGCCGGTCTTCACCGATGGAGAAACCGATGCCGGGCGCCGGCACTCTCGAACCGAGGAGTTCCGCGAGGCCGTCATAGCGCCCGCCGCCCAGAATGGCGTTCTGCGCGCCCAGCGCGCCATGCGTAATTTCGAAGGTGGTGCGCGCGTAATAATCGAGGCCGCGGACCAGCCGCGGCTTTACGGTGTATGCGATGTCGCGGTCGTCGAGGAACTCTCGAACACGCTCAAAGTGCTCGCGATCCTCGTCGTTCAGGAATTCCAGAATAGACGGCAGTTGCTCGATGATGGGCTGGTCTTCCGGCACTTTGCAATCGAGCACCCGCAGGGGGTTGGTTTCGGCACGGCGCCGGCAATCAACGCACATGCGCGGGGCCACATCTTTTAACTGAGCACGCAACGCTTCGTTGTACTTGGCACGTGATTCTTTTGAGCCGACCGAATTAATCAGCAACTGAAAATCATGGATGCCGACCTCATGCAGAAGCGCAACGACGAGCTCGATCACCTCCGCGTCGACGGCGGGGGAGTCAGATCCGATCGCTTCGGCGCCGATCTGGTAGAACTGCCGGTAGCGGCCCTTTTGCGGACGTTCGCGCCGGAACATCGGCCCAAGGTAGTAGAGCTTCTGCAGCCCCGGTTGCTGATCGAGCCGGTGCTCTATGTACGCGCGAAGCACAGACGCCGTGTTTTCCGGCCGGAGGGTGAGCGAGGAGCCGTCGCGGTCCTCAAACGTGTACATCTCTTTGCTCACGATGTCGGTTTCTTCGCCGACGCCGCGCGCAAATAGCGCCGTTTCTTCCAGAACGGGCGTACGGATTTCGCGATAGTTGAAGCGGGCAAAAACTCTGCGGGCGGCCGCTTCCACCTCGTTCCAGATCGTGCTGGACGGGGGCAGGATGTCCCGCATGCCTTTCACGCTGTAGATCAAGCTTGCTCTTCCTTATAAATTGCAGCGATTTCGATGTAGTTGTTGCAGTTCTTGCGAAAGCGGTCCTGCTCTTCGGGCGTAACGTCCCGGCGTATGCGTGCAGGCATTCCCATGGCGAGCGTATTCGGCGGAATGTCCATGCCTTCGGGTACCAGCGCTCCCGCTGCGATCACCGCTCCCGCGCCGATTCGCGCTCCGTTCAGGACAACCGCTCCAATGCCGATCAGCGCGCCGTCTTCCACTACGCACCCGTGCAGCACGACGCGATGCCCCACCGTCACGCGATTGCCGATCACGCAGGGATGCACGTCGCGCTCTACGTGCAGCACGCTATTATCCTGGATGCTCGTTTCGCTGCCGATGCGAATGTAATTCACGTCGCCGCGAATGGAGACGTTCGCCCACACGCTCGATCGCTCGCCGATGACGACGTCGCCGATAACTTGTGCGCTCGAATCGATATAAGCGGAATGTGCGATGCGCGGCATCACCCCGCGATAGGGTCGGATCATGCAGGTTTCTGAAGGGCGTAAGCCCGCGTCAATAGCACGGGCATTCGAGGAGCAGATCTAATTTGCTCTTTCTAGTCATGCTAGCAAGGCAAACCGCCAAAACCCGCTTTGTCTACTGCCGAAACTCTCGATGAAACTCTGCCTGGACGGCTGCTTCGGTCCGGGCTCGCACGATTTCGGCCACTCGCATCGCGATATCCGGGGAACCAGCATGCAGTGCCAGGGCCCGGAGCGCCTCGATGGCATGCGTCTCGCATCCGGTGCGAACGAGTTCGAGCAGAAAATCGATGGCCGCTTCTGTACGCGATGAACTGATGGCCCGCAGGATCACCGGGTCGGCCTGCGTGGGGCTGCTCTGGGTCCATGCCTTCATCAAAGCCTGCACCGCACTCCCGAGCCGCGAAGCTCCCAACGCGAGCGCCGCTTCCTCGCGGACTTCGTCTTCGCTTTCCAAAAAGGAGAGGACGAACTCGACCGAGCGCGTGCCCTCCAGCCGCAGCAGCGACTCGAAGGCCTGCCCGGTAACTGCGGGATCGACATCCCCCAGCTTCGCTTTCAACCGTAAAAGCAGAATGACTTCTTCGCCCTCCATCTGCTCCAGCGCGCGGATGGCATCGATTCGGACAGGAGCGGATCTCTCGGGTTTTTCAGACAGCTCGTCGGTCAGAGCATCCAGGAGAACGCGCAGCGTGGCCTCGCGCGGCATGTCCCGGCATTGCATCAGCGCCAGCGCGCAGGTGCCGCGTAACGTGACTGCGGTGTCGGCCTCGCCGCCCCAAACCGGCTCCATCTGAACATGCCGCATGCCGCGCAGGAACAGTTCAGATTCTGCGTAGCCGAGATCTTTGAGCGATTTGGCGAGGGCGTCCTTGCCCCAGCACTGCGGGTCGGCCTTCCGCGGGTTCTCGAAAAGACGTTCGAAGGCTTTCGCCAAATCCGGCAGCAGGTTCCTGCAATTCATCCCGGCCGCAATTTGAGCCGCCTTCGCTACCACGAGATTCGCCCGTTCGTTTAGTGCCTTCCTGAGCGCCAGTAGAACGTCCGCGGTCGGTCCGGCGCATCGCAAAGTATTCAGGGCCTCTATTTCCTTTTCGATCTTCCGGCTGGGCATCGTGAAAGGCTCCTCCGCAGTAGACCACGTCACGCCGATAGAATGTAGAGATGCGAAGCGGCGCGCTGTGCGCTTTCCTTGCAGGCGCGGTATGGTTATCCGCGGCGCCTGTCAAGGCTCCTTTCACCTTCGACGCGATGATGCGGATTGCCCGCATCGACGACCCGCAGCTTTCGCCCGATGGCAAGACCGTGGCGTTCACCGTGCAGACCGTCGACATGCCGAACAACACCAAGCCCGCTCAGATCTACGTTGTTCCGGTAGACGGCGGTGCGCCGGCGAAGCAGATCACCAGCGAAGGCATGACGAACGTCCGTCCTCGCTGGATGCCTGATTCGAAGCGCATCCTGTTCGTTTCCGATCGCGTGAACGGCTCGCAAATCTGGTCGATGAACCCCGATGGAACCGATGCGAAGGAACTGACAAACCTGCCCACGGGAGCCGACGGGGTAACGGTTTCGCCGGACGGCAAGTTGATTCTGTTTACCAGCGACGTGTATCCCGGTTGCTCAGCGGCGAATGCCGCTCCCGGCGTCGGGTACGATGCCGCGTGCAACAAATCAAAGTTCGATGCGGATTCCGCCTCGAAGATGCACGCGCGGGTCTTTCACGCGCTGTTTTACCGGCACTGGACACAGTATCAGGGCAACCGTCGCCAACATCTGTTGATTCAATCGATTGACGGCGCTGCTGGAGTTCGCGATCTCACGCCCGGCGATCTCAACACACCTCCGTTCTCCCTTGGCAGCCTTGAGGCTTATGCCTTTTCGCCGGACAGTACGCAGGTTACGTACGTTGCGAACACCGATCCCGATCTTGCCACCAGCACCAATTCCGATCTGTTTACGGTGCCGGCCGCGGGCGGACCAGCGAAGCGCATCACCACGAATCCCGGGGCGGACGAGGGGCCTGTTTATTCTCCGGACGGCAAGTACCTGGCCTATAGGACTCAGCAGCGCGGAGGTTATGAGAGCGATCAATGGCGGCTCGCCATCATGGATCTCGAGAGCGGCCAGGTGAATACGCTCGCGGACTCGCTG
>Ga0213872_10000931_pt1 | contig 20615 bp, 23 predicted proteins | sample VelepicomBERX_R2_FD_160071 | JGI IMG/M metagenome (GOLD analysis project Ga0213872, IMG submission 160071) | Rhizosphere microbial communities from Vellozia epidendroides in rupestrian grasslands, the National Park of Serra do Cipo, Brazil - RX_R2 | ecosystem: Host-associated > Plants > Roots >...
CACCATCTGTGCGCCGGTGTTCTCAAGAGGATCCTTGAGCTCGATTTCCTTGGCCACGGTCACGCCATCCTTGGTGATCGTGGGCGATCCAAACTTCTTCTCGATGACCACATTGCGGCCCTTGGGACCGAGAGTCACCTTCACTGCCTCAGCGAGAGTGTTCACGCCGCGCAGAATTGCCTGGCGGGAATCTTCTCCATGCAGAATTTGCTTTGCCATACTTGATGTCTCCTAAACATTCGGGAAGCGACGCGCTTCCGGATTCAAACTTCGGGTGCCCCATCCTGAGCGAAGCGAAGGGTGGGATAACGGAATCGTTATTTGCTCTTCAGAATTCCCAGAACTTCCTCTTCCCGCATGATCAGGAACTCGTCACCGTCGATCTTGATCTCGGTGCCGGAGTACTTGCCGAACAGAATGCGATCGCCAGCCTTCACGTCGAGGGGGAATACTTTGCCTTCGTCGTTCGACTTGCCCTTGCCTACAGAAATCACTTCGCCTTCCTGTGGCTTCTCCTTCGCGGAATCGGGAATGATGATGCCGCCACGGACGGTCTCACCCTCATCGATACGCCGAACGAGAATGCGATCGTGCAGCGGAGTGAAGGTGGTCGCTACGGTTGCAGTTGCAGGTGCCATTGCGTTGCTTCTCCTTCGCGCGGGGATTCGCCCCGCGGGTTTTAGTTGAAGAAAATTCCTTGGACTTACTTTCCTGAGGCGTGAACCCTACACCAGGCCAGGGCGGCCTGTTAGCACTTACGCCTTACGACTGCTAAAGTAGTTGGTCCGCGGGATGATTGTCAAGGGCGCAAGGGGTTAGGTAACGTGAAAAGTGAGTGAATCGCGCTCACATTTATCTGTAGGCAGACCGCTCACCGCACTGCCCGCCCCCGGAAGACATACTGGTCCGCCGCCACGAACCCCGGACCCGTCCCCATGAGCACCACCGCCAGCGCAAAGCACGCGAGCGGAAACTCATAGCCGCCCTGCCCTGTAAGCCCATGATGCAGATGGACTTTGATGATGGCCACCGCCATATCCACCGCAATCCCGAATGCCGCCAGGTGTAGCAGCAGTCCGAGGATGAGGAACGCTCCCCCGAACATCTCCGTAAAAGCTGCCACATAGCCCAGCCACGCCGGCAGACCCAGATGCGCAACAAACTGCACAAACCGGTAGAGCGCTCCCTGCGGAAAAATCTTCTGCGATCCGTGCACCACCATGATGACCCCGAGCACCAGCCGCGCCACGAGCGCTGCCAGAGGCCTGATCCGTTCCACTCCGCTGAACATTCGCGATCCTCTTCTGCTTTTGGTTTATTTTCTTGTTGAGTTTTTTTAACTGCGCCTCACTGCAAAACCTCATCCAGAAACCGCCCGAACGCCGCCTCATACCCGCCCTGCCTCAACTCAAAATACTCTTTAGGATCCGCCGCAGCCCGGTAAAGCTCGGCGGTCCGTGACTTGGCACCATCGCGGTCCAGAAACAGCTTCGGCACCGCCAGCCGTCTCACCGTCTGCTCCGGATCGAATCGCTCTCGCACCAGCCATCCCGGCACAATTCGCGCCCGCGCGTCGGCTTCGATCACCTTCCGCGCCGGATCGCTCGGCCCATCCAGAACCAGCCCGGCCGGATTGTGCCTCGCCGCGACCTCCGCTGCTATGCTTGCACCCACGCCCACGCCGTAAACGACAATTTCCTTCGCCGCAATATGCCGCGTGTCGTTCAGATACGTCCACGCTGCCTCGCCATCCTCATCCATACGCCTCTCATGCGGAACCGGCCCCGCGCTTCGCCCGAACCCACGGTAATCGAACGAAAACACGTTGATCCCCAGCGAGTGCAGCGCCGCCAGGTCGTCTACTGTGTCCGAAAGCGACCCCGACCCTCCATGTAGATACAGCACCGTGGCTCCGCTCCAACGCGCTCCAGCGCCCGCCGGAACCCACCATCCGTCCAGTTGCGCCTGCCCGGTTTCGGTATAGGAGAACTTCACGTCGTCAAACTTCATCCCCTTCGCCGCGGGCGTTGCCGTGATGGTCCTCGAGGGATGCAGCACCAGCTGCCACTGTCCCTGATAGAACAGCAGACACAGCGTCGCATAGACACACACCGCCGCGGCGACCAGTACGATCCCGAGCGCCCCTGCCATCCACCGCCCGCTGATCACCGGCGGAGGCGCGGCGTGCCTCGGAACGGATCTCGGCGCCGGGCGCGCTGTCTGCTTTGCGACACCCCTCGATGGAGACTTCTTAGCCAAAAGCGAGCTCGTCAGGAGATTCAAGCGGAGTCCCGCACACCCGGCAGATCACCGCGGAACAGTCCCCGCACACCAGCGGATCCTCGACCACCCGCGCACAATTCGGACACCACAGCTCAGACTTATCTGGTTGCACCTTTGCGGGCTCTGTAACGTCTTCAGACATGCTTCAAAAAGAGTAGCAGGGAAGAGAGAATATCGAAGCGATCACGTGTTCGACTCTTTCTTGCAATTGGTGAGACCTGGTTTGGCAAACTTTGCTATAGGTGCTACTCTCGTGGTGGAGGCCCCGATGCCGACACGAAACGTCAGCCTGACTGACGAACTAGAACGGTTCGTCACGACGAAAGTGGAGAGCGGCAGGTTTGAGAACGCAAGCGAGGTAGTGCGAGCCGGATTGAGGGCCCTTGAACGCGAAGAACAAGAGTATGCGGCAAAGCTGGCTGCGTTAAGAGCCGCGATCAAGATTGGTGATGAGAGCGGCTATGCGAAAGGAGACGTGTTTGCGCGCGTTCGCCGAAAGCTGAACTTGTCTCCAAGAGCACGATAAGATTTGGCCGTCCTTCGTTTTTCACCTCCCGCCGAAGCGGACCTTATGGAAATCGCGGCTTACACCTTCCGCACCTGGGGCGAACGCCAAGTAGAACGCTATCTCAATGTGCTTGAAGATTGCTGTTTAAGACTCGCGGCCAGCCCACTTCTCGGTCGTTCTTGCGACGAAGTGTCTCTTGGTCTGCGCCGGATGGAACAAGGACGCCATGTCATTTTTTACCGGCAGGTAAGCGGGGGAATCGCGGTCTCACGTATCCTGCATCGTAGCATGCTTCCAATCCGGCATTTTTTCGACGAGTAACTGCCGACAATCCCGCTATTCCACTTTCACCAGCACATCATCGCCTTCAACTTTGAACTCATACATCGGAACCCGCGCGCGGGGCTCATGTTCCGCCACGCCCGTCTTCAGGTCGAACGCCCACGCGTGCCAGGGACAAACAATCTTCCCGTTCTCGATGATGCCCTGGCCGAGCGGGCCTCCGTTGTGCGGGCAGATATTGTTCATCACGCTGATCTCGCCGTTCAGCTTCGCGATGCACAGCTGATATTCGCCGCAATCGACCTCCCGCGCCTCGCCCTCCGGGGGCAGATCGGACTTGCTCATAATGCGGACGAACTCGGACATAATTCCCCTCATAGCCTTTCGGTGCCCGGTGCCCCCACGTCCGGATTCTCGGACGTGGGCTGCCTCGCTGACTTGCTGACCTGCTGCCCTTAATAATTCACAATTTTTGCGAACGATACCGGATCAAGACTCGCGCCGCCCACCAGCGCTCCGTCGATCTCCGGCTGATTTGCGAGCGCCGCAGCATTGTCGGGTTTCACGCTGCCGCCATACAGAATGCGGATCGAATCCGCAGCCTGTCGCCCCAGCAGCCGTGCCACCTGGCTGCGTATGTGGAAGTGAGCGAGGCCGGCCATCTCCGGTGTGGCCGTGCGCCCCGTGCCGATCGCCCACACCGGCTCATAGGCGATAATGAAGCTCTCCGCGTCTTCCGGCTCCACGCCCTTGAACGCGATCTGGCATTGCCGCAGCAGGACTTCCTCTGTCTTGCCCGCCTCGCGCTCCTCGAGCGTTTCACCGACACAGATGATCGGCGTCAGTTCATTCTTCACCGCGGAGAGAATCTTCTCGTTCACCATCTCATCGGTCTCGCCGAAGTACTGCCGCCGCTCGGAGTGCCCAATGATCACGTGTGTCGCGCCGACAGCCTTCAGCATCAGCGGCGAGGTCTCGCCCGTGAACGCGCCCTCTTCGGCGTAGTGCATGTTCTGCCCCCCGACGGCTACGCCTGAATCCTTAGCAGCCACCACCACAGCAGCGAGCGACGTGGCAGAAGGGCAGAGCACAATCTCGGCACGGTCCTTGTTTTCGATCAGAGGCAAAAACTTCTTCACAAATTCCTCGGCCTGCGCCGGAACCTTGTACATCTTCCAATTGGCAGCGATAACGGGCTTGCGTGGCATTATGGTGTTGATTTCCTTTGATCTCTGTGCAATTAGAATCACTCAGGCGAGGAAATTCGCCTTTCAAAATGAATCGTCTGCCTACAAAGGTAACAGCTTTCATCGTCCTCTTAAGCTTTCACTTGTGCAGCCCACAGTCTCCCCGCCAAGGGGACGCAAAGGAAGTCGAGAGCGCGACACAATTCGTACATGAGATCTATAGCCGCTACGGCACAAACGGCGACCCGCCCAATCTCTTTGAGGAAAATGCCGGGACGGTTTTTCATGCTTCGCTAATAGCGCTCGCGCGCGAGGACGAAAGAGCCGTGGGGCCCGGGGACTCGGGCGTGATCGATTATGATCCTGTTTGCAATTGCCAGGACACGGATGTCAAATTCGAGCACTTAAAGATACAAATTGAAGCGACGACCGGAGACTCCAGCAGGGCAAACGTAACCTTCACGGATCAGAACGGATTGCCCGAAACCATCGTGCTCGTTCTCCGAAAAGAGAACGAGCAATGGCGCATCTACGACATCGAGAATCATGGAAGAGGCGGGCGTCCGTCGCTCCGAGCTGCCTTGGAAAAGGAAATTCAAAGGCTATCCGACCAAAAGAAATCCAGATAGATCAGGCCCTGGCTTTCTCTACTTATCCGTCAGCGCCTCGACTCCCGGCAGCTTCTTACCCTCCAGGAATTCAAGTGAAGCACCGCCGCCTGTCGAGATGTGCGTGATCTTGTCTGCCACGCCGGCCTGCTTCACCGCCGAGACCGAATCGCCTCCGCCCACAATCGAAACCGCATCCTGATTCGACGCGACAGCTTTGGCGATCTTCGTCGTTCCCACCGCGAACGCCGGCATCTCGAAGACACCCATCGGCCCGTTCCACACGATCGTCGAAGCGTCTCCAATCTCCTTCGCAAACAGCGTGACCGTCTGCGGACCGATATCGAGACCCATCCACTCCGCAGGAAACGGCCCGTCGCCTTCGAATGCCTGAGTTTTCGCGTCCGGCGCGAATTTATTGGCGAGCACATGATCGATCGGCAGAAGGAACCGCACGCCTTTCTCGTCCGCCTTCGCCAAGGCTTCCTTGGCCACGTCGATCTTGTCCGCTTCGAGCAGCGACTTGCCCACATCCTGCCCTTTCGCCTTAAGGAACGTGTACGCCATCCCGCCACCGATCAGAATCGCGTCCACCTTCGACAGCAGGTTGTCGATCACCTCAATCTTGTCCGACACCTTCGCCCCGCCCAGGATCGCCACAAACGGCCGCGCTGGCTCATCGAGCGCCTTACCCAGGTAGTTCAGCTCTTTTTCCATCAGCAGGCCCGCAACCGACGTTTTCACAAAGTGCGTGATGCCCTCCGTCGATGCATGCGCTCTGTGTGCGCTGCCGAAAGCATCGTTGATGTAGATCTCGCACAGCGACGCCAGCTGCTGCGCAAATTTCGGATCGTTCGCCTCTTCTTCCTCATGGAAGCGCAGGTTTTCGAGCAGCAGCACCTGTCCCGACTCGAGTTGTCTTGAAAGCTCCGTCGCCAGCTCGCCCACGCAGTCAGGAGAAAACGCCACGTTGATCTGCTCGCCCAGGTGGTGATCCAGCAGCATCCGCAGCCGGTCCACAAGCGGCCGGAGACTGAATTTCGGATTCGGCTTGCCCTTCGGCCGTCCGAGATGCGATGCAAGGATCAGCTTCGCCTTGTGCCGCAGCGCGTATTCGAGCGTCGGCAGCGTCTCGCGGATGCGCGTGTCATCGGTGATCTCGCGCCCGTCTTCGCTCAGAGGCACGTTGAAGTCGACGCGCATGAAGACATGCTTGTGCGCCAGGTCAACATCACGAATCGTTAGCTTGTTCATGCCTCTTCGCGGGGTTTCCTGCTGCTCAGTTTGAATCGCTGATGATTGCATCGGCCTCGACCTCCACGCGCCATGTTGGATTGAGTAATTTGGCAACGACAACCATGGTCGCTGCCGGGCGAATTGTTCCGAAAACTTCTCCGTGTGCTTTGCCGACAGTTTCCCAGTCTTCCGCGTGCGTCAGATATATCCGGGTCCGCACCACGTCGTCCAGCTTCGCACCTGCCTTGTCCAGCGCCGCGCGGATAATCTCCAGTGTATGCCTTGTCTGCGTCGCCGCGTCAGCATCATCTGCGCCCACTGGGCCTGTGCCGGATACGTGCACCACATTGCCCACGCGCACGGCGCGCGAGAATCCGATCACAGGCTCAAATGGCGACGTTCCGGAGATGTTCTGACGCATAGCCGGAGGACTGCTCCGCACGTGAGAATGAGATGAACCAGGGAAAATGCATGCGGACCGGGCAATGTCTCCCGCCCGGTCCGGTGTGAATTTATCTTACAGGCCTTTTTTCGCTAGGAAGAGGATAAGATCGCGCACGCGGTTCGAGTAGCCCCACTCGTTGTCGTACCAGCTGATCACCTTCACCGAGCTGCCGATCACCTTCGTCAGTGGTGCGTCCACGATGGAAGACCGATCGTCCCCCTTGAAGTCACTCGACACTAGCTGGTCTGTCTCATAGCCCAGAATGCCGTGCAGTTCGCTGCAGGAGGCCTTCTTCAGCGCGTCATTTACTGACTCCACGCTGACAGGCTTCTCCGCGATGAACGTCAGATCGACAACTGACACGTTTGGCGTTGGGACGCGGATCGCAAAGCCATCGAGCTTGCCCGCCATCTCCGGAATCACCAGCTTCAGCGCCTTCGCCGCGCCCGTCGAGCTCGGAATCATGTTGATTGCCGCCGCCCGAGCGCGCCGCAGGTCCTTGTGCGGAAAGTCGAGGATCACTTGGTCGTTCGTGTAGCTGTGAATCGTCGTCATAATACCCGAGACGATGCCGAAATTCTCATGCAGCACCTTGACTACAGGAGCAAGGCAGTTCGTTGTGCATGAAGCGTTCGAGATGATGTTGTGCTTTGCCGGATCGTACTTCGATTCATTCACGCCCAGCACGACGGTGATGTCCTCATTGGTCGCCGGAGCCGAAATGATCACCTTCTTCACGGAGCCCTGCAAGTGTGCCTTGGCCTTGTTCGCGTCCGTAAAGATGCCCGTCGACTCAACAACGACCTGGGCACCGTTCGATGTCCAGTCCAGCTTCGACGGGTCTTTCTCCGCATAGACCCGGATCTTCTTGCCGTCCACCGTGATCGAGTCTTCGGTCGAGGAGATTTCATTCTTCAGATTGCCGAGAATCGAGTCGTATTTCAGCAGGTGCGCAAGCGTCGCGGGACTCGTCAGGTCGTTCACAGCAACAACGTCAATCTCTGGATTGCCTAGGGCAGCGCGAAACACGTTGCGCCCGATCCGGCCAAAGCCGTTGATTCCAACCTTTACAGCCATAAGAAACTCTCTCCTTCGTATTCCCTGGTTGTTCTATGAAAGTCTCGCCGTATGAAACGGGGCGTTAGCCGCGAGCGTGGCAAAGGTCACAACCGCCCATATAGCGATGCTAGCACTCCCGTCAACACCGCTGCATAGGAAATTTCTATCGCAAATGCCAGACTGTATTCCTGTCGAAAGTGACAGTCTCCTGAGGACCGCGTTGGCGTGTATTGTGTTGTTCCTGCGCACGCTTGTTTCATCGCTGCGGACAAACGAGTTAGAGGCAGTTCGATCGCGAAGCCACTATGAGTCCTCTTTCTATCAGCCTGATAGTGTTCGTCTGCGTCTTCGGCAGCGCTCTTCTTGGCCTGTTTCTTTCCCGGGAATTGCCCCTTCCCCATCAGACATCAGAGTCCCGGGATATCGTGAGGCTGGGGATGGGGCTGGTGGCTACAACGGTCGCCGTCGCCCTCGGATTGCTGGTTTCTTCAGCGAAAAGCTTCTACGACACCCAATGCGCCGAGGTGACTCAGCTAGCCGCCAATTACGTTCTGCTTGACCGTATGCTGAGCCATTATGGGCCGGAAGCGAACGATACTCGTGCCGCTCTGCGTGCCGTCCTGGCCTTCCACCTGAATTACCCGGCAGCAACGAAGGCCTCCAGCCAGATTTACGGCGATATCAGATCTGGGACTAAAAAAGGCGAAGTCATCCTCGATAGGATAGAGGCGCTTACCCCCAGGGACGACAATCAGCGGTTCCTGAAGGGCCAGGCCCTCAGTTTGGCATTCCAGCTGGGCCAGACGCGCTGGCTGATGTTCGAGCAGAATACTGTTCCCGTTCCCCGTCTCCTGCTGGGCATGTTGATCGGCTGGCTGATCGTGCTTTTTCTAAGTTTCGGGATATTTGCCCCGCGTAACTTCACGGTGATTGTGGGCTTGTTCCTCGCCGCGCTGGCGGTTTGCGGCGCAATTCTCCTGATTCTTGGGATGTACCATCCCGAGACTGGGCTGATCCAGGTATCGGATGCTCCCCTGCGCGCCGCCTTGGCACAGCTTGGCCAGTAGCGCAGTCCCTCTCTTTTCCGAGCGTCGATTTTTGCGGCCGGACTGTCAATTGTGCCAGTGGAACGGGCTGGCCTTTCAAGAGTAGTTTGAGTAGCACGTAAAGCTGCGCCTGTTGGCGAGCGATCACCCTGCAGGAAGGGCGCGGCGGGAGGACGGCATGAGGTCTGTATTCGCTGGGCTCAGGAGAATGCTTGTGTATCCGCTGAGTGTAGCTCTGGTGGTGGCAACCCTACCTGAAGGGGCTTTCCCGCAGGCTCAGGGATCATCTAACGGTCAAGGCGCACCCCTCACGCCGGACGAACTGAATTCACTCGTCGCGCCGATCGCGCTGTATCCCGACGCGTTGGTGGCGCAGGTGCTGGGAGCGGCGACTTTCCCGGACCAGGTGTCCGCCGCCGACAACTTCCTCCATCAGAATCCGAGTCTGCAAGGGCAGCAGTTGATGCAGGCGGTCGATGCGCAACCATGGGACCCCAGCGTGAAAGCGCTGACGCAGTTTCCCTCGGTGCTCGACAACATGACGAAGAACCTGAGCTGGACCTCGGCGCTGGGCGAGGCGTACAGCACGCAGTCGGCCGCTGTGATGACAGCGGTCCAGACATTGCGCGCTCAGGCTTATGCCTCCGGCAATCTGAAGTCGGGCTCGCAGATTACCGTGGTGCAGCAGTCTCCGCAGACAATCGTGATCCAGCCAACAAATCCGCAGGTGGTATACGTGCCGACATACAACCCCACGGTGGTGTATGGGACACCGTACACCACGCCGGGGTACAGCACCGGGGCTGTCGTAGCCACCGGGCTGCTGGCGTTCGGCGCGGGCATCGCCGTGGGCGCGGCGATAAGCGGAGGCGGTTGCTGCGGATGGAGCTACAGCTCCTGGAACTGCAACTGGCACGGCGGAGCGGTTGTGTACGGCGGGGGCGCCTACTACGGAAACAGCGCATGGCACGGGGGATACTACGGGTCCAGTGCCAGCGCCTACGGAGCATACGGCAGCGCACACTACAGCCAGGGCTACAACCCCTCTACGGGCACCTACGCCCGCGGCGGCTCGGTATCCACGCCATACGGCACCACCGGCGCCGCCCAGGCCTACAACCCGAACACGGGAGCCTATGCGCAGACGCACCAGACCTCGAACGCCTACGGAAGCTACGGCAACTCCGAGTATTCGAAGAATGGCAATACGGCCTACTCGCAGCATCAGACGACGGCGAATGGGTCGACGGGAAGCATCCAGACTTCGAACGGCGGCAGCGCTTACGGGGCGACTGGCAAGAACGGCAACAGCGCGGCCTATGGCGAATCGGCCAACGGAAACAAATACGCGACGGCCAACGGAAACGAGTACAAGAACACCGGAAGCGGCTGGCAGAAAAACGACAACGGCACCTGGAACAACGTCCAGAAGCCCAGCTCGGGCAGTTATGGTTCCAGCTCGGCTGAGTCGAGGGGATGGGGAAGCGGGAGCGAGGCTAAGAGCAGCGGCTCGTCCGCGTTCGGCGGAAGCAGCAGTGGCTGGCAATCTAGGGCCGACAGCGAGCGCGGGTCCTATAGCCGTGGAGGTGGCGGCGGCGGTTGGAGCCGCGGCGGTGGCGGCGGTGGATGGGGTCGTAGGTAATCCCGCGTAGGTAGGGCCGTGGGGAGAGATCTGGAGGATCCGATGTCAGTCAAAGCACGAAAAGTTGTGGTTGCCGCCGGGTTGCTGATGTTGGCGCTGTCATTCCCGCTTGCCTGCAAATCGAAAAAGCCGGAGGCAAGCGGGTTTGCTACGCCTGACGACGCCGCCAACGCGTTCATCGCTGCCGGCAGGGCGGGAGATCGGAATGCGCTGCTGGCGATCTTCGGTCCGGACTCGAAAGATCTGCTGGAGTCGGGCGATCCGGTGCAGGACAAGAATGGCGTCAGCGCATTTTTGAAACGCTACGACGTGATGCACCGCTGGCGGAAGATCGCCGACGGCTCCGAGGTGCTTGTGGTTGGCGCGGACAATTTCCCCTTCCCCATACCTCTGAAGAAAAACAGCGACGGCCGCTGGTTCTTCGACACGGCAGCCGGCAAGGAGGAGATCCTCAACCGTCGCGTCGGCCGAAATGAGCTGGCGGTAATCGATCTCTGCGACGCCGTGGTTGGAGCACAGGCAGAGTATTACTCGCAGAAGCATGACGGAGTGAAGCAGTATGCGCAGAAGTTCCTTAGCGATCCCGGCCAGCAGAACGGACTGTACTGGCCGGACACCCCCGGGCAGCCGAAAAGCCCGGTGGGTCCGCTGGCGGCGCAGGCCACGGCCGACGGATACAAAAGTGACCCTGCCCATCATCAGCCGTTTCACGGGTATTATTTCGCGATGCTGACGAAGCAGGGTCCGGACGCGCCCGGCGGAGCAAAGGACTACATCGTGAACGGGAAGATGACGGGCGGCTTCGCGGTGGTGGCGTACCCGGCGAAGTACGGCGACTCGGGCGTAATGACGTTCATCGTAGACAAAGACGGCGTGGTCTTGCAGAAAGACCTGGGCAAGACGACGGATCAAGTTGCGTCAGCGATTACGGAGTTCAATCCGGACAAAAGCTGGATAGTAGTTGAGTGACGATCCCTGAACGCCGACGTCTTCTCGTGCGGAATGGTTGGGCGGCGGGGATGTTATCGTGTCCACCATGCTGACGACCTGGAGAAGGTGGCGCACCGAAACTCCCCGTACGGCCCTTTACTACAAGCACATCCCTCTTGCACAGATGAGGTGGCTGTTTCTTGCTGTCTTCTGCCTGTTCAGCATCATGGGTCTGTTCAACGACCTGATGAACCTCGGCACGGCTCCTTATGTGATCGTCGCCCTCAATGCGTTCGGCAGCGGCTGCGTGGCTTTGGTCTATTTACTCATCGTCACCCGCTACCGGTATTACTGGTTCGTCGTCGTCAGCATCCTGCAGATCCCGTTCTGGATCGCCTTCGGCATCACCGTCAACTTTCTCATTACCCACTTTCATCTGCAGGATGTGCCGTCATCGCAGGGCACCAGGGTCATGGCCGTTGCCATCCTTGCGCTCGTCATTATGTCGTACAGCCTGTTCATCGGCTTCATTGGGCGACAGGGCGCAGATGCATACCGGGTGCGCAATGAACTGGAGCTGGCGCACGGGATCCAGAAGACGCTGGTACCTCCAGTGAGGCTGCGTGCGGCGTGCTTCGAGGTTTATGGCATCTCCAAACCCAGCGACAAAGTTGGCGGAGATCTCGTCGATGCCATCGCGCTCGCTGACGGGGACGCCATTGCCTATCTCGCCGATATCGCCGGCCACGGCCTTCAGGCAGGCATTCTGATGGGCATGCTCAAGACCGCCGCGCGGACGGCTCTGCTCGAAGCCGGAGAACTCGACCGCGAACGAACGCTGCCACTGCTTCTGGACCGGCTGAACAGCGTCCTCCCCGACGTGAAAGAGCCGCACATGTACGCGACCTTCACCGGTTTTCGCCTTGGAGCGGACGGCAGCGTGCACTACGCGCTCGCCGCGAGCCCTCCGGTGCTGCACTGGCACTCGAACGGCGCGGCGCTGGCCCATATCGAAGAGGAGCAGTTTCCGCTGGGCCTGTTGCCGGTCTCACGCTTTGACGGGCAGCACCTCGAGACTTGTCCGGGAGACGTCCTTGTAGTCGCAACCGATGGCATTCTTGAGGTCTGCGACAAGACCGAAGAAGAGTTCGGCACCGAGCGTCTGAAGGCTGTGATCGCCGCGAACGTGCATGCTCCGCTCGCCGACATCGTGGACCGGATTCTCAGCGCCGCGGTAGCATTTGGCAAGCAGCTCGACGACCAGACCATCCTCATCGTTCGCCGGCTCTAGCTCAATCCGCCGTCCTAGCTCAATCCGCCGTCCTAGCTCAATCCGTGGACCGCGGCGGCTGGACTGCCGGCCCCGTCTCTGGAAATTTTGATCAGCTTCGCTGTCGTCACAATCTGCCCCGTGTGGCGCTGCGTGTGGTCGGCGAGATGGACAAGCAAGCCGCCCACGCTGCTGGGTAGCTGCTTCTTACCGACGCTGCGCGGCTGCTCAAGGTCGGCACCGGCGAAGGCGCGGACCCGCTCGGTGGCTCGGTCGAGTCCTTGGTGAAATTCCGCAAGAATCTCTTCGCGCGAAACGGCGGGATCGAGCTCGGTCTTGTACGCGATGATCTGTTCGGAGTTCAGCTGATCGCCTTCGGCATACGTGAGCAGGCGATCGAGGCTGCGCACGATGTGCCGCATATGGAAAGAGACGGGTGTGAGTCCGGAGGGCGTGGCGTGAAGCTCGGTATCGCTGAGGTCGTCCGCCCAATGGACGGCGTCTTCGCGTGCGAGATCAAAGGCGTGCAGGATGGCGCGGATGACAGCGGGCAGTTCGGAATAGGTTCCGCGGAGCCACGGTTCGGATTGGGGAGTGCTCATCTCAAAGTCCTTTCCTCTGACGAAATTCTCGCACGACATCGGCAGGGTCGCGGTGCTGTCCATCCACAGCTTCATTCATCTGGCGCATATCGGCAGCCGTGATCCGGCCGGCGAGAGCATCGAGCGCGGTGCTGATCTCCGGCCAGCGGCGCAGCGCGTCGTCGCGCACGAGCGGCACCGCCTGGTACGGCGGAAAGTAGTGCCGGTCGTCCTCGAGCACCGTGAGCCCGAACGCCTCGATCGGCCCATCGGTCGAGTTGCCGGCGATCATGTCCACCTGATGCGCATTGAGCGCGCGATAGAGCAGCCCCAGATCCATGGTGCGTGGAGGCCCGTTGAACTTCAGCCCATACGCCGCGCTGAGGCCCGGCAGGCCATCCGGACGCTGCTCGAATTCGTATCCGACGCCGAGCCGCCATTCCGGCGTGTACTGAGCAGCCTGGTTCAGCGTGTGTAGATCGTACCGGCGCCCGTCCTCTCCGCGGATAATCATGGCGAAGGTATTTTCAAAGCCCAGCGGCGGCGCGACGGTGACGTTATATCGGGCGGCGTAGAGCCGTCGCACGGTGTCGAGCACTGCCTGCGGATCTCTATCTAGCGGCTGCTTGAGGATCGCCGTCAACGCCGTGCCGGTGTATTCGACGTAGGCGTCGATGCGTCCAGCAACCAACGCCTGCTGGCAAATGTAACTGCCGGCGAGATAAAAGCGCCGGTCCACATGGAGATGCGATTTTGCTTCAATCTCCTGCGCGAGCAGTTCGCCCAGCACCACCTGCTCCGTAAAATTCTTCGTGCCGATAATCGGCTCGTTCGGTCGGGGCGGGGAACAGGAGCCTGCAAAAACGAGGCATATCGTAACCAAAACAGTTGCAATAATACGACGCATCATTGTGCCGGCACCCGGAACCGCCGCTCGAGCAGCCCCAGCAGCGCATCGGCGATAAGCGCAAGCAGCGCCGCCGGGATCGCCCCCGCCAGAACAAGCCTGTTATCCACCGATGCGACCCCTCGAAAGATCAGCTCGCCCAGACCTCCCGCGCCCACGGCCGCCGCAATCGTCGCTACGCCCACGCAGGTCACCGTCGCGGTCCTCAGTCCCGCGAAGATAAACGACGCGGCCAGTGGCAGTTCCACCCGGAAGAGCCTCTGCCTGCCCGTCAGTCCCAGCGCGTGAGCCACTTCGAGCACGGCCGGATCGATTCCGCGAATTCCGGCGTATGTATTGCGCAGGATGGGCAGCAGCGCGTATGCCGTGAGGGCGACGATAGCGATGCGCGCGGCCCGCTCTCCCAGCCACGGCAGCGGCAGCAGCAACCCGAACAGCGCCAGTGACGGGATGGTCTGCAGGATATTTGCCACCGCCATCACCGGATTTGCAAAGCGCTGCGCGCGCGTGAGCCATATTCCCACCGGGACGCTGATCGCCGTCGCGAAGAGCATCGCTGCTCCCGTCAGCCACAGGTGCTCGATGGTCAGCTCGGCGATCTGCCCGCCGTACTGCGAAAGAAACCCGCTCACGACTGCGCCTCTTCGGCTTCACGCTCGCCGCGCCGAAAAGCCCGCACATACTCCTCGACCTCGGGATTGCCCGAAGTCAGAAAATCTGCCGCATCCACGCTGGCGACGAGCCTGCCGTTGTCGAGCAAGACGATGCGCGAGGCGAGGTAGAGCGCTTCGTCAAGATTGTGCGTGATGAGCAGCACTGTCTTGCGGAACCGCGCCAGCACGTCGCGCAGCATGTCCTGCGTCTCGGCGCGCGTCAGCGGATCGAGCGCCCCGAAAGCCTCGTCCATGAGCAGAATGGGTGGCTCCGCTGCCAGCGCGCGGGCCAGCCCGACACGCTGTCGCTGCCCGCCCGAAAGCTGATGCGGGTACCGATGCGCGAAGGTTGCGGGGTCAAGGCCGACGCCTGAAAGCAATTCGTGGCACCTCTCGCGCGAGTCGGAGCGCTTTGCGCCCGAGATCTCCGGCACGACCGTGACGTTGCGCTCCACCGTGATATGCGGAAAGAGGCCGGTCTCCTGGATGACATATCCGATACCGCGGCGCAACTCGACGAGATCATAGTCGCGGACGCTCTTGCCATTCACCAGGACGTCTCCTCCCGTGGGCTCAACCATGCGGTTTACGGTACGCAGCAGGGTGGTCTTGCCAGAACCGCTTCGCCCAAGGAGCGCAGTTGTGGTGCCCTCTTCAACGGCGAAGGAGATGCCGTCGAGCAGCGCTCGCCCTTGCGGCGTGCTGACCATCACATCGCGGAATTCAATCGCAGGAGGCATCTCGGCGCAAAAGAAGAGAGCCGGGCACAGCGCCCGGCCGGTTTGTCACTCTATCGGCTGCATTACTCGCCCCCGGCAGGAGCTTCGGGGGTGCCCGGATTTTTCACACGAACAACCGTGATCTTCGAAAAGCCTTCTTTGAAGTTCGGCGGACGCAGGCGCTCGGCCATCTTGTGCATCACCTCATCGTTCACAGTGCGCTCGCGGCGGCGATTGCGCTCGAGACAAACCTCAAGCGGCACATCGAAGAACACCGCGTGAACCTCGTAGCCGAAGCTGCGCGCCATCTTGATCCATTGGCGGCGCTCATGAGGTGAGAGGTTCGTCGCGTCCACGTAGTTCCACGGCATCTTCGCGATAAGCCGGGCGCGCAGCAGCGACCTTAGCGTGGAGAAAACCAGGCCCTGGTACCGCTGCTCGGTAATGTCGTCGAACAGTATGGAGCGCAGCATGTCCGACGAGAGGGGCGTTACGCCGCGGCGTTTGAACCACGTCGTCTTGCCCGACCCGGGCAGGCCGATCGCGAGCACAACGTAGCCCTTGGGGCCGTGCGGCAGTGCAGCCTGGGGCTCCGGCGGAGGGGTCGACTGCGACTCCGGCTGTGTTTCCACTTCAAGCTTGCCGGGCTCCTCAGGAGCGCCGACCGCCTCGGCGATGTCCGGCGGCAGTTCAGTGGTCGCGCCATCGGCCTCGTTGTCCGGCCCTTCGTTATTCGCAACAAACTCTGGCTCCGGCGGAGCGTCCGGCGTCACCGCAGGGTTCTGGGCGGACGCCGATTCATAGGAAGGCCGCAGAGGCGCTGGTTGATTCGCAGGTAATTCCTGTCCGATTTTTCCTGTGGACTCCGAGTCATTGGGTCCACGCTTGGTGCGTCGTCTCATTCTTTCGCGCATCCATTCGCGCATAACTCAGGATGTAACACAGAGATGGCTTGGCCGCAAACGCGCGCAGCCTGCTGCCCGAAAAACCCGGATTTCTGAGCAGTCCCGGAGCCCTGCCAGCGCTCAGCTTAGCCCGGCTCTCCAGTCCGCTGAGCGACGCTGCCTCGGTCCGCGCCAGTTTTTCTCGACCATGTTGACCGTATAGGCGATGGCGAACCCATACACAATCGCCAGCGGCCACAGCACGTAAGGAATGCGTGGTGAGTCGTTCATTTTGGCCCTCACACAACCACTATCGCCTTGGCGCGGGGGCAGGAATGTTGAATTATGGTTACGAATATTTACTTCGCAGGTGACCGTGTCCGGCTTTGAAACACCGCCGGAGGCAGTGGATGACTGCCCCGGCGCTGCTCAAATCACCCGCTAAAAGTGGAAACCGATCTGTGCCGTAATCGCCCGCGGCGTCACATAGTGCGTTCCGCTGAACGTCGAGAGGAAGTTATAGAGGGCGTACTTGTTGGTGAAATTGATCGCTGTGACCTGCGCGCTCCAGCGATATCGGTCGCCGTGGAAGATATTGTCCATACCCACAACGGCATCGAACAGGCTGCGTGAAGCAATACGCTGCGGGTTCTTGTCATTGTCACCCGTATTCGCGGAGGGAATGGAGATCAGGCGTGAGTTGAACTGCGAGGCGAGGCAAACGTCCGGTAACGCATTCGTAGGCGTTGCTCTGACGCCGTTGCATTCGAAACCGGCCTGGAATTCCTGGTCGGCGGTCAGCGGTATACCGAAGGCGTTCACCATCTTGATTGCCGGTTGACCGTTGAGTGTCGTCGAAGTGGCCCCACAGGGTGTGTTGGGATCCAGCGATGTCAGGCCATAGCAGGGTGCATTGCCAGCGACCAATCCGCTGTCATACCGCCAGTTGAAGCCCACCCAGGGCCCATGAGTCTTGATCTGGTACTGGAAGTGGGTGGTCTGGTTGTACCTCTCATCGTGATCGATGCGGAAGGGCAATCCAGTCTGGCCGACAGTAGCCCCAGCCCCGGCTACCTGCGGCGGGAAGAAGCGCGCAGCTACCGACGACATCACGACGTACGCGGAGAAGTTCCGGTAGGTCGGAATGTCGGCACGAAGCATCCAGCCCGGAATTTTTGAGTTGTGCCAGTCGATTGGAAAAAAGATCGGCGAGTTGCCGAGGATGGCGAAGTCGAAGCCGTTATGCGTGTACTTCCAGATGTACTCGCCGCTGACCACTGCGTACTTCCCGAAGGCCTGCTGAAAGCCCGCGTGGAACTCGTTGCGGAAGCCCGCCCGTAGCGTTCCCTGCACTCCCGGCGTGCAGGCCAGCAGCGGAGAAAGCACCGCATCGGAACATCCCTCGCTCGATAGTACGAGATTTTCGTTGAACGGTGTCTCCAGCGTCCGCGCATAGGATGCGCGGAGAACGGTGTTGCTTCGCGTGATGTTGTAGGCCAGTCCCACACGAGGCTCCGGCTGGCTGGCCGTGGTCAGGCCGTTGTAGAGATCGCCCCGCATACCCAGGTTGAAGAGCCAGTTGCCGGTCTTGATCTGGTCCTGGATATACATCGACAACTCTTTCACGTCGGTATGGCCGAAGAAGTTGTAGAGTCCGCCACCGCGCGTTACGTCATACGGTGCCAGCACCGGGTTATAGGCTGGATTGGCACTGTCTCCGTAGGCTGCGCATTGCGACGGATCGTTGAAGCCAGGCAGGGGGTTACCGTTCGCGTCCACACACGGCGAGTTAAACGTGGGCGTGACAACGCCAAGGTTGTCGTGCTCACGGAGAAACGTCTGCTGGTAGACGATACCAGCCTTAATGTTGTTGATGCCCTTCACATAGGAGTAGTCCGAGTGAACTCCAACATTGAAAAGGGTCCGGTACTGGCCTACAGACTGGTTCTGCAGACTCGGCGGTCCCTTGTCGGCGAGCAGGTTGTCGCTCGGGAAATAGTGGTAAAAGTCCTTACGTGCGTATGCCCCGAAGTTGAGCACCTGGTCGGAACCGATCACCCGGGTGTAGGTCGGCGCGATGTTGAAGGTCTCGATCTTGGACCGCTGGTCGGTGTTGCCGACATTACCGAATACAGGATTGGGGCTGCTGCCTCCACTGACCACGTTGGATACGTTGATGTTGTCATAGGCGTTCGGGTTCTGGAACCAGGAACGGGTGTAATTCAGGTCCAGATGCAGTGAGTCTACCGGAGTTATGGTGTAGTCCACCCGATCGAAAACGTTCTCCTCGTTGCCTTTGGCGTGGAAAACCGTGAACTCAGGCGGATCGAGGAAGCGGCCGGTGTTAAGACCGTCGACCTCAATAAAGTTGCCCCAGTTCTTCTGACCGTATCCGAGGTCGAACCCCGCAGTCGCCGATCCGAAGGTTCCGTAAGAGGCATAGACGCTGCCGGTGGGTGTGGTCACGCCTTGACCCGAACGCGTCGTCGCAACGATAACGAGACTGGTTTTGTCCCCATACTCAGCTGGAGGAGCACCGGAGATGACTTCCAGCGATTGCACTGCATTCGACGGAAGCTGGTTGGAGAAGACCTTGCTCTGCTGATCAGTTATGGGCTGACCGTCGATGGAAAATGAATTCGACGCGTGATCGCCGAGACCATGAAACAGTCCGTTTGAGTCGGCCGCAACGCCCGGCGACACCAGAGTCACCAGGGAGCTCAAAGACGAAGACTGGCTCTCCAGCGGAACCTTGGCGATGAGGTTCCGATCGATGTCGGTGTGGAACGTTGAGTCGTTCTCGACCAGGTCTTCGCCACCCTCCACCGTCACTGTGCTCGACTCCGTACCTACACTCAGCTTGGCGTTTACCGTCACGGGCACAGTCGACCGCACCTCGACGTCCTGGGCCATCGAGGAGAAGCCGGTCGCGTTCACGGTCAGGTGGTAGGGATTGAACGGCACATTTGGGAACCGGAAGCTGCCGCTGGTATCAGTTTTTGCTGTGCGCGAGTATTGGCTGACCGGATTGTTTATGGAAACCGTCGCGCTGGGAATGACCGCGCCACTGGGATCGGTCACTACCCCGGAGATGGTCCCCGAATCGGCCGCTGACTGAGCGAAGAGAGAAAAAGCGCCTGCTTGCAACATGAATGCAAGTAGAAGGGAGAACAAGCATCGCACGAACGCGCGCATGATTTACGACCTCCTGAAATCCGCTGAATTTTGAAGATGGCCCTGCTTAGGCGAAAGCAGAGTCAGCGGGCGGAGGACGGCAGGCAAGCTTGAAGAAGAAAACTGGAGCTGGTAGACGGCGCGCCGGCTCAGTCGCGACCGCTATTACCGGCACAATCGAGAGCGCCAGCGCAACCAGCGCGACGACCTGGATGGCCTGGTGCGCGGATGTGCAAAGGGAGCAGTCGTGATCCGGCTGGCCCGATGTGTGGCTGTGGACAACCTGCACCAGGCCCGTCATGAACACAAGAGCGATGCACACCACCCCGAGCAGGGCTAGCGGAGAAAATCGCTCAGAATGTCGTGACGTGCGAAACACCATCACTTAGACTATAGATGAGTCTGGATGTGAGGTACAATCCAGGCTCGGGCCCAATCGCATGCTCCCCTGATCCCTTGAACGCATCCAAATAAGAGGAAGGACTACCGGGACCCATGATCGATAAATGCTCCAATCCGTCATGCAACAAGCAGATGCGCTATCTGCGCGATGGCCGGGTGGTGCGTCTGATTCGCCGTGAAGGCGACCGGACGCTCGTCCAGCACTACTGGCTCTGCGGGGATTGTTACGACGCCTACGACTTTGTCTTTCCTCCGGGCGGCGAGGTCGTCGTTGAGCCTCGGGTGCATGCGCACTCCGACAAAGTCCGGATCGGTGATGTGCTGATGATGTCACGCGCCAGCTGATCCATTCTGGCGCGTGCTGCTGTACATTTGCTCGGCGAGGAGCCTCCCGATGCACGAAGACAGCACGCAGGACTTCCGGCTGGACATCTTCAAGCTGCTCCGCGACCAGCTCAGCGTCTCCATCCACCCTATCGGCGGAGATCAACCCGCCTCCCACGCCGCCACGGTTTCCGGAGAATCTCTCACCCGCATCCTCAGGGAAAAGTTCAGCGTCGATGACCGCCGGCTTTGCGAGCTTGGCATCGATATCGCTGCCCAGGGACGCGCGGCTATTACCCTCCATTGCACCCAAAAGGAGCTTCGCGCAGCGCACCTGATGCCGCCCTCGTAGCAACGTGCCCGCGTGTAGCTCAATCCCGCTCCGCAAAGGCCCGAAAATCCCTACCAGCTTGAACGCTCTCTGTTAAATCATATCTTTTAAATACCGCAAGAAGAGCATCCCCCGGGATCTTGG
>Ga0213872_10000932_pt1 | contig 20609 bp, 24 predicted proteins | sample VelepicomBERX_R2_FD_160071 | JGI IMG/M metagenome (GOLD analysis project Ga0213872, IMG submission 160071) | Rhizosphere microbial communities from Vellozia epidendroides in rupestrian grasslands, the National Park of Serra do Cipo, Brazil - RX_R2 | ecosystem: Host-associated > Plants > Roots >...
CACAAAGCAGGCATAGCAGTCGCAGCAGCGGCATGGTTTCCCTCGTTGTGGTGACGCAGGCGGTGGCACGCAAGGTGGTGCTTGGGGCGATGCGCATTCAGGTGTTTCTTGTGGCGCAGCGTATGCAGGAATCATACCACTAGGCCATTTGAATAAAAGTGGTCTGACGCATTCGCCCCACTATCACTGGGAGCAGGGCCGAACTTGTTTTAAGCGAACAAAAACCAGTTGACCAAATGTCGCCATATCGGCCACCGTATGATTAGTATCATTGCCGAATTTGCCATGCACTGTTCGATTTCATCTACTTCAGCATTACCTTCAGTTGCTGTCGTCGCGCTTGTATTCCAGCCTGACTCCTCCCGCGCCGGTCGCGCAAGACCGGCATGGTTCGTCGCCTCCATCGCTCCGCTTGTTCTGAACCTGTTTCTGAACCTGTTTCTGAGCATGTTGCTGGGCGCCGCGCTGGCAGGCTGCGGTGGCGGCGGTGGTGGAAACAGCGCGTCATCGACGAGCTCCGCATCTGGCTCGACATCCAATTCGTCGTCCGGTCCGGCCGCTGCAAATTCCGCCAGCGGCGCCGCCAACAACACCGCGCCCACTGTCACGCCGTCAACCGGCTTGTCGCTGATGGCGGCGGTCGGCGAGCAGATCTTCCAGGACATCCAGCTTTCGCCCAGTCACGCGCTCTCGTGCGCCACCTGTCACAGCCAGGCCAACGGTTTCGCGCAAGGGCCGCAATTGCTGGTGCCGCTCGGCGGCCCCTTCATTTCGCTGCCCGGTTTCCGCAACACGCCCAGCATCATGTACGCGCGGTACACGCCGCCGTTTTCTCTCACCGGGATTGCCCAGGGGCCGGGCCAGCCGACCATCGCGAGCGGCCTGCCTGCCGGCGGCCTGTTCCTCGACGGCCGCGTCGATACGTTGCAGCAGCAGGCCGGCAAGCCGCTGCTGTCGCCGTTCGAGATGGCCAACACCAGTTCGGCGCAGGTGTTGCAGGAATTGCAGACCCGTCCCTACCTGGCGCAATTCCAGGCCGTGTTCGGCGCCGCCACGCTGGCCAGCGCCGACGCCACGCTCACCGCCGTCACGCAAGCGGTGGCGGCATACGAAACCGAAAGCAGCCTGTTCCATCCCTTTCAAAGCAAGTACGACGCCTTCCTCAACGGCCAGGCGCAACTGAGCGCGAGCGAGGCCGACGGTCTGGCTGTGTTCAATGATCCAAGCAAAGGCAATTGCGCCTCCTGCCACACCTCGGCCTCGTTCGGCGGCGTGCCGGCGCTGTTCACTGACCACAGCTACCGCGCCATCGGCAGCCCGCGTAACTGGAACATCGTGTTCAACCAGGACGCCGTGCTGGGCGCCGGACCCAACCCCTACCCTTACGTGCCGCTCAACGGCAGCACGCTCGGTGCCCCCAACCACGTCTATTACGACCTCGGCGTATGCGGCCCGCTGCGCACCGACCTCACTGCCGACACGAACTATTGCGGCCTGTTCAAGGTGCCGACGCTGCGCAACGTCGCCCTCAAGCCGCGCTATTTCCATAACGGCGTGTTCAATACCCTGTGCGACGCCATCAACTTCCACCTCACGCGCGATGCGCTGCCCGCGCACTGGTACAGGCAGCCGGACGGTGTCACGCCCGACCAGCCCTACAACGACCTGCCGCTGGCCTATGCCGGCAACGTGACCAGGCAGGCGCCGTTTTCCAACGGCACGCCGGCCCTGAGCAACAGCGAACTCAACGACGTGATTGCTTTTCTCACCGCGCTGACGGATGGGTATAATCCCATTAACCCTGCGGCAAGTCCGGCGACGAGGCCGGCGCCATGCGCGAACGTTACGCAATAATGGCCATCATGCTTTTCCTGCGAACGTCGTGCCGTCAGGGCGTTCTCTCAAGGAGATGTCATGACACCAGCGGAGTCGCAGAGCCCGGTCCCACCGGCCTTGCCCGACCTGCTCACGCTGATTGCCGTCTCCTGCCTCGCCTACATCATTGAGGTAGCGCTGCACGAGCACGGCGGCCACGCGCTGGCCTGCGTGCTGCTCAATGGCCACCCGCAGGAAATGGGCGCCTTCTACGTGGACTGCGACTACAGCCGCGTCAGCACGCTCGGCGTGCGCCTGGTGGCGCTGGCCGGTCCGGTGGTCAGCCTGCTGGTGGGCTTGACGGGCTTTGCCGTTTTGCGGCGCCTGCCGGTCACGGCGACGCCGGCACGCTATTTCGCCTGGCTGATCGGCAGCCTGGGCTTGATGTCGTCGTCGGGCTATCTGCTGTTTTCGGGGGTGGCCGGCATCGGCGACCTCGGCACCACGGCCGACGGCGTGTTCTACCGCGTCGAGCCGCAATGGCTATGCCGCGCCGGACTTACCGCGGCCGGCGCCTGGACCTACTGGCTGGTCATCAAACACATGCGGCAGACCCTGTTGCCGCAACCGGTCGGCGCGGCATTGGCCAAACAGGCGCGCCGCGTGACGCTGGTTTCCTACCTGAGCGGCGCCATCGTTTATGCTGCCATCGGCCTGCTCAACCCGCACGGCTTCGCCATCATGGCCATGTCGGTGCTGCCCTCCAGCCTGGGCGGAACCTGCGGCCTGCTCGTGATGTGGAACGGCTTTCGCGCGAGCGCGCCGCAAACCTCGGCCGACCCAAGCTTGCAGCAAGGCTTGCATCAGGGTCTGGATTTTGGGCGCAACGTGGTGTGGATAAGTGTTGCACTGGCGGTGACGATTGCTTATGCTGCCGTGTTTGGACCGACCCTGCGGCCATAGAACCACGAACCAGCCATGCCCACCATCCGCGAAACCCTGGCGCCGCAAGTGCAGCGCAACGCCAAAACCTTTTTCCTGTTCCCGGCGCTGTGCGTCATCATCGTCTGCCTGATCGGCTACCCCGCCCTGCAGCTGGCCGGTCTGGTCATGATGTTCCTGGTGACCCTTTACACCTGGCGCCAGCGCGACCGGATCCGCTGCCCGCATTGCGGCGACAAGCTGGGCAAGTCCTTCAACCCGCCAAGCAAGGGACCGCAGCTGCTGCAGGAAATGGAGGTTTGTCCGCATTGCAGGATTTCGCTCGATGCTGAAGTGGAGGCAGGCAGCGAACCCGCCGGGAATTAGTCACGCACACGGCTTCTGCAACAGTGCGCAGCCGACCGGTGTACAGCTTGCGATATGCGTCGCCGCAATCAACGGCTACAATGTTGCTGTCGAAAACAGCGGGCGGTACAAAACGGATGAATCCAGCGGGCATCACTCCATTCAAGAAAACCGGCGCGCTTCCGTTTGCCGTTGCCTGTCTGTGTGCATTGCTCAGCGGCTGCGACGCCTACGAACCCGACATCACCGGCAAGTGGACTTGCGCCGACCCCAGGAACCCCGGCCTGGAAGTCGAATTGAAGCCGACCGGCGATTACAGCGTCGTCTACCAGAACGGGCTGCCGCCCGAGCACGGCAAGTACGAGCGCCAGCACCAGCGCATCATTTACACGCCGGCGGAAGACCCGCCGCCTTCACCTGCGGAGATAGCAGCGGCCGCGGCCGACGACACCGAAGACGACACGCCCCCCATACCCAGACCGGCTTTGCCGGACAAGATCGTCATCAATTCCCGCTTCAGCGCCGACGGCGTGCTGCTGGGCCACTACAGCGCCGACGCATCGAACTCGCAGCATTTCTGCACGTCCAAATAGGCATAGGGAAGTTGCGGGCGTGCCGACAGGAAGCCGCCCGGCGCTGTGACGTCAGTCACAGCCATGCTTGATCGAGTCTCACACAATGCGAATAGCTGCACGCAAAGACGAGGCGCTTGCACGCAATATTTGTCGATTTGACGATAATAATCAATTCAGAAAATTACCATACTCCGATTAGGAAGCCTGCATGAGTTTTACCGCCCAGATCGAAGCGCTCTACGTCGCCTACTTCAACCGCCCTGCCGACAGCGCCGGACTGGATTACTGGAACAGCGTGCTGGCTCCCTATGACACCGTGCAGGCTGGCAACAGCGGCAATCTCGGCGTCGTCTCATCGGCTTTCGCGGCCAGCAGCGAATACACGGCGAAATACGCCGGCATGTCGTCGGCCCAAGTCGTCAACCAGGTCTACCTCAACCTGTTCGGCCACGCCGCCGACGCTGGCGGCCTGCTGTACTGGTCAACCCTGCTGACCAACGGTTCGCTGCATATGTCCGACATCGTGACCGACATCGCCGGCGCCGCCCAGGGCACAGATTTGACCGCCTACCAAAACCAGGTCACGGCGGCGACGGCGTTTACCGCGGCCGACCAGGCGATGAATCTTGTCGTTACCTACATCGTGCCGGTGGGAGGGCATCAACCTGCCTACGACAATGCCGCCGCTTCGCAATACCTTTCATCGGTCGCTGCCAACCCGGGCGGCGCAAGCGGCGCCGCCTTGCAAACGGTGCTGGCCACAAACCTTGCCAACGCGCTCAATCCGACCACGCTGCAAGCCGCAGTGACGGCCTACGAAGGCAGTTACATCATCCCGGGCCACACGACGCTGACTGTCGATCCTTCCATGGCGGGCAACTACGACATGTCCGTTCTCAGCCAATTCAATGCCATCGACCTCGCGGGCGCCACCACTACCAGCGTCGGCTTCGTCAAGGTAGCGCCCGGCACGCCGCTGTCCATCGACACCACCATGCAGGCCACTTCCGTGCTCTACCAGACTGCCGACACCAACGGCAGCAGCGACGCGGTCAATCTCACGCTGGGCACGTCCGCCGCCGCGCTGGGCGGTTACATCCAGCATCCGCCATCGGACGCCATAGTTGTGATCTACGGCATCAACACACTCGCCCTGGAAGACGCGAACCAGAACGGCATCGGCACCGTCAACATCAACAGCGCCGCGCCCACGCTCAACCTCATCAGCACGCTGACCGACAACAATTTGTCCGTTCTGAACATAACCGGCACTGCCGGCCTGCACATCCAGGCGCTGACCGACAACAGCGCCAGCTTCACGCTCAACGATGCGGCCAGCGGCCCAACCCTGCCGCCGAGCATGTCCACCTACACCGGCGCGGATATCTACAACTTCGACGCTCCCAATCTCGGCACGCTGAATTTGCAGGGGGCATCGTATTCGACCCTCTGGCTCGAACAATCTCAACCGTCGCTCGCCCTCGCCAACACGGACAGCGGCGGCGCGGAGATATACTGGTTCGCGGGCGTGGCGGGCCAGCCGGTCAAGCTCTCGGTGAGCGGCTCCGGCGCCACCACGATCTACGGCATATTCGACCAGGGCGCGACCGGCCTTGCCGTGACCGACACCGCCAGCGCAAACCTCACCTTGGGCACGATCTCGGCCGTCATCCAGCCAAGCAATCTGGCGTTCACTTCGGAAACCTACAGCAACAGCAGCTCCGGCACACTGACCGTCCAGGGCGATTTGAGTCCCCATCTCGCCACGCTTACGCTGACCGGCAATGTCGTCTACGACGACTTCGTCATCCCGGTGCTGCCGGCCGGCACGCCGGCACAGTCTGCCGCGATCGCATTCTCGCCGTCCAACCTGGTGACCACGGGTGTGACGGTTTCCGGCGCCAGCGACAATCTCGGCGTCGGCCTGATGCTGACCGGCGCCGCCGCCGGCAACACCGACAGCATTACCCTGGGCAACGGCGCCAACATCGTCATCGACCAAAGTACGGCGGGCACGGTCGACATCACGGCCGGAACCGGAACCAACATCATTGAAGCCGGTGTGGGTTACAGGAATACCACGGGCACCTACAACATCGCGCTCGGCGCGCCGGCGGCCAGCCCCGACCAGATTATCGTCGGCGCGGCCGGCAGCCATTACGCCACGACCACCGCCGGCACCATCGTGACCGGCGCAAGCAAGGGCGACCTGATCGAGTTTTCCGACAGCGCCTCCAGCAGCGCCACGCTGGCCGCGGCCAACCTGGCGAACTACGCGAATTCCGCCGCTGCCGTCACCGCGCTCATCACCCAAGCCGCAAGCGCAGGTGCGCACGGCGTCGCCTACGGCGTCTACGGCGGCAATACCTATGTCGTGGAAACGCTGACGGGGACGCCGGGCGCGGCCGACACCACCATCGTGGAACTGATCGGCTCGCACGGCTTGACCGCAAGCAGCGGCTACGTCACCATCGCTACTTAAAAAACCGGATAAGAACCCCTGCATGAGCTATACCGCCCAAGTCGAAGCACTCTACGTCGCCTACTTCAACCGCCCCGCCGACGGCGCCGGTCTGAATTACTGGAACGCTGCGTTGGCGGCCAACGGCGGCAATCTCGGTGTGGTTTCCTCGGCTTTTTCCACCAGCAGTGAATACCTGGCGAAATACGCCAATATGTCGGCGGCCCAGGTCGTCAACACGGTGTATCTCAACCTGTTCGGCCACGGCGCCGATCCGGCCGGCTTGTCGTACTGGTCGAATCTGCTTGGCAACGGCTCACTGCATATTGCCGACATCGTCACCGACGTTGCCGGCGGCGCGCAGGGTAGCGACCTGACCGCCTACCAGAACCAGATCACGGCGGCGAGCGCATTTACCGCGGCCGACCAGGCTCTGGCGCAAGACTTATCCGCGATTGCCACCACCGCGGGCAACAGCAGCCAATCGGCCAACGAAATCCTGGTCGGTCAGCAATACCTGGCATCGGTCGTCTCCAACCCGGGCGGCGCAAGCGGCGCCGCCTTGCAAACGGTGCTGGCCACAAACCTTGCCAACGCGCTTAATCCGACCACGCTGCAAGCCGCAGTGACTGCCTACGAAGGCAGCTATATCATCCCGGGTCATACGACGCTGACCGTCGATCCCCCCATGTCGGGCACTTACGACATGTCCATCCTCAACCAGTTCAACGCCATCGACCTCGCTGCCACCACTGCTACCAGCGTCAGCTTCACCAAGGTTGTACCCGGCACCCCGTTATCTATCGACACCACCATGTCGGCCACTTCCGTGGTCTACCAAACTGCCGACAGCAACGGCAGTACGGACTCGGTCAATCTTACGCTGGGCACGAGCACCGGTGCGCTGGGCGGCTACACTACGCATCCGCCGGCGACCTACGTTGCGTTGACGCTCGGTATCAACGGACTCACGCTCGAAGACGCCAACCAGAACGGCATCGCCACCGTCAACGTCAGCAGCGCAGCGCCCACCGTCAACATCATCGCCAGTCTGAACGACAGCAGTTTGTCCACCCTGAATGTTACCGGCACGGCCGGCTTACAAATCTATGGACTGACCGACAACAACGCGAGCTTCACGCTGAACGATGCGACCGCCAACAACGCAAGCGCCGGCACCGGTCTGCATAACGGCACGGAAATCTACAACTTCGACGCGCCCAATCTCGGCACCTTGAATTTGCAAGGCGCGGTTTATTCGACTATCTGGCTCAACGAGTCGCAGCCATCGCTCGCCATCGCCGACAACGGTGGCGGCGGCGAAATCAACTGGTTCGCGGGCGTGGCGGGCCAGTCGGTCAACCTCTCGGTAAGCGGTTCCGGCGTCACCAATATCAACCCGGTTTTCAATCAAGACGCAACCAGTTTTTCAGTGGCCGACACCGCCGGCGCAAACGTCACCATTGGCACGCTCTCGGCTACCGCACAACCAAGCAATCTCGCATTCACTTCGGAAACCTATGACAACACCGGCACGGCCAAGCTGACCATCCAAGGCGATTTGAGCCCCCATCTCGCCACCCTCACGCTGACCGGCAATGTCGTATACGATGACTTCGCCGTCCCCGTCGTCCCGATCGTCGCGCCGACGCTGTCTGCATCCATATGGCCCGCACCGTCCAATCTAGTGACTACCGGCGTGACCGTTTCCGCCGGCAGCGACAATCTCGGCGCCGGCCTGCTGTTGACGGGCGCCGCCGCCGGTGAAACGGACAACATTACCTTAGGCAACGGCAACAACTTCATCATCGACCCAAGCACGGCGGGTACGGTCAACATCACGGCCGGAACCGGCGCCAACACGATCATAGTCGGCCAAGGCTCCAGGGATACCACGGGCACCTACAACATCACGCTTGGCACTCCGGCAGCGAGCCCCGACCAGATCTTAGTCGGCACAGCCGGCAGCCATTACGCCTCATCAACCGTCAACACCGTCGTGACCGGCGCAAGCCAGGGCGTCCTGCTCGAGTTTTCCGATACCGTCTCCAGCAGCGCCACGCTGAGCGCGACCGCCTTGGCGAATTCGGCAACCTCTGCCGCCGCAGTCACTGCACTCGTCTCTGCGGCAACAAGTTTAGGCGCGCACGGCGTCGCCTACGGCGTCTATGGCGGCAATACCTATGTGGTGGAAACGCAGACGGGAACGCCGAGCGCGAGCGATACCACCATCGTGGAACTGGTCGGTTCGCATAGCCTCATCGCTTACGGCGGCTATGTCGCCGTCGTTTCCTAACGCTCATGTTCTGTGCGGAGCGAGTGGGCGGCGCTATTTATATATATTTAGGTATAATTAAGCAATGACTGTTTCATTGAAGCCATTGCGTTGGGTTGGCTCGTCGAAAAAAGACCTTGCGGCAATGCCGGAAGACGTTCAAGACGTTTTTGGTTATGCGTTGCATCTGGCCCAGGCTGGCGGAAAACATGAGCAAAGCAAACCTCTGAAGGGTTTCGGCGGCGCTGGCGTTCTTGAGGTCGTGGAAGACCATAAGGGCGACACCTACCGCGCCGTGTACACCGTACGTTTCAAGTCCGCCTTATACGTACTGCATTGTTTTCAGAAGAAATCGACTAGCGGCATTGCTACGCCGAAGCCCGACATGGACTTGATCAAAGCGAGGCTGAAGGCCATCATGGAGTTCGAGAAGGAGTAAAAGCATGGATACGACTGGCGAAAGCATCATCATCGGGCAAGGCAGCGACAACCCATACGCAGATCTGGGCTACCCCGATGCGGACGAAATGCTGGTGAAAGCCAAATTGGCCCACGAAATTTCACAGATCATCAAAAACCGCCGCTTGACCCAGCAACGCGCTGCCGAACTGCTCGGCATGCCGCAACCCAAGCTCTCGGAAATGTTGCGCGGAAAATTCCGAGGTATCAGCCAAACGAAAATGATCGAGTGTCTGAATCGCTTGGGGCGTGATGTTGAAATTGTCATCAAGAAGGCGGGGCGGCGAGCATTGGGACATACACACGTGGTTGTTGCCTGAACTGCATAATTCCCCCCGATAACCGCCCCGCTCTCACATCTTCAATCGAAATCGCGCCCCGGCTTTTTCCTCAATCCCCGCAACACCACATGGTGCGCCTGCCGCACCAACTCGTGGTAGCGCGACTTTTGCACGCCCAGCAGCCGCGCCTTGTCGTCGCGGCCGGAGACGATCACGACGTGGTTGTTGACGTGGGCCTTGTCGAGGTGGTGCATGACGAAGGCCTGGCGGTGGCGTTCCGGCAGCGAGACGACGATGCGTTCGAAGCGCGCGGCTTCGAGTTCGTCACAGGGCGGCCGGCGGAAGCTGGCGTGGCGCACCTCGCTGGCGCGGTAGAGGAAACCGAGCGGGCAGCGGAAGCTCATGGGAAGCCAGTCGCGGCGGCGGCCCCAGCGCATCCAGTTTTCGATGTCGTGGTGCAGAATATTTTCGATGTCCTTGGTGCGCAGCGCAGCATCGCTTTTAGCGTCTTCGCTGGCGAAACGCACGCCGTCCGACGCCGGGCGGCTGTACTTGCGCGCCTCGACGGCGTGCGTGGGCTGATGCGACAGCCGGGCACCGACCAGGTGCAGGGCCAATACGTTTTCGAGTTCTTCGTTCATTTACTTCTCCATCCTATTCAGCGATTGTTTTATCCGTAGGCATGCGCGGCCGGATGCCTGAACGCGAACACGCGCTGCACGCGTCCGCGTTTTTTCTGCAACTTGCCAACCACTTGCAGCAAGCCGGACTTGAGCAAGCGCACCAGTCGCACGTTCATGGCTGCGCACGGCGGCTGGCGGTAGTCGCGCGGCTTATCCAAATCGACCGTGAAGCTGGCGCAGTCGGAAAACAGCACGTAGAGGTCGATCAGCAGTTGCTTGTCGCCCCATTGCAGCTCGGCGTATTCAGGCGCATTGAGCACTAGCAGCGGGATGGCGACAAAGTCGGTGCCGGCGGCATTGACAGTTGGTTCGGCGGCATCGAGGACGATGCTGGGTGTGGCGTCCATCTTCCCTCCTATTGCGGCGTGCCGCGTGCGATTTGCACCAGGCGGTCTGCGGCGGCGTCGTAATCGGCTTCAGACAGCAGATGCCGGCCGGAGTCGACTTGCTTGGCGATGGCATTGGCTTGCTCGTCGCCAAGCAGGGCCAGTGCGCGCAAGGCGTGGTAACGCTCGCCGTCTGTGATGACCACCCTGGTGCCGAGCTCGCCATCGACGCGCGTGCCGGCTGCGCCCAGCACTTGCGGCAGGAATTGAGAGACGGCGCGCAGGCAGGCGTGCGATTGCAGGTTGGGGTTGAATTCACCGTCGTGGCGCGCGGCTATGGCAAGCGTGCCGTCGGGGTTGTCGGTGAAGGTAAGAGTTGCTTTGCCCATGTTCTTCTCCTTGTTGATGCATCAATTTTTACGTAACTACGTCAAAACCTTCTCCGCGTCATTCCCGCGAACGCGGGAATCCATAGGCAGGTGGATATATAGGCTCACTATGGATTCCCGCCTTCGCGGGAATGACGGAGGTAGTTTTGCGGTTTCATGTCGATTCAACCGTTTGCTTTCAGTCACCTGATAGAACGTGCCCCCTCTGCGAATCCCAATCGAATTTCACCCACTGCCCATCCTCCCTTAGCCGGTCATAACTGCGTTCCCCCAAAAACGCCTTCATATCGCCGGTCCCCAAATTGCTGATCAAGATGGTCGGCATCAAATCGCGGTAACGCTTGTCGATGATGTCAAACAGCGAAATCTGCTCGGCTTCGGTGCCGTACTGCACGCCCACTTCGTCCAGGATCAGCAAGTCGATTGCCGCCAGCATGCGCAGCACCTGGGTTTCGCTGCGTTCGGCGTCGCGCCGCCAACTGTCGCGCACCAGGCGCACGGCGTCGATGGCGCTGGTGTAGAGCACGGTGCCTTTGCGCATGACTTCGTGGCCGATGGCGATGGCCAGGTGACTCTTTCCTGTGCCGGGCCGGCCTGAGAACACCAGCACCGAACCCTGGCGCCGGTGTTCGGCAAAATGGTCGGCAAACTCCACCGCCGTCACGAGAGCAGCAGCCTGTCCGGCATTGGCTGCGACGAAGCTGGCAAAGGTTTTGGCGCGGTAGCGCAGCGGAATGCCGGCATGCTGCAGGCGTGCTTCCAGCTTTTGCTGGGCCGCGACGGCATCGCTCTTGGCCTGCGCCAGCGCACGTTCGGCTTGCGCGGCAGCCGAACACTGCGGGCAACGCATCCAGTGCAGCACCTTGTCTCCCAGCATCACGGCCTTGCTTTCGTAGGTGCCGTGCACTGCGCATTGCTCTGGCTGGGTGCGGGTCGAGATTTTTTTAAACAATGCGTCCATCTGCGGTCACTCCTTCCGAGTAATCGGTTTGTGCAAAGGGTTTGGCGGTTTGCCGCGAGCGGATCGGCTTGGGCGGCGCATGGGTCTTGGGCTGATGCGGCGAAGTCAGCTTGGCCCAGTCGTCGATCACGGCGTTCTTGAAGGCAAGGTCCCAATTGGCATAGAGATAGCCGTTGGCCCTGGCCTTGCGCACGAAGAAATCGAAATGGGTTTGCAGCTCGGTGGCGCCGCGCTCCCGCGCCCAGGCTTGCACCTCCTCCGAAATTGCAAAGTCTTCCGGCAGCGGCGTACGATTAGGTTTACCGCCCTCTTCTCTTTTCTTCTCTTCTCTGGTCGCGCCTTGGTCCCCAGGTTTGTCCTTGGTTTTGTCCCGCTCTTTAAGGGACAGACTCGGTACGGCATCCTGCGGACGCGCACGCTGTACGCGCTTGCGTTCGGTCGCCACCATGCGCTGCTTGGCGCTGGCGCCGTTGTGTCTGTCAAAGCGCGGGAACACGATGCCCTCGTCCACGGCTTCCAGCCAGCCCACCATCTGCATGCGCCGCGCAAAGCCGGGACAACAGACGTAGCGGTCTATCCATTGCAGCGTGACGCCGGCAGCCAGACCGCCCACCATGTGGCGGTCTCCCCAGGACCACAGCTTGTGCAAGCGCCCGACCACCGCGAATTCGTCCAGCCGCAGCGCCTGCGACAGCGCGATGACGGCCGGGTCGTCGTACAAGTCGACGCGCATCTTGATCCAATCGCCTGCCATAATTCTCCTGTCAGTAATCACTTCACTCCCCTCGCCCGTGAACGGGAGAGGGGTCGGGGGAGAGGGTGGTCGCCGAGGTAAGGGATATTGCAAACACCCTCTCCCCTACCCCTCTCCCGCGCACGGGAGAGGGGACCTATTTATGTCCGCCTCAGTCCAGGTGGCTTGCGCCCGACAGGTAAATGAAATGCGGCAGCGGCCGTTCGCAGGCGTCGTTGCGGCAGACCCTGGCGCTGATCAGGTAGCGTGCAGACAGCGGACGGAATGGCGGCGGCGTGCGCGAAGGCACCAACTCGCCCTTGCGATTGCTTTTCCCGCCCGCTTCTTGTTCGCCTCCGCCGTCGTCCCCGGTGTCATCTCCATCGTGGCCTTCCTGGTCCCATTCCAGATCGGACGTGCTCATGCCGCCCTCTCCATCGAGTGTTCGGCCATGAAGTCGTAATAGGCGTCCAGCCAGGCGGCATGCGCGGCCGAACCTTCGGGATAAGGGTTGGCAAGCGGGCCGCTCTGCTGTTCGGCGGCTACACCGGCCAAGCGCCGGATGTGGGCAAGATGAATAATGTGCATGATTTTCCTTGAATATCGTTTGCTAATGTTTTAAAGTGCAGCAGTCCCTCGCGGCGATTTCACGGGAAATCGCCGGCGGCTTGATAATTTGAGAGGGATTGCGCTTCCGCGTCTGCTTCTGCGTTTTCTATATAGGGAAGATTTCGCGATTTTGATCTTGTCGCGGAAACTGCCGTTGGAATTACTTTATCAAACGATAAAGTTAAAGTCAATCATTTGTTAGTTTCTCATTTGCTAAAAAACCGCTCTAATACGCGCCATGGATATGCACACAGTTCGGCGTCACAATTTGCGCGCCTTGATCGAAAAGACCACGCACGGCTCGGTGGCGGCGTTCGGCCGCCTGTACGACTTTGACGAGTCGCGCTTGTCCCAGCTCCTGTCGGACACCTACCGCTCCGGCAATAACTTCGGCGAAAAGGCGGCGCGCACGCTGGAGCAAAAGATAGGCTTGCCCATGCTGGCGCTGGACGCCATCGACGCCCGCGCCTTGCGTCACGCAAGCAGCATCGGCAGCGGCACAAGCGGTGGCATCGGCACCCATGCCGCACAGCAGAGCGTGGCGATCTACGCCATGCCGCTCGAGCGCCGGCCCAGCCGCGACGAGTGTTATGAAATTGCGATCTACGACGTCGCCGCTTCGATGGGCGATGGCCTCTCCATGCCCGAGCATGCCGACGTGGTCGAACGCATGACGGTGTCGGCCAGCTGGCTCAAGAGCCATGTGAAGTTCAGCCACCCGGACAAGCTGGCCCTGATCACAGCCTATGGCGACAGCATGGAAGGCACTTTCTCCGACGGCGACATGCTGCTGGTAGACCGCGGCGTAACCGACATCAAGATCGACGCCGTCTATGTGCTCGCCCTCAACGACGAGCTCTACATCAAGCGCCTGCAGCGCCGCCCCGACGGCGCCGTCCTCATGATCTCCGACAACAAGCGCTACGCGCCCTACGTCATCGAAAACGGCGAGCGTGAGAAATTTCAGGTGTTGGGACGGGTGTTGTTGGCATGGAATGCCAACAAGCTGTAATTGCGCCAATTGTGTCGATTACGCCAATTGCGATTGATGGTGGCATAATGGCACCACTAGTGCTAGAATGTTCTTGATAGCTAGCTGGCGACGATTGCGTCACCCTGCTATCGGGAGTCAAGATGATGAACGTTACCGAAGATCGCGGCCGCATTACCGCACGTGTTTCCCTCCCGGTGGAAGAGAAGCTGAAAGAGGCCGCCGAGCTTGCCGGCGCAACGCTCAATCAATTCCTCGTACAGGCAGCACTCGAAAAAGCTGACAAGATCATCGATCGCGAACGCATGATCAAAGTGACGGCGCAAGACGCCACCTTGTTGCTGAGTCTGCTGGACAATCCACCTCGCCCTAACGCTGCCCTGAAGCGCGCTTTCGAACGTTCGAAAAATAAGGACAATAATGCGCCCCGAACCGCTAAGCAAAAGACACGATCTTAGCAATTTCGACTGCGGCGTTCCGGCGCTTAATATCTGGCTGCAAACCATTGCCAATCAACATCAGGCGAAATTGCTGTCGCGCACCTTCGTTCTTACCGATGAAGGCACTCGCGCAATAATGGGCTACTACGCGCTCGCCATGCGAGGCCTGAGCTCTGCTTCGGACCTTCCCGAGCATCTTGGCAAACGTCTACCATTTCAAATTCCTGCCATCACGCTGGCGAGATTGGCTGTTTCGGTCAACGCACAAGGTCAGGGTATCGGCGAGCAATTGTTGGTCGATGCGATGACGCGTGCCAAACAGGTGGCAATGCAAATCGGCGGCAATCTTCTTTTCGTAGATGCCAAGGATATGGACGCAGCTCGCTTCTACCTAAAATATGGTTTTGTGCCAATGCCGGGCGACCCGCTCGTGTTGTGCATCCCCATCGCTACGATTCCTGCCTGAACAGCTTCTCGCGAGCAAAGCCCGCAATCCATAGAAAAAGGGCCGCCCCGCAAGCAGCCCTCATTGCTCCAAACCATGCAGATCGGTTTATAACCAATCTCCCTCGCCTCACAACCCCGACAAACATCCCTTCTGCCCCGAAGAGTCCGGGTAGCCGGTGCCGGACGGATCGGGCGACACCACCTTGCACACTTCAGCGAGGATGCTCGAGGTGCGGCTGCCGCCGCTGGCGGTGGACGTGTCGACGATATGGCCGAGGTGGGTGCTCATTGGTGAGCCGTGAGCGTTATGACTCCCTCACGGCTTCCTCAAAAAAACAATCACACAGACCAGGCAGTATTGCCGGTCGGGCCGCTCACTTCTTCACGACCTTCTGCGGATAGTTCTCGGGGTACAGCACCATCTGCACATAGTTCTTCTGATTGAAATAGCGCTTGGCCGCTTCCTGCAACTGCTTCGCGGTGATGCCGTCGATGCGTTTTTCCAGGTTCAGGAACTGGGTCGGATCGTCGCCGTTCAAAATGGCGAACTGCATGCGATCCAGCCAGAACTTGTTGGTGCGCAGGCCGATGGTGTAGTTCTCGCGCCAGTTCTGTTTCACCTTGTCGATATCGGCCTGCTGCGGGCCTTCCTTCTGCAGCTTGTCGATCTCGGCAAACAGCGCGGCGATCACCTTGTTGACGTTTTCCGGCGCGCACGGCAGGTTGCCGCCGATCAGGTAGTGGCCGTGCGGCGCGCGTTCCATGGTGCCGCTCATGCCGCCGCTATAGATCAGCGACAGTTTTTCGCGCAGCACGTCAATGATCTTGATGTTCAGCACATCGACCAGCATGTAGAAACGGTCTGCCTCTTCCTGCGACCATGGCTGCAGGCCGGTGAAATACAGCGACGCCACGCTCTTGGCTTCGGTGCCGGCATGCACTTCCTTCTTCACCACGCCGGTGACAGGGTTCAGGCCCACGTCCTTGAATTTCTCTTCCACCGGCGCCACGGGCAAGCTGGCCAGATACGTCGCCACCAGCGGCTTGATCTTTTCAAGATCGAAACTGCCGACGATGATGAAGGTCAGATCCTTGGCGCTGGCATAGCGCGCACGATAGATTTCCATGGCGCGGTCGAGGTCGATGCGGGCAAAGTCTTCGGGTCGGGCGATGGTGGCGCGACGCGGATGATGCTTGTACAACACGTCGCGGGTATCGTTCCAGAAGATCGCATCCGGGCTCGCCAGCGCGTTCTTTGCCCCCTCCTGCGCGCGCGCCACGTAAGACTTGAACAGTTCCTCGTCGCGGCGCGGGCTGGTCACGCGCAGGTAGAGCATCTGCAGCATGGTTTCGATTTCGGCGCTGCCTGAATTGCCGGTGATGGCATCGAGGTACAAGTTGCTGGATGTGCCGAGGTTGGCATTCTTCCCGGCCAAGATCTTTTGCAGGTCGGTTGGCGTGTAGTCGCCTATGCCCATGTACCATTGCGTGGCGTTGGCATAGCGTGCGCTATACATATCCTTTTCGCCGAACAGCGAGGTGCCGCCGTAACGGTTGGCGCTGATCAGCACTTCGTCGTTCTTGAAGTCGGTCGGCTTCAACACCACCTTGACGCCGTTCGACAGCGTCCATTCCGTGGTGCCCAGCGCTTCGTTATGCGTTTCAGCCGTGATGCTGCCGGCCTGGGGCGGCTGCGGCATCAGCGTGGTCGGCAGCACCTTCTGTTCCTTGGCGGTGACTTCATTCTTTTGCGCCTGCTCCACCATGGCCAGCACCTGGGCGCCGGTCAGCGAGGCATCCTTATCCTTGTCCGAACCCAGCCACACCACCAGCTTGCTGGCGTTGTCGGGGATGATTTCCTTGGCAACCTGGTTGACTTCTTCCAGCGTAATGGTCGGCAGCATTTCCTTCGTGTACTCGTACTCGTTAGTCACGCCGGGAAACGGTTCCTGGATCAGGAAATGGCGCAGGTACTCGGCAGCGAAGGCGGAAGAGTCGGTCTTGTCGCGCTCGTTGAGCATGCGCGTGGTGCCGCGCATCAGGTTCTTGCTCACCCGTTCCAATTCCTGCTGGCTGAAGCCGAAACGGCGCGCACGCTCGTTTTCCTGCACCATGGCGGCCACGGCCGGCACCGCGCCGCCGGGGCCGGGCTGGGCGCTCGACGCAAACAATTCGTAGCTGCGCGTCAGCGAACTGATGCCGCTGCCTGCGCCGAGGAAAGGCGGATCGGCCTGCTGCGTCAGTTCGGCCAGGCGCTGGTTCAGCATGCCGGTGATCAGGTTGCGGACCATGCTCTTGCGGTAATCGCCCAGCGTGACTTGCGGCTTGGCAGGCACCGCCGGGTAGCGGATCATGATGCCGTCGGAGGTGGCTTCCGGATCGGTGATCACCAGCCCTTCCGATTGCGTGCGCGAAGGAATGGCGGTGTAGTTGCGTGGGCGCTCATGTTCCGGGTTGACCAGGTGGCCAAAGTGCGCGCGTATGGCGGCTTCCGCCTGGGCCGGTTCGATGTCGCCCACCACCACCACCGCCATCAGGTCGGGACGGTACCAGTCGGCGTAAAAGCGGCGGATCACGTCATGCGGAAAGGTCTTCAGAATCTCGGCCTTGCCGATGGGCAGGCGGTCGGCATAGCGCGAGCCTTCGAAAGCGGCCGGCAGCAGCTTGCGCATCATGCGGTCTTGCGCGCCCTTGCCGCGCCTTTCCTCTTCCAGCACGATGGGCCGCTCGGCGTCGATCGCGTCGTCCTTGTAGGCCACCCCTTGCGCCCAGTCTTCCAGCACCTGGAAACCGGTTTCCAGGTTTTCCGGCTTATCGGTCGGAATCGGCAGGATGTACACGGTTTCGTCAAAGCTGGTGTAGGCGTTCAGGTCGGCGCCGAACTGCACGCCGATCGATTGCAGGTAGGAAATCAGGTCGTGCTTGGCGAAATGCGCCGAACCGTCAAAGGCCATGTGCTCGGCAAAGTGCGCCAGGCCTTGCTGGTCGTCGTCTTCCAGGATGGAACCGGCCTTCACCCCCAGCCGCAGCTCGACGCGATGCTCGGGCTTGGCGTTCTTTTTGATGTAATACGTCAAGCCGTTGGGCAGCGTGCCCACCGTGACTTGCGGGTCGGTCGGCAGCTTGTCGTCGAGATTAGGCGCCCCGTGGGAAATCGAGGAAAAGGCCAGCAACAAGGCGCCGGCCAGCAGTTTCGGCTGGAATTTTTTCATGATTGGAAATTCAAAGATGGGAATGATCAATTAATGAAACACATTCGGGCACGCGTTCATGCATGTTAGCGAGTACTTTCCCGGGCATAGGATTCAAGATAACCGCAGCTGGAACAACGGAAGGTTTGCACACGGTAGACCGCCTTGCCTCTGACGCTCATCCCGAAAATTTGCGACAGGAATGATGACTTAGTGGAAGGGCTTCCTTCAACCCAGGCCTGGACAGACAAGTCGTTGTGATTTCCTTTTTCCAACAAAAAGCCTTCACTCATGCTGCCGCTGCATTTCGAACATTGCATACACGCTTCCCCGTTACTTCCAATTTACTCTCGACCTTCGTTCTTGGAAGCATACAGCATTGCCTCATAGGTGTCGTGCTGGCTCTCCTCCACACCTATCATATGCCGGCGCAGCTTGTGCAAAATCTTGCGCGCTTCGCGCCAGGATACGGCCTTGGCATTCTTGTCCCACTCTTGCTCGCCCGCGCCGCCTTCCCTGCCCTTGCCCTTGCGCAGGGAATACACCTCCAGCACCGGCGGGTCGAACACCGTGGGCGCGCCGCCGTTTGGCGCGCTGCCATTGACGTGAGGGGCACACCGTGGGAATTGCAAGCAGTATTTTTTGTGGAAAAAACTCTCAAAGGTCACTGAGAGCGGCGCGCCGTTGGCGCCGGGGTCGACATTCATGACACGCTTGATGATGTAGAGCATGGCTTACCGAAGGTTGGAAAGGATTGCCGCCACATTATAGCGAGACTGGTTTACGGCGCGCGACCGCGCTTATGTGCAGTGCAGCACGAGGCTGCTCGCCAGACTCTCAACCATCAGGCCGGCAGCACCATCTGCGTCTGCGTCACCACCGCACACAGCTTCCCTGCTTCGGTCTTGATCTGCGTCTGCCACACCATGGTGCTGCGCCCCTTGTGAAACGGCGTGCACTCGGCCGTCACGGTCGTATCCTGCGCGGCTGCGGCGAAGAAATTGGTTTTCGACTCTATGGTGGTAGTGCACGTGCCGGCCGGCAAGTTGGCGAAGGTAATCTCCCAAGCCAACATGTGCTATCAAAACGCATTTTCGTAGGAAACAAGTTTATTGCGCCCGGTCGATTTCGCTTGATACAAAGCCTTGTCGGAACTCGCCAGGAGCCAATTGCAATCAGTGGAATCATCTTCAGGCAGCACGCTCACTCCTCCCGAAAACGTATAACGAAAATCTGGCCCCACGGTATCCAGTCGTTCGTCCGCGAGCGCATCGCGAACGCGCCCCATGACCTGCATTGCCTCGCTGATTGGTGTTTCTGGAAGTGCTACTGCGAATTCTTCTCCTCCCAGGCGTCCGACAATATCGGTGGTTCGTAGCGTGGAATTCAGCAGTGCAGCGAAATGTCTGAGCACCAGGTCGCCGGTAGGGTGCCCATAGGTATCGTTAATTCGTTTGAAGTGATCCAGGCCCAGCATGACCAAACACAAGGGATGCTTGAAGCGGCGCGACCGTGCAAACTCGTCATTTAATCGTGCGAGGAAATGCCTGCGGTTCGCCACCCCGGTTAATTCATCGGTAAATGCCAGCTTCTCCAGATTCGCGCGCGCATCCTTGAGTTCAAGTTCAAGATTTTTCTGGGCCGTGAAGTCTGCACAATGCAGAAGGACTTCACCCGTTGAATTGATTTGTTCGTTCATCAGCAACCATCTGCCGCTTGCCAATTCAATTTCAAAACTCCTGAACGGTGCAGACCTGAATTCCGTATGCACACTATCAAGCCATACGGTGACGTTCTCCCATTGCCCATTCGCCTTAATCTGATGCTCGAACAACCAGGTCATCATTTCATCGAAGCTACGCCCGATCGGTGATTCAGCGAGCTGCGTATCTGATGATTCAAACAACTTGATGAAGGCCGCATTATGGAAGACGAAATAATTGTCTGTATTCAGGATGGCGATGCCATTTTCGGTGTCCTTGATAAAGTCAAGGAGCAACGCAGGGAGAGTTGCTGAGAATGGGAGATCCATTTATGGCTCCTACGGCGATCGCAATATTGGCAGCATAGTATTGGCCGCCAACGTTTGCAACGACTCCACTGCATGATTTTTCAGGTCAGGACATCCCTCGCGATCTCACAATGCCTGGCAGTCCGTTTTTTGCTTGGCTTCGGGACTCCGGCTGTTGCGCGTCAAGCGCAATAGCCGCCCATTGAATGAAGTCCCTCAGGCCCATGCCGCAACGCGGTAACGGGGAAATTATTTTTCATCCGTGACTATAGGTCGCGGATCATTACGAATATAGCGTTCACTCCATGCTGCGATCAGGTTTGCCGCGTAGATCGCATCCTCTTTTTCAGTGAGCAAATGATCAGCATCGTCCAGAGAGATAAAGCTTTTTGGATGCTTGGCAGCCGTGAAAATATCAAACGCATTGGCGATGTCAACGGTGGTATCGCGTGGGGAATGCATGACGAGCAGCGCTTTGCGCAGCTGCGTGATTTTGCCGAGGAGCTGGTGTTCCGCAACATCCCGAAGAAACTGGCGCTTGATCCGGAAGGGGCGCCCTGCCAACTGCACTTCCGCTACGCCATCGGTTTCGATTTGCTCCAGATGATGCCGAAACAGACCAGTCACATGAGAAGGATCACTCGGAGCACCGATGGTCACTACTGCACGCACCTC